>JYMV01012398.1_pt1 | contig 38107 bp, 33 predicted proteins | sample 338911 | NCBI WGS metagenome assembly JYMV01 (sample SAMN03354496, study PRJNA234377) | hydrothermal vent metagenome | biome: Deep sea; feature: Hydrothermal plumes at the Eastern Lau Spreading Center, Western Pacific Ocean; material: Seawater | place: Tonga | collected 2009 | depth 2000 m m | reverse complement strand
TTCACCCTCACTTTCTCTTTTGAAGTGGGTAAACTCCACCATCAAAAATTAGGTGCGGCTGCCTTGCTATTGGATAAGTCCGGAACATCTCAATTCACATCTGCGGAGTTGAAAAAAGAGTGGTACAAACTGGGGTCTGATTTTAACCTATCGGTTGGTGATCAATCTACCTCTTTCACAATGATAGGGCTAGATGAAAACTTTGGGCAAACACTGGCACTAGCAATGGAATTGGTGAAACGACCACAAGCCGACCTCGCAACTTTACACGAGTTGATTCAAATTATTTTGGCCAACCGAGAAGACTTCAAAAAAAACTATCGTGCCATTGCTCAAGCCATGGCTGAATACAATCTTTATGGCGATCAATCGTCGATGCTTCGGATGATGCCCAATGAACAAATCACTCAACTCAAAGTTGACGATCTCACTCAGACAATTGTCAATCTACTGACCTATAAGCACGCCATTAGCTATGTTGGGTCATTGTCGGTTGAGGATCTGCAAAACCAACTCCGTCAACATCATACATTAAATGGTGAATTACAAAGTCCTCCTTCATACGAGTTTTTTGTCCAACGCCAACCCAAGGACACGGAGATCTATTTCTTCGATAAAGAGATGGCTCAAGCCTACGTTCGCTTGGATTTTGGTGATGAGATTTATGACGAAACCAAGCGTCCTGCCATTTCGCTCTATAATGAGTATTTCGATGGTGGAATGTCAGGGGTAGTATTCCAGGAAATGAGAGAAGCGCGAGCCTTGGCTTACGCTAGCTATGCTCGTTATGCAACAGGTAGCCGCGTTGGTGAACAGAACCAGATGTTAGCCATTGTATTGTGTCAAGCTGACAAAACACCGGAAGCGCTAAAAACATTTATTAACTTGATTGACAACCTCCCCATCTCAGAAGAACGGTTTGCTATTGCTAAGGAGGCCATCATCAACCGCTATAAAACGGCTAAAGTTGGATTCCGCGAAGTCATCGCTGCAGTGCGTACTTGGGAGTATCAGGGGCTGGAAGTGGATCCACGCGTTAAACGCTATCAGCAGATCTTGCAATCAGATATTGGTTTGTTGCAAGACTTCCACCGTTCCAACGTTGCCAATCGTAAGAAACTGGTATCGATCGTGGGTAAAAAAAGCGAAATTGATATGGAAGCCTTAGCCAAGTATGGTAAGATTACTGAAATCTCGCTGGATCAAATCTTCGCTTTTTGATCCGTAATAACTCACAAATCGATTCCCTTGATAACTTGTGGATCAATAATTCAACGTGCTAGATCTGCCTTCAGCTCACCTAACATCCATATCCCACCTAAGTAAAATCCCGATCCAGCGAGAAACAACAGCCAAAGAGGAAGCAAATTCTGTAGAAGAATCAATCCTGCCCCCATCGTGAAAGATAAGACAATAATTCTGATTACAAAACCCATTTGGATTAAATGGGAGATTTGGAGGTGGATATAAATAAAACCAGCAATCAACAAGAAACTTTCACTAACAATCATCGCAATTGAACAGCCAATATGGCTCCATTTGGGAACAATCAAAAAGTTAATGCTGATATTCAAGATGGCCGTCAGTACCATGAGGATGGTAAATGCCCGTCTTTTATCGGTTGCACGGAGAACCGTAATAACCACCGTCGTTAAAAATGTAAGACCACCAGACCAACTAAGTAGTTGCAATCCTTGACCAATCTTCTGCCATTCAAGTTGAGAAAATAAAAGAAAAGCTACTTTATCAGCAAGTACAGATAAGCCTATCGCTAGCGGCAGACCAAGTAGAAGCATTGCACGAACTGCATTGGTATAGCTTCGACGAAAAGCGATTGTTCCTTCTTCGAACTCACGTGACATCATGGGAAACATAGCCCCCATAAAAGCCCCTGGAATAATTGTAAAGGCATTAACGATGGTGAAAGCTAGCCCATACCATGCGTTGGCGAGTTCGCCATCAACACTCAATTTAGATAGCATGATCATATCAATTCGGAAATAGATCAGGTTAAAGATATTGCCAATGGCAAAGGGCAATGCCTGCACCAAAATTATCCGCCAAATTGCAAGGTCAAAGTTAAACGCTAGTTTGGTGAAACTAGCTCGGACCAAGCTAGCACTTAAAACTAGGTTGATAAAACTTGCTATCAGCACAATTACGCAGAAATCCTTTAGATCTATACCCAAAATGATGAGGCCACTACCAACTACAGTAGTCATGATGCGTTCGGTGATGACTGTAAGTGCTTCGTAATGCATCTTTTCGAAAGCTCGAAAGACACAACGGAAAAGTTGAGCAATTCCGTTAACCAGTTCAGCTAGACCAAGAAGTTTAATCAATGCCATGGTTTCAGTTGGATACCCCAGCAACTTACCGGTTACAATCATCAAAATAAATGCAATAATTGAAAGTAGAATTCGGATGATCAGAGTATTGCCGAGAAAATGGCGTGAAGCTTTGAGGTGTAGGGTCATCTCACGTATCAAAGGAGCCTGCATACCGAGTTCGGTTATACTGGCAATCAGGCTGGTGACAAACATGGCTAGCAAGTAGCTTCCAATCTGTTGTTCAGTAAAGTAGTTGGGCAGGATCAAAACTGTTAACAGGAGAGAAAGCAGCCTACCGATAGTATGGGATATTAGTAAAGCCGATGTATTCTTAAATACAACTGTTATCATTTAGGGATCACCCGATCTAACGTAATTTGGCGTAATTGAGAAGTAGTCATCAACATTTCCAGATTGGAAACGTTCAGTACCTAGATACGCGATATTCGCACCGCGTGGGACATTAAAGGTTGGGACAACCAAAACGGACTTGTTTAACCTCCTGCGGATATCTTCACCATAATGATGGAGACCATTTCCAACAAAAACGACGGGACTATCACTGATATCATCGAGGCGATTTAGGATCTCAGCAAGCGGAACACACAGATCTTCCGTTTGGCGTATAAGATTTTCCCCACCTTGGAAGATAGCGGTGTATACCTGATCCCGACGCGCATCCAAAATGGGACAGATTAGTTGATTAGCATACCGTAAATTATAGGCAATCGCTTCAAGCGTCGATATGGCAAGGATTGGTTTTTTTATGGCATAACATATTGACTTTGCTGTAGCCACAGCAATGCGGACACCCGTAAATGAACCAGGTCCGGTAGCAACAGCCAGTGCGTCAATATCTTTGATGTTCAGATCACCCCATTCCAAAATCGTATTGATTGCTGGCATCAACCGCGAGGAGTGAGCTTGCGTAACATCGAGGGAATGTTCAGCAATAAGTTCTTGATCTACCAACAGGCCAACGCTACCAATAGCAGTTGAGGTGTCAATTCCTAAAATTGTCATGCTTTTTCCTTGCATACTTAATCAGATATGTGCTAAAATTCGCCTTTCAGGTGTGGGGGATTAGCTCAGTTGGGAGAGCGCTTGCATGGCATGCAAGAGGTCACCGGTTCAAGTCCGGTATTCTCCACCATATTTTTTAGCATACTTTCCTAACTTTGCCTACCCTAGCACGACTACTCAACCTGCAACGTAAAACTGAGGCAACTCAATTTTGGAGAAGATTCGGGAACTTGTCGCCTTACTTCAGGCTGGGATTGAAGAATACGATGAGCAGTTAAAATCACTGCAAAGGGAACGTTTAAAGTTCCTACGGCTATCAATTACAGATGAGTTTGGATCTGATGAAGACGACTCAAAGGACTCTTGGATGCTACATCTAGCACAACTTGAGAAATCACTTGGCTTGCGCCTCAACGCACTTAGGCAAGGAATCAAAGATTCTGCGGCCTCAATAGACTTATAATCTAAAACCTGCTTTATGTTTAAGAGTAGCAATCAATCCTCACTTGAATCTATCTTAGCCAACAGTTGAAAATCGAATATTGTAGTGTTTTTTTCTGACTTTTTCAACCTGAATGATGACGCTTGAAATTCGAATGATTCCCGTGATAAACTGTATTTACCTTGTTGTTTGGTTTTGTTCTAATTCTAACTGTTGAGATTTTTTGTATGGGTTCAGAAGATACTCCCAACGCTCAGGATAACAATTCCTCAATGCCTCAAAACATAGTATCCAACCCCAAATTCCTCCTGGGAATTATCGCTTTTCTGTCATTCATTATTATTGTCGGTATTGTCTATATTGTTCAAGAAAACCAGTTGAGGGATCGATATGATATCACTAACACAGTAGAAGCTAAAGATGAAACCCAGTTGGAGGAAGCTGATGTTACAGAATTTGTCGTCGATTCTTTTTCTCCCTTGGGGCAGACCTCCAAACTTTCTGTAGTCACTGTCAGGTTTTCGCAACCGATCGCTGATGGTCTTCCGGCTGATAACCGTTCTGGTATTGCTTCGCTCAAGTTCTCTCCGACGATTCAAGGTCAATATAACTGGGTATCTAATAATCAACTTCAATTCCTTCCAGATAATCCACTTGCCCCCTCAACAAAATTTATAGCTGAGATTCTGCCTGGAGTTGTAAATTCAGCCAATTACGTATTGACAGGCCAACGAAGTTTCAAATTTTCCACCGAGCGATTTAGGGTTCAAAAGTCAGATCTCAATTTCGCTTATGATTTTGGCAGAAAGGAGTATAAGGTTGCCGGTCGGGTTATGTTTAACTACCCGGTTGAGGTGGATCAGCTTAAACAGCATCTCTCTCTGCATCTAGCTGGTACAAAACTTCCATATCAGGTCAAAGCAGTAGGTGCGCACTCAACCATAGAGTTTGAAACAGAAGAAATCCGAAGGCTTGGCAAAGATCAAACAATCATGCTGAGGGTTGGCGAAGGCCTGAAACCGATTGACGCTCAACTTGGATTACGTCGCCGATATAGCGACTCAGTTGTTTTAAGAGGAGCCGGAAACTTAGTCGTTGAGAGGGCCAGTGTACAGTCGGGAGGATCTGGTCACTATATTCGGTTGAGATTTAGTTCGGAAATCGTTCCAGAAATGCTACAGCAATTTTTCTCGATCGAGCCAAAGATCGAGTGTCAAATTGTCAGCGATTATAACTCGCTAAGAATTGAAAGTAGTGATTTTAAGCCTGGCAATAACTACACTGTCATTATTCGGAGTGGGTTGTCTTCAATTGATGAGTCTCTGTTAAAACGCGATTTTACAAGTCGCCTAATTATCCCTGATTTGGAACCCAGTTTACGTTTTGTTGGAGAAGGTATCTATCTGCCCCGAGGCGGGAACTTAAACATTGGCTTGGCAACGATAAATATTGACAAGGTACAAATTGAAATTGAAAAAATTTTTGTCAATAATATTAATTACTTGGCAAGTACACAGAGTTGGTCAAGTTGGACTAAAAACTTAGGGGAAAAAATCCATAATGAGGAGATTAATGTACAAAAAATTAGAAATGATGAGGTAATCACCCCTATACTTCTTAAAGACTACCTTGATAGTAATCGAACTGGGATCTTCAAGATAATCTCACGCGAAGTCGATCGTGGATGGCGTAGAGCTCATCAGTGGATACTGATTACAGATCTTGGAATAATTGCCAAACGAGCGAACAAAGAATTGTTAATCTGGGTCAGTTCACTAGCTTCACTTGAACCGATACCCAACACTAAAATCCGGCTGATAAGCAGCAATAACCAAACCCTACTTTCCGGCAAAACGAATGCAAATGGTTTCATCAAATTTGAAGCGATTGAGAAACCAACCGAAGGTTTTCAACCATTCATGATCAGTGCGGAGAAAGGTGAGGATTTCAGCTTTCTCCAGCTTAACAAGACACTGATTTCCACCACCGATTTCAAGGTCAAAGGACCTTCATACTTACATCAAGGATATGATGCTTTCATCTACTCAGATCGCGGTATATATCGTCCTGGGGAGCGGGCGAATTTAATAGCGGTTGTGCGTGACGGAAAAAACATGCCACCGCCCTCAATTCCAGTTGTGATGCAAGTTCTGAATCCAAAACAGCAAATCTTCGGTGAGTTTCGATTCCAAACTAACGCACAAGGAGCCGTTGAATTAAACCTTGATCTGCCATATTACGTAGAGACTGGTGGTTATACGTCTAAGCTTCTAATAGCCGATCAGGAAGTAGGTCGGCTAGTCTTCCGAGTTGAGGAGTTTATGCCTGATCGAGTAAAAGTTAAAATCGATACGTCAGAGAAGGCCTATCAACTTGGAAATGAAGTTAGAGTTAATGTTGAAGGTTCAAATTTGTTTGGTCCACCAGCGGCGGGCATGAAAACAACTGCCACTTGCGATCTGGAAACTGATGTTTTTGTAGCAGAGAAATTTAAATCGTTTGTGTTCACTAACAGCTCAATTGAATTCAAAAAACAGCGACTTGATCTTGGTGAGTTGAAACTTGATAAAAATGGGAGAGCCAGCTTTTTACTCAATTTGCCTCCGCAGATGAAGTCCCCTTCGATCCTGAAGGGAATTCTGTCAGCAACTGTAAGCGAACCAGGTGGACGGGCAATAAGTGCCTATAAGCGAATAGCAATCCATCCTTACTTACACTATATTGGTGTTCGGGGAATGACAGGTAAAGGTTATGCAAAAATTAATGAAGAGACGCCATTTGAGTTTGTCAGCGTGGATCAAAGTGGGGAAGTAGTGCCCAATCGAGACTTGGATGTAATCGTCTACCAGTTGTACTGGAATTCTATCTTACGCCGAGACAATCAGGGGCGGTATCGCTACATATCGGAGAAGCAGGAAATTGAGATCTCTTCTCACCGAATGAAATCAGGAGTCGAGATAAGGACGTTTACGTTCATTCCAAAAGAGTGGGGAGAATACCGAATTGAGTTCCGTGATTCTGAATCAGGCGCATCCAGTTCAATTGGATTTTATGCCTCTGGTTGGGGATATGTCCCGTGGGCAATGGACAATCCAAGTCGATTGGATATTGATCTGGACCGGCCATCATACTTGCCTGGTGATGTGGCTAAGGTCCAAATAAAAGCTCCTTTTTCAGGAAAGCTTTTCCTAACCATTGAGCGTGACCGGGTATTAAGTCACCGTACAGTTATGATGAAGGAAAATACGGGAGTGATCGATATCCCCATCACCACAGATTTTAGACCGAACGTTTATGTTTCCGCTAGTCTAGTTCGTTCAGCCCAATCGCTTGAAAGACACGCGCCTGCTCGTGCCTTTGGTATAGTACCAATTAAAATAGATGCTCATAAGAATCGTTTGCAAGTAGAGCTTAAGACTCCAAAACTGATCCGTCCAAACACTGAATTAGAAATTGATTACTACGTTACAGGCGAATCTGGGAAAAGTCATTTGACTGTTGCTGCGGTTGATGAGGGAATTTTACAGCTCACTGACTTTAAGACACCAGATGCACACCAACATTTCTTCCGACAACGAGGGCTTGGTATTCAGTCGCATGACTCGTATTCAGCGATTCTACCGGAGATCAAAATCACCAAAGGTAAGTCAAGTACTGGAGGTGATGGTGTTGATGCTGGACGTAAACGCCGACTCAGTACTGTCAGTGTTAGCCGGGTCAAACCAGTTGCCATGTGGTCAGGGATTATCGAGACGGACCAATTTGGCAAAGGATCAGTTAAATTTAGCGTGCCACAGTTTAATGGAAGTTTACGAATCATGGCGGTTACGTTTTCAAACGATCGGTTTGGCTTTGACTCAGAAATGGTTACAGTCAGGGATCCAATTGTATTGACACCAACTTTTCCGCGTTTTGTCGCTGCTGGTGATTGGTTCCGAATCCCCGTTCGTGTTTTCAATGGTACTGGCCAAAAAACGGATATTGAAGTTTCACTAGTTAAAGAAGGTTTTGTTGAGATTAGTGGTTCAGCACTTCAAACCGTCACCCTGGAAGAGAATCAGGAAGATCAGGTTTTCTTCGAAGCAAGAGCCTATAATGCCATTGGTATAATCAAGTTTACGTTGTTAGCACGGAGTAGTGGCGCATCTGCCGTAAACTTTAAACCAACTCAGATTGTAACCAGTTTACCCTTACGTCCTGCTGCGCCTTTAGTTACGCAAAGTGGGTCGGGTATTGCAACAGATAACGAACCAGCAAGTTTTATTTTCCCCTCAAACTTGCTTGAAAATACGGCAAATGTTGAACTGATACTCTCACCATTTCCCGCAACCAAATTTTCCGCTGGGTTATCGTACTTGTTAACTTATCCGCATGGCTGCTTGGAACAAACTACCTCTAAGGTTTTTCCGTTGCTGTATTTCAAGGATCTAGCCAAAGCAGTTGGTCAAAAGCTTTTTATCAACAATGATGCTGATTATTATGTCATTGAAGGTATCCGGAAAATAGAGTCCATGGTTTTGTATAATGGACTCTTTGCCTATTGGCCTGGCGGAAGTCACTCCAATCATTGGTCGAGTACCTACGCAGCTCATTTCTTGGTTGAAGCCCGCAAAGTAGGTTACCAAGTTTCCGACCGTGTTTATGATCAAATGATCAGCGGACTTCAATTTCAAATAAGACAAGTAGAGCAAGATTATCGTGGGAACGACCGTATTGCTTATGCCTGTTATGTTTTGGCGCTGACTGGGTATCCTGAAAAGGCGACAATGAACTATCTGAAAAATAACCAGCGAAATTCACTTAGTGATTCGGGTTGGTTTCATCTAGCAGGTGCCTTTGGTGCGTCTGGTGAATTGAACACTGCCCTGAATATGCTTCCTCCTAGCATTTCAACTCAGACTGACGAGAATCGTGGATCTGGTGGAAACTTCTATTCGCGCACACGTACTGAAGCGATTATGCTTGGTATACTAGTTGACCTAAACGAAAATCACCCTATGACTATGCAGTTGGTTGAAAGACTCAGTGATGTAGCTAGCAAAAATAACCGATGGTACACGACACAGGAAAATGCCTTTGCGTTTCTTGCATTAGGCAAGATGTTGAGAAAAATGGTTAACGACAATTACACTGGCAAAATCATTGTTGGGGGTAAACATGTAGCGGATTTTGATGCCAATGATACCTATTATACCGATGAAACTTGGCTTGGATCAGAGGTTCGGATAGAACTTGAGGGCGATGGAAATTGTTATTATTATTGGACAACCTCAGGAATTCCAACCGGATCAGTGGTCCAGGAATTTGATAAGGATTTAATGGTTCGGCGTCGTTACCTCAAGGATAATGGAGAACCAATCACGGATAATACTTTCAAACATGGATCAATAATTGTGGCAGAAGTGAAAATTAAGTCATTAAATATAGATTTAGAAAATGTAGCTATCGTCGATATGCTTCCGGCGGGATTTGAGATTGAAAACCCACGAATTGAGTCTCGTGCGGGAATTCCGTGGATTACCGATCAACAGTTCAAGCCTGACTATATGGACATTCGTGACGACCGGCTTGTTTTCTATGGCAACTTTAAGCGAGGAACCGAAATCAAATTTTACTATGCGCTTCGTGCCATTACTCAAGGTGAGTTTACCTTGCCTCCTATTGCTGCCGATGCTATGTATGATCCTACAAAGTCTTCAGTCGCATCAGGTGGTCAAATTAAGGTTGCCACTGGTGAAATTTAAAACAACATCCAATCTAAAAGTGGGCACAGATGATTTCGTTAAGCAAAACTCTTAAAAATGTAGTAGTTTTAACAGTATTGTTTGCCTTTTTCTTTGGAAATATTAGTTATGGAGAGACTCCTGTTTCGATCTATTTGAGAAATGGAGACCGGATCACCGGTCGCTGGCTAAACGCCGATAATCGCACCATTGAAATCGAGTTTAATGGACAGAAAATGTCGGTTTCGTTGGATGAGATAAGCCACATTTCGATCACTTCGAATGCCGTATCGGAAAAATACCTACAAAATGCTGAAGATCTTTTAAAACTTGGTCTTCGAGAGCAAGCTAGAAAACTCTTTGAGTTATCAATTCAAGAGTCACCCCAGAATGCAAAAGCCTATTTCCGACTGGCAGAACTTTTTCAAGAAGATGGTGAAACGGATAATGCCATCAAATACTTCGGATTAGCGGCGGCGGTTGATCCGTCGTATGATTTATCAGAACAATTTGTGCTATCTGCGACTACTTATCTTTCAAAGGGTGAATTTGAGAAAGCTGCTGAAAGCTACATTCTGTTATTCGAAAATTATCCTGAACATGAGCGATGTGCATATGCGGGTTATAAGGCGGCATTTCTACTAGCGGAGAACGTAGAAGCATTTGACCAAGCTCTTGAACTGTTGATGCAGGTAACGGAGAAGTTTCCAGAAAACCCAGAAAACGAGGATTACGAAAAAGCACAGTATTTGATTGGAAAATTGCAGGTCGAGACCAACCAAGCCGAGCTGGCAATATCGACTTTGACCAATTTTATTCTCACTTACACAATGAGTCAATGGCTCCCTTATGCTTATACCATGCGTGGAAGGGCCTTTTTAGAGCTTCATCAGAATAGCGAAGCAATTACAGATTTCACGACTGCAATTGAAATGACTCAAGATCTGAGGTTACAACGGGAAGTTCGTCAGATGCGCGACAATAGTGCTTGGATGATTTACCGAGTCTCTGATGGGCTACCGAGCAACAAAGTAAAAGCAATAGCTGCTGATGGCACGACGGTGTGGGTTGGGACAGCCAAAGGTTTGGCTGAGGCTGATACCAGTTCAGTTTTTTGGGAAATTAAAACAGAGTTCACTACTCAGCTTGAAGAAATGTTTGAAGGTTCTCCTCTGAATATTCAGTCTCTGGCAGTTGATGAGGAAGAGTTATGGATTGGTACCATGAATCATGGTGTTATCCGTTATAATAAAACAACTGGAAGTATCGAGAACTATACACAAGATCACGGATTACCTCACAACCTGGTATATGACATAAAAATCTTTGGCAATGAAGTCTGGATGGGAACCTTCTCTGGCGTTGCCCAATACAGTAGAGCCGCCGATGGATGGCGCATATTTAATCGTGAGACTGATGAATTGCCTGCCGACGACATCGTGGCATTAGAGGTGACTCCAAGAACCGTTTGGATAGGTACCTCTAAAAGCGGAGTTGCCTTCTATGATCGAGAGTTCAATTATTGGAGATCTTACGGTGAATTCGAGGGACTTGATTCAATTGTTGGAAACTCGATTGTCAGCTTTGATCTCGTCGGCAACCGGCTTTTCTTCACTTGGTATAATCAGCCTAGGGAAATCAGTGGCTATACCGAATGCGACCTTGATAGCTTAGGAAGTCACTCAGAGGAAGTTGTTCGGGGAGATTTGGATAATCTGGTGCGACCTGAGAATATTCACATTGCTGTTACGGAAGATGAAGTGTGGCTAGCAACCAACGATGGTGTCTACAAAAACACACGCAATACCGGAGACTGGGATCTCATTGCTTATCCAGAAGATCGGATTGGAGATCCAACTGTAAATTCAATAGAAATTGGTGATAGTGTCGCTTGGATCGGTACTTCAAATGGACTGGCAAGAATCAACACCAGTGCACTAAATTTACGGGAAGAAGAATTAAAACTTAAACCTGAAGAAGAGGAAAGTTATGAGTGATTTAAATGTTGGAGTTGTTGGACTTGGATGGGTGGCTGGTGCACATATCGACACATTCAGGGCAGTAAATGGTGCAAATGTTACCGCGATTTGTTCACGCCGTGAACACAATCCGGATGATTTGGAAGGACAATACGGTATTCCATTGAAACCCTATACGAATTACGATCAATTCATTGCCGATCCGGATATCGACATTATTGATATATGTACACCTCATCCGTTTCATCCAGATCAAGCGGTTTCGGCGGCAGAAGCTGGAAAACATTTGATTATTGAAAAACCAATCAGCATTGATTATGAGAACGCAAAACGGATTCAATCTGCAGTAAGCCTAAACGGCGTCAGTGTTTGTGTATGTTTTGAATGCCGGTATAGTAAACACTTCACTTTGATTCGGTCTCTGGTAGATGAAGGGTTGCTTGGGGACCTACACTATGCCGAAGTGGACTATTATCATGGTATTGGGCCATGGTATGGTCAATATGATTGGAACGTTAAGAAGGATTTTGGGGGATCTAGCCTGCTAACCGCTGGGTGCCATGCTCTCGATGCCATGCTGTTTTTCATGGATGGCAAAGTAGAAGAGGTAACTAGCTATCATACCAAATCAAGAAGCCAGCATTTTGATCCTTACGAATATAAAACCACCAGTGTTACCATTCTCAAGTTTGAGGGATCAGAACGAATAGCAAAAGTAACGTCATGTGTAGATTGTCTCCAACCTTACTATTTCCATATTCATCTTGTCGGAAGTGCAGGCAGTTTGCTGGATAACCGTATTTATTCTGAGAAACTAAGGGGAATGAACAAAGACAAATGGTCAACACTTGAAACATCTTTGATTGATTCTGGTGACGTCAGTGATCACCCTTACGAACCACAGTTCCAAGCGTTTATTGATAGTATTGAGACAGGAGAACCGATGCCGTTAACCGACTTCAATACTGCTTTTGAAACGCATCGTGTTGTTTTCGCCGCTGATCTATCTGCTCAGGAAAATAGACCAGTCAACCTTTCAGAGCTTGAATAAGTGCTGATGAAAATCTATTGGAGAATCTATTGTGGGAAAATGGTCTTCCTGTGGTTTTGAATTCGATACCAGACCGGAAAAGTTTGGTGAATTGCGGTCTTCAAACGACATCCTTGAAGATGGTCAAGCCCTGCGCCACAGAATGAAGGAGGATGGCTACCTTCTGTTACGTAGGATTCTGGCTCGGGATATAGTTATTGAAGCACGGCATGAGCTGGTTGAGAAATTGGATTCAATCGGCGACATTGACCACAGTTATCCTTTAATTGATGCCATACTCAACTCGGAATCTGATAGCGAACCGATGAGTGCAACAGGTTTTGCCAAAAAATTGGGGGCAGGAAAAGCTGTCCGCTATCTTGTTCATCAAGGTGAGATGATCAAATTCTACAGAAAATTTTTGGGTAAGGAAGTTCGTCCTCTAGACTTTGTGTGGGTTCGAACAACGCGAGTTGGATCGTCCGCAGGTTGTCACTACGACTGGGTCTATATGGGAAGGGGATCAGAGCTTCTACACACCAGTTGGACTCCTATCGGGGATGTACCTAAAATAGAGGGATCCCTCGCTATTCTGGAAGGATCGCATAAGTTTGATGAACTTATTAACACCTACGGTTCAATTGATGTGGACGATGAACGAACAACTAAAAAATATAAAGGTCAATATACCCCAAATCCGGTTGAAGTACAGGAAAAGTTTGGCGGAAAATGGTTAACCACCGACTTCAAAGCAGGTGATTTGTTACTCTTTACCATGCACACGATGCATTGCTCTCTGGATAACAAATCACCTGAAAATCGAATTCGCTTGAGCGTAGATACGCGATACCAACCGGCAGATGAACCGGTGGATGAACGCTGGGTCGGTCAAAATCCGATTGCACATGGAGGTCAGTCTAAGCGGAACGGAGGTTAGATTCTACCTAAGTTCTGTACTATATTTTGATTTTGTTTAGTTTACCTGTGTTAACTTAAATTGTTTGGAGGATACCTTGAAGCAGTGGACATCATGTGGATACCAATTCAATACCCATTCTGATAGATTTGGTGAGTTGCGTTCATCGAACGATATTCTCAAAGACGGTCGAGCTTTGCGTGATAGGATGAAGGAGGATGGCTACCTTTTGTTGCGTGGCATCTTAGATAAAGATCTTATCTTGAAAGCCAGGCATGAGTTATTACTGAAAATGGCAGTTAATAACCAAATTGACGATGATTATTTGATTGGTGAAGGTGTTAATCCAAGTTTAAAAACAGAAATTGATCGAACAAGTTACCGTGAGGGGCGTGCGGTTCGGCAACTTGTCCACCAGGGAAAAATGACCGAATTCTATGAAATCTTCTTTGGGAAAAAGGTTCAAGCTTTCGATTTTATCTGGGTAAGAATCGTCGGGGTTGGCGTGTCAACTGGTTGCCATTACGATTGGGTGTACATGGGAAGGGGATCAAAAAATCTTCATACCAGTTGGACTCCGCTTGCCAATGTCCCTAAAGTTGAAGGATCGTTAGCTATTCTACGCGGCTCCCATAAATTTGGAGGATTGATTAACACCTACGGTTCAATCGATGTAGATGATGACAAAACTAACAAGAAGTACGGTGGTTGGTATACCCAAAACCCTGTTGAAGTACAAGAGAAATTTGGAGGGAAATGGTTAACAACTGACTTTAAAATGGGGGATCTAATCGTGTTCTCAATGCATACAATGCACTGCTCACTTGATAACAAGTCTACCAACAATCGGATTCGTCTGAGCTTGGATACTCGATATCAGCCGGCAGATGACGAGGCTGACGAGCGCTGGATTGGAGGAACCCCAATCGCACATGGAGCTGAAGCTAAGCGCAGATGAGAAGATCCTTCCTGAGAAGACTTTTTTAGCTGTTTACGATTGCTGAATAACCCGCATTTTTGATAGCACTGATAAGCTGCTGTTTCTTGACTTTATCGGGTTCAATTTCCACAATTGCTTTGTCAGGCATAGAAACGTTGGCACTGACAACTCCTTCAATGTTCGTGAGTGCGGACCGCACTCTAGCTACACAGCTGATCCCTCAGATCATTCCATTGACAGTCAAAGAGACCTGCTGCGTAGTTGTTGTCACTTCTGACGTCTCAGTGTTTTCATTTTTTGTTGAAGTTGTTTCTAGCTTATGTTCAGAGGCGCAGCTAATGAAAAGTATTGTTATTGAAGCAAGTAAAGAAAGTAATTTTACCAAACGCATAATTTCACATCCCCCCTAAAATTGATATGCTAGCTGCAATTTTACTTGTTAAGAATAGGTTGTGTCAAATTTTATTTATGTGATACGGTTGTCTGTATGAAGAAATTCTGCTTAGTACTGTTTTCCTTTCTGTCAATTAACTTTTCGACAGTCTTGTCGCAAGATCTAGCATTTGATCAAGCTGTTCAACGTTACCGTACTCGCGTACAGAAAGATCCGAAAAACCTTGAAATGCATCAGAAGATGATAGATTATGCAGCCAAGACAAATCAGATTAAAGTGCCGTTAAATGTTTATCGGAAAGCTCATGAAAAACAACCTAAAAATCCAATTGTTATCTACGTCTTAGCTTACACTTATCTGGCTGATGATCAGGAAAGCAAAGCATTCCCCCTTTTTCAGCAGTGTGTGACGACGAATTCCAGTATTTGGCAAGCACATTTGCAACTGGCTAGGTACTTCCAGAATCATTATAAGTACGAACAAGCCATCGTTCACTACGAAAAGGTAAGAGATCTGCATCCTAAATCGACAGCGTGTCATTTTGAAATGGGTCAGATTTACCGAAGACTTGGTGTTTTGGATGCTGCTGAAAATGCCTTTTTGCAGGCGATTGACTACGATAAATCCTTGGCCCAAGCATATTATGAATTAGGTCAAATTTATGCGCTTCAGAAGATGGCTGATCAAGCAATCGAACAATATAGGAAAGGGAAAAAACTTGATCCCAATAATCCAATTGTACGGTATCAACTTGCGCATATTTTTCTTGATAATGATGATGGCCGAAACGCTATTCTGGCATTGCGTAGTGGGATGAGTGCCGATACGCAGTACGCTCAAGTTGTTAATCGATTGAAAAATGTGAGTAGTCTGCAAGCATCATCAATCCTGAGACAGATTTTAAAGGCAAAGCCGAATAGCGCACATTTGCAGTATTTTGCAGGAAAACTATGCAACAAGATTGGTGAAATAGAACAATCAATTTTTCATCTGCAAAAAGCTAAGTCGCTAGATCCAACTAACGCAAACGTGCGGTTTTTGCTTGGTCAGTTGTATGAAGAACAGGCGGAAACACAGAAGGCAGTCTCAGAGTTTGAAGAATCAGTTGCTCTAGGTAACGTCCAACTTGAGTTGTTGCTTAAACTAGCTGAAACCTACCAACGCCAAAATAATCAAGAAGAATTTATAAAGATTGCTGACCAAATTCTGGCAATTAATGCGGATCAGCCTGAAATTCATTATCAGCTTTCCCAATTCTATGATTACCAATTTCAACAGAAAAAAAGAGAAGGTTTAATAGAAAAATCAGAAAATTTATCGAAAAAAGCGGTTGAACATGCTGACCGTGCTGTTAAATTAGCACCTGATGTCGCCAAATATAATCTTAAACTTGGGGCATTGTACGACCGTCAAGGAATGTTGAAATCCATCCGTTTTTATGAGAAGGCAATTCAGCTTGATCCACAGAATGCGGAACCATATTATCGTCGAGGACTATTTATGTCTAATTTTACCTTTGGCTCAGCTAAGGTGCTACTTTATGAACCTGAACTTGTAATGGAGGATCTGACACGTGCAGTTCAATTGGATCCGAATTCAGCAGGTGCGCACCACGCGCTGGGAGTTGTTTTCGACCGCATGGGGAATGTACAACAGGCAATGTCAGAATTTAATAAGGCGGCTGAACTTGATCCAACTGATTCTCGTCCTCATCTTTATCTTGGTGAAAAGTATGCGAATAGTGGACAATTCCAATTAGCAATTTCTTCCTTCGCAAAAGTAATTAAAGTGGATCCAAGCAATGTTGAAGCATTGAAGGACTATGCGTTCCTATGTCTTTCACATGACCAGGACCGATTGTGGCGAAGAGCTAAAAAAGCACTTGAGTTGGCAATCAAGATTCGTCCCAATGATGCTGAAATTTTAATGAACTATGCCTATACACTTTACCTCAACGGCGAACTTCAACGCGCAGTTGAGTATTATCAACGTTCCCTTGAAATTCGACCCAATTGGGAAAAAACATACTACAATTTGGCGCTAGTATACGAAAGAACTGGTCAAAAGGTCCTTGCACTTCAAGCATATGAAAAAACTGTTGATATAGCGCCAAACAGTCGTCAGGGTAAAAAGGCACTTGAAAAGATCAACAAATTGAAAGGAATAAATTAGATGTTAAGGTATCTGATGCTGATCCTATGGTTCTCGTTTTTCATCGTCTCTAATATCTTTACTGAGGAAAAAATCGATTTGTTTTTGGAGGAAAAAAAATTTATTCTTAACGGTGAAATATCGAAAGGACTTGGGCAATATGATGATCATCTAAAAGGGATAGTCGAGTTTCTTGTTTGCTCTAAAGGTGGCAAGGAGTATGAAAGCATTATTGTTGCTGACGAAGATCCCAAAGCAATTTTCGAAACAGTTCTCTCTCTTGGCGTGGAAAGGGGATCACCTTCAATTTACAATGAAGATTCTGGCCAAATGGTTGCACCGAAAGGAACCGGATTTTTGATTGATGTCGAGTGGATTATTGACAATAAGAAGACGCGAGTTCGAGCGGAAGAACTACTTTACAATGTAAAAACGAAAAAGACGATGCCATACGTGGCATGGATATTTTCTGGATCACGTCAAGTTTACGATTTAGAAAGCGATGATGAAGACAAAATGATTCCACAGGCTTTCGTCAGCAATAGTATCGTTTCGCTTCAGAATCTTGACGCGAGTGCCCTTTTTCAAGTACCATTGCCTGAAGCCGTCGAGAACACATACAGGAAAAACGATCAACTGCTCCCTCCACTGGGTACAAGAGTAAAGCTGATAATTGAAGTGAATCGAAGAATGCAGTTATACATTATGATTAGTGGTAAGGTGCAGGGGGTTGGATTCCGCTACTTCACTAAACGAAGTGCCAAAGAACTAGGGCTAGTCGGATATGCCAAGAATCTGCCAAACGGACAAGTTGAAGTGGTTGCAGAAGGGAACAAACTGGAACTCGGCCAATTCATTAAGTTGGTTAAAAAAGGTCCAGCGATCGCTAGAGTTACCGATGTCAAGATCCAAGAACGTCCACTCACCGAACAATACCAGATCTTTGAAATTCATTTCTAGAGATACAAGTTAAACAGTGGAACTTTCTCAACAAAAAATTGAGGGATTGATTGATCAGCTGGATTCGAATGGTGTCCCCCAAATTAGGAGAATCTACCAAGCGAGGAATCGGATTACTGAACAGGGAAATAAACTTGGCATCTTTTCTGGTTCCTTCAATCCAATGACAATTTCGCATGTAGAGATGATTCATGCGGCTCAATCCAGATTCGAGTTGGACGAAGTGCTGTTGGTTCTAGCTAAAGCAAATGTTGACAAGGAGGTTTTTGGGCTACCGCTTACTAAGCGGTTAATCACGTTGTCATATTATGCCAAAAAGCAGGGCAATTTTTCAGTTGCTGTTTCAAGTCACGGTCGCTATATCGAAAAAATCGAGGCGCTTAAGTCGGTCTTCCCTAGCAAAACAGAGTTTTACTTTATCGTTGGATATGATACCTTTGTCCGCATTTTTGATTGTAAGTACTATACGGATATTTATGCTGAGCTAGACCAACTTTTCAGCCAGTGTCGCCTAATTGTGGCAAATCGTGGCAATCATGATGCCAAAGCCATCTGCGATTTTCTGTCGTTTCCAAATAGGCAGGTCTATGCGGACAAGATTGATTTAATTGGATTAAGTGATTTTCACGCAGATGTATCCTCAACAGATATTCGGTCAAGATTGGAAAGCGGTCAATCAATATCTGATCTGGTTCCTGCTGAAATCAAACAGTTAGTTATTGATTATTACCAAAAGGCCATCAATCGATCCCATCACATGTGATTAGAGCAGTTCACCATTTCAGCTTTACAGTCAAAGATCTTGAGCAATCACTTGACTTCTATGTTGGAGTTCTTGGCATGCAAATTATATCAGATACTACCGTTCAAGAGTCAACTGATCATAGTGTGACACAAATCGACAACGCCAAACTTCGGATTGTTCATCTCGAGGCTTTCGGTCAGGTGATTGAATTGATTGAATACCTATCTCCCGTTGGTAAGTCCCTTGATACAAGGACATGTGACGTGGGTAGTGCTCACATTGCTTTTCGAGTTGATGACTTAAGTCAAACATATGAAGAACTATTATCAAGGAATGTAAGATTCAAATCGCAACCAGTGGTAACTGGTGCTAGTCCAGGTAAAATTATCAAATCAGTATATTTTCTTGATCCCGATGGTATTACTTTGGAATTAGTCGAAATAGGGACATAAAATACAATATAGAGAAAATTTATGAACAATGGTAATAAAGTACGTCTCGGTTTTGTGGGAGCGGGTTACATGGGTCAATTGGCTCATATTGCTAACTATGCAACAATTGGAGATTGTGAGTTAGTCGCTTTGGCAGAAGGACGTGCTGAAACGGCAAAAGCAGTAGCCGAAAAGTACGGAATTCAAGAGGTTTATGTCGATCATCATAGCTTGCTTGAAAAAGCCGAAATTGATGCCGTGGTTGGTATTATGGGGTTTCATTTTTTTTATTCGTTGGTAAAGGATTTGCTGTCCAGCGGCAAACACACTGCTACCGAGAAACCAATTTGTATTCAATCCGCCTCGGCACGGCATCTGGTACAGCTTGCTGATGATAATCAGCTTATCTATCAGGTTGGATATATGAAACGTCATGACCCGGCAGCAAAAATTGTCCGCCAGACGGTTTTAGACTGGAAAGCGTCCGGTGAAGCTGGAAGCATGACATACGTTCGGATTACAATGCCGTCTGGTGACTGGAATTATCAAATTGAATCACCAATTAACATGGGAGATTCTGCTGAACAATATGAAGGTCAAACTGCAGAAACCACACCAGAATGGATGGGTGACTTTGGACAACAGTATATTGGATTCATTAATTTTTTTATCCATCAAGTAAATCTATTGCGTTACCTCATTGATGAAGATTATACAGTTGATTATGTGGATCCGAAATCCCGACTGCTGGTGGCAATATCAGAAAGTGGAGTGCCATGTACGCTTGAGATGGCACCTTGTGGTCATAGGGATCGATGGGAAGAACATTACAGAATTGGTTTTGATGGTGGACTCATCCAGCTAGATCTGCCCGCGCCAATGGCACGTCAACGGGCCGGCGATGTCACTATTTATAAAAATACTGGTTTTGGAAACCAGAAATATGCGCAAGAAATTCGCCCTGTTCTCCCTCAGCATTGGTCTTTTCTGGAACAGGCGCGGCATTTTGTCCACTGTATCAAGAATGGTCAACCGACAATTTCTCCCGCAACTGATGGCGTCAAGGATCTTGAAGTTTCCGAACAATATATCCGAAAGCTTATGTAGTAGTATGGGTAAGATTGGGTTTTTGACGCTGGCGCTGTGGAGATGGTATGGGTTTTGCGTGTAGTTATCAAGTGTATTTTACGGGGAAACCAAGATTATGAAAAATCCATCATCTTATGAGAGTTTGCAAGCCACCATTCGTGAAATGGTAACACCAAAGATTGAAACATGGGAGAATGCTTACAACGATAAAGAATACACCGTCGATATCTCTAATCCGGAATTTACAGCAGTTTGTCCGAAAACAGGATTGCCTGATTTTGCAAACATTACGATCTCTTACGTACCCGACAAATATTGTGTAGAACTGAAGTCTTTAAAGGAATACTTTCACTTCTATCGTGATGTTGGAATCTTCCATGAGCACGTCATAAATAAGATTATGGAAGATTTTGTTGCTTCCTGCAATCCACGTAAAGTTGAAATTGAAGGAGACTTTAACATTCGCGGTGGGATTAAAACGGTAGTCCATGCAAGTTACACAAGAGATAAGTAAATCATGCCACTTTTTTCCTCCGCCCGTTAAGCCACTGTTCTAGGACCAGAAGGATGAGTGCTAAACCCAGAAAATATTGAAACCGCTCTTCATAATGCGTAATTTTTTTCTGTCTAAATTTACGCTTCTCAAGAGATGATAGATCAGTATATAATTCCTTGATTTCTCTGCCAGACGGTGTGGCTTGATAGTAATTTCCGCCTGTCGTTAGTGCTAGATCTTGAAGCATCTTGTCGTTCAACTTAGTAACGATCAAATTTCCGTTTTGTCCTCGCTTGTACCCTTCCAACTTCTTGTTTTTGGAAACAACCGGAATTGGTGACCCACTCCTAGATGAGCCCAAACCAACACAAAATATTCTGACACCCTGATCATGTGCAATTTTGGCGGTTTCAATGGCTTCTTTCCCATGATCTTCGCCATCGGAAAAGAAAATTAACACCTTATATTTTGTTTCGTCTTGATCAAAGACACTCATGGCTGTCTCTATAGCATCACGGAATTCTGTTCCTCCTTGCGATATCGTATCCACATCGAAGGCCAACAAGAATGTTCGTAGGGCTTCATAATCAGTGGTAAGTGGGCATTGAACAAAACTGCTTCCGGCAAAGGCAACCAGTCCAACGCGATCTCCTTGCAGTTTACTGACTAGTTGAGAAATGCCGTGTTTTGCTTTGAGAAGTCGATTCGGTTTAATATCCTCAGCCAGCATGCTGGTCGACAGATCGAGGGCTATAACTAAATCCAATCCCTTTTGCTCAATCGTCTGTTCTGTGGTTCCAATTTGCGGTTGGGCTAGAGCAAAACTGAGGAAAAGATATGCTAACAGTAAAAATAATAAACACGCTTTTTGAATGCGAAAATTAATCCACTGAGTAAGATGGGGTAGGAGGTAAGAATGACTAAACGCACGATATAACTGTTGTTTACGAAAATAGCCAAAAGCAACAAGCAAACAGAGAGGAAAAATGAACCATACGATAGGTAGCAAAGCTGAATTACCAAATTTAATCCAGTTTAGCAACATATCGAACCAATCAAAGTAGTTTTTCGATCTCTTGTTTTAAAGCCGAGTTCACACTCTTAGGCCAGCGAGAGGCATCAACTACCTTGAAATTAAATTCATCTGTCATCCTATCAAACTCATTGAGAATTAGCGTCTGATACTTTACAAAACTTTCGTATAAATCGTTGGATAGTCCGATATCCATTCCAGCTTCCCAATAATTTATGCTTTTGCCTGACTCGAACATACGAAGAACTAGATCTTCGATCCCGATCTTGAGGTATATTACTAGGTTGGGTTCAAGTGCAAAGCCATAGACCTGGCGAATCCATTCTGAATCCACTCCTCGTACAAAATGCCGCGCAAACGCTGTATACATGTATCGATCCGCTAGCACAATAAAACCTGACTTCAGTGCAGGGATAATCTGGTTTTCCAATCGATCGGCGAAGTCAGCTGCATATAAAACTGCAAACGTGATCTGATTAAGAGTGTTGCCCATTTTAACTTGATCAATTGCTGGTCCTAGAAGGGGAGATCGTGTCCAACCAGTATCGATTACTCCGTATCCTTTAACTTCCAACCATTCAGTTAAAATCTCTATTTGGGTTGATCTGCCAACACCGTCTGTGCCCTCAATAACAATGAGTTTTCCAGGTATATCACTAATATCTACATAAGGTAACCCATGTTTAAAAAATCTTGGGCTTTTCATTGTCATGTCTAGTCATTGTTATTGGACTTATATTTGGTGAACAGTCGATTTAGTATCTTTTTCCACAAGTAGTTCTTTTGTTTCAGATGCAATCATCCGTGGATGATACTGGTCATAACCTTTCAATTCCTTTTTCACGTAATTTCTCATGATCTCTTGTTGTTTGTCAATGGGATTATTACCGTCAATAACAGTCAAACCGAACTCTTCAACCTGTTGTTCATATTGGTTCAAGACACGTGTTTGAAACATCTTGAAACTGGTTACAGGGTCATCAGATAGCCCAACATCCATTCCCGCTTCATAGGGCTTCAAACTTGTACGCCCACTAAGAATTCGATTAATTGACACATCGATCGGAATTTTGAAGTAGAATGAAATATTCGGCTTAATAGCAAAGGAGTATAAATTTCTCACCCAGTCGGAGTGTATGCCGCGGGCTACATCACGAGCATACGCAGTGTAAACATATCGATCTGCTAATACGATCATCCCAGCCTGTAGTGGTGGGATAATGACGTTTGCTAATCGATCGGCGAAGTCAACAGCGTGAAGTATGCTGAATGTTGTTGGTGTCAGCAGGTTTTTCTTTTTTCCTTTTTTTGTTGTTTTCTTGACCAGATCAGAGGAATTCCATTCAGTAAAAAAGACGCTATAACCTTCTGAAATCAACCATTTATGAAGGAGATCCAATTGTGTGCTTTTGCCAGAACCGTCAATTCCTTCCACGATGAAAAGCTTTCCAGGATAAGGATGATCATCCATTAAATTGGCCATTTCGCATCCTGCAAGACTATAGATTTTATAGGGTGGTTTTTCAGTTTAGTAGGTTGTTCCTAAGTTTTGACGTGCCAGAACAGAAGCACCTATAACTCCCGCGTCATCGCCCAGTTTGGCAGTCACAATTTCTATGCCATCCATGGTATTTGGTAGAGCATACGCTTTGGCAAATTTGCGGATTCGCTTGATAAACTCATCATCTAATGCTTCAACAACCCCCCCACCAAGTATAATCATCTCAGGATTCAAAAAATTGACCACTGAAGCGATTCCAATTCCAAGATACTTGGCAGTACGTCGTATTACCTTAATTGTTACTTTGTCACCTGATGCCACTGCTTTTGCTAAAGTCTTACTTCGAATATTATCTAGATTGCCGTCGTTCAACTCTAAAATATGGCTCTTTCTTCCCTGTTTAAGAACGGCTTTGCGAATCTTTTTGGTAATTGCTGTTCGGCTTGAAATAGCTTCTAAGCATCCTGAATTGCCGCAATTACACTTCGGTCCATTGGCTTTGACAATCATGTGACCGATCTCGCCGGCTGTTTTATTGGTGCCATGAAAGAGCTTTCCATTCAGGATAATACCGCCTCCAATGCCAGTTCCAACAAAAATCCCAACCAGACTGTTGGCTCCCTGTCCCGCACCATGAGTAAATTCCCCCACAGTTCCAACGTTAACGTCATTATCGAGAAAAGTTGGGATATTAAGTCGGCTTTCAAGTTCTTTTTTCAATGGCACATTATACCAATTGAGGTTAGGCGCGAATATAATGACGCCATCCTTCGGATCGAGTGGACCAGGTGCACCAATTCCGACCGATTGGATACTAGCTTTACTCAGACCTGCTTGTTTAATTGCCTTGTTTATACAATCAGCGATGCGATCAATCACCTGAGTTGGGTCCTTGTGTGCTTTAGTGGCTGTTTTAGCCCTTGAAAGAATGGTTCCATCCCCTGTAATTATGGCCGCAAGAATCTTTGTCCCACCCATGTCAACACCAACTACATATTTTTCGGAGTCTGTTTTAGCAATTAGACTCTGCGCTTCTTTAATAATTCGTGCGGCGTGAGATAATGGTATGCCTGTATCAGCGCATAGGCTCTTTGCATTCACGTTAACGATATTAGCTATTGATTGATATCCACCTTGCCTCAGTTTTTCAGCAAAAAATTCGCCAACGCCCTTAATGGCAGTCAAATTCTTCATTTTTTTCTCCTTAACTTTACCGGTTAGGCGGTAAAATCTGGTTTATGATTCGCCAAGAATTATTCTGACAATTGATTCGTTGTAGGAGTTAATCCGTCGTAAGTAGTTGATCAGATCGAGGTGAATGTTGCTACTATTGATTGACAATTCGACATTATGGCTTAGTCGATTATAGTGGGAACGTCGGTAAGCATACTCTAGTTCAATTAGTTCGGATCTGCTAGCTAAAGCCGATCTGGCAAGGATTTTGTCGTCTTCAGTAAAGGCCCGAATAACTGTATCATAGTTTTCCAATACCCGATGGTGATATTCAACCAATTCGGCTCGACCTTCCTCCGAAAACTTGATGTTGTTTTCAGCTTTTTTTTCTAATAAGGTGACTAAATTCTTCTCGATGACATCGCCGATATTTTTCAGCTCACTGGTAACATGAAGCAATTTAATGGTGGAATCTGACTGTTCGGCAGTAATACGCTCTCCTGCTAATTTGCTAAGATATGAAAATATTTCCCGTCTTAGAAAGTCAGTCAAACTATCAGCTTGCAGAATATTGGAAGCTACTTGCGCCTCATTATTAATGAATGCAGGCATAATTTGAGTCAACATATCTCGGACTTCATTAGCTACCCGAAGCACTTCCAATTTTGTCTGTTCGATTGCTATCGCTGCTGTGTCGAGCAGATCTGGATTGAGATATTGGGTTGCAAGTACAATCTGACTTGATGCCTCGTCCTTAACTTGAGCTAAATCAGGAATGAATTTTTCTGCCATTTTCGCAAAATATCCCGCAAATGGCAGGAAAATTAACGTATTAACAACATTAAATATCGTGTGGGCGTTAGCAATTTGACGTGGCGTTTCGGCAGCAAGCTTGTCTGATGCTAGCAAGCCCAATTCAGCGGCAGGTGAGATTAAAGTCACCAAAACTGCGAGCCTATCAATCAGAGCTATCCAGAGGATAACCCCCAAGATGTTGAACAGGATATGGACGGCACTAGCCCGAACAGCCTCACGGGGTTTTCCAATTGAAGCTAGGGCTGCTGTGATACAAGTACCAATGTTGGCTCCAAAAATAAGGGCGATCCCGGCGGGGAGTGAAATGAGACCTTGACTGGCCATGGTGATAACAATACCGGTTGTTGCCGATGAGGATTGGACGAGACCAGTAAATAACGCAGACGCCAAAATCCCAAAGATGGGGTTCTTCATCCGCTCCATCAGGTCAGTGAACGGTGGATAGGTACGGAGAGGGTTCATACCATCGCTCATCACTCCCATGCCAAAGAAGATGAGTCCCAACCCCATCAACATCCCACCATAATTTTTAATGCGATCTGTCTTACTGATAAACAGCATTCCAAAACCGATAGCGATTAACAACAAGGCATATTTAGTGATTTTAAAAGCTATGATTTGGGCGGTAATCGTAGTACCAATGTTGGCACCGAATATAATCCCAACTGCTTGTGAGAGACTCATTACCTCAGCAGTGATGAAGCCGACAACAAGAACAGTTGTTACTGATGAGGACTGAATAATGGCAGTGACGAATGCTCCAGTTAATGCACCGGTGAACCGATTCATCGCCAATTTAGCCAGAAGGTTTTTCATCTGTTCGCCGGCAGCAGCTTTCAAGGCGTCTGACATCTGTTCCATGCCGAATAGGAAAAGTGCTAGACCGCCGAGCAATCCCATGGCCATTTTGAATAAATCAAGATTGGCTTGGTTGGAAGACACACTATCTGCAGCTAAACAGATTGAGATGGAGAATATAATGGAGATGATGCAGAACAATACCAACCGAATCAGCCGACGATTCAATGCTATGGGCAGTTTAATCATAGGGCTTCTTAATTTAGGAAGTTAATATCTTGGTGATACTATGATCCTAAGAACTATGGTGCAGGGGTTTCAAGATTCTTGGCATTTTGGCGCAAAAAATGATCCGCCAAAACGAGCGCCATCATGGCTTCAACGATTGGTACGGCTCTGGGTAAGACGCAGGGATCATGGCGACCACGGGCAGAAAGAACAATCTCATTTCCACCGATGTCGACGGTCTGTTGATCTTTTCGAATTGTAGCTGTGGGTTTAAATGCTGTTTGAATTAAAATGTTTTCGCCGTTAGAGATGCCTCCCTGTATGCCCCCCGAATGATTGGTACGGGTACGGATTCGACCAGCATCATTGTAAAAAGGATCATTATGTTCTGAGGCTGTCATTGTGGTGCTATTAAAGCCCGAACCAATCTGGAAGCCCATTGTTGCCGGGATTGACATCATGCCCTTAGCCAAATCAGCCTTTAGTTTGTCAAACACTGGTTCCCCTAGTCCAACTGGTACATTTCGAGCAATTGATTCCACCACACCACCAACCGAATCACCTTCCTGTCTAGCACGGTCAATACAGTCGATCATCTCTTTGCTGGCTTGTGGATCTGGGCATCGTACTAAGCTCTGATCTACCTGTTCTACCGTAGTTGTTTTCGGGTTCACTTCAGCAAAAATTTTATGGATCTGCTTAACATAGCCAACAATCTCAATCCCACATTGTTCATGCAGGATCTGTTTTGCGATTGCGCCAGCGGCAACCCGACCAACTGTCTCTCGTGCACTTGCCCGTCCTCCTCCTTGCCAGTTACGAATACCATACTTCTCCTGATACGTCATATCCGCGTGTGATGGACGATACACATCTTTCAAATGCTCATAGGCGGATGGTCGGGCATCCTCATTTTTAACCAGCATTAAGATTGGCGTGCCGAGCGTTTGCCCTTCAAAAATGCCGGACAAAATTTCAACCTGATCTGATTCTTGTCGTGGGGTGGTGAGGTGACTTTGGCCAGGTCTTCGTCGATCAAGATCCGACTGGATGCGGGAAATATCAACTTTCAACTTTGAAGGGCATCCATCAATGACGGCGCCAACAGCACCCCCATGAGATTCTCCCCAAGTCGTAACTCGAAAAAGATGGCCGAATGTGTTCATGAGCCTGCAAGTCTCCAGATCCTACCCCAAAATCAGCTTGACAAATTGGGGATGATTTATTAATCTATGCTTCTGATTTCTTGCTGTGTTTAACAATGCAAAAGACTATTTCTCAACTATAACATAGGGACATAGCAAGAGCAATGATAAATCTCCTCGCAGTTTTATTCGAACACGACTGAGGTCATGTTCTCTTAAATTTTCTTCATGAGAATCCGATATAATTCGCCGGTTGTTCTTACTTTTTCCATCGTTGTGGTGTTGGTTCAGCTCATCGACACTTACCTGATAAAAGAGTTTACCGAAACAATCTTTTTGGTTCGCGGCACAATGTCTTTTGTGGATCCGCTCGACTATTTCCGTCTTTTCTCACACGTACTTGGTCACACAGGCTGGGAACATCTGCTGGGTAACCTGACCTTTGTTCTGTTACTAGGCCCCATTTTGGAAGAACGGTACGGTAGCGACAAAATATTAATAATGATTGCCATAACAGCGCTTTTTACGGGGATTTTGAATGTGGCAATTTTTTCAACAGGTCTGCTTGGTGCCAGTGGTGTCGTTTTTATGCTAATTATTTTAGTATCCATCGTTAACATGAAAAAGGGCGAAATCCCGTTGACCTTTTTGTTGATAGCTGCCATCTTTATTGGAAAAGAGTTGATTGGTGCAATCGCGTCCGATAACGTTTCACAAATGGCACACGTAGCCGGTGGCACAATTGGCTCGGTCTTTGGTTTTTCCATCAGACAAACGAATGGTGAGAACGAATTGTCCGCTTAACTAACTTAATAGAGTAAAGTTGAAATCACTACGCGCAAAGCCTCTCAAGGATTTCCTGAAACGGGTTGAACGGCCAAAAGTAGAATTAATCTTCATTTTGCAGGATGTTGAAGATCCGGTGAACGTCGGATCCTCCTTTCGAATCGCAGATGCGTGCGGCATTAAAAAAATGTTTCTGACGGGAATTAGCGCATGTCCACCGCATCCAGTTATCAAGAAGGTCGGTCGGGGAAAGGATCGACGTATCAAATGGGAATATGCTGAGCAAGCGGCAGATGTAATCATCAATTTGCAAAAAGAAGGATTTACTAGCTGCGCATTAGAGGTCACTGTAGATGCCCAGCTATATTATAAAGTGAACTATCCGGACAAGCTCTGCTTGGTGGTTGGGCACGAGGATCATGGCGTTACAAAAAGAACTTTGGCTGTTTGCGACATGAGGGTTTTTCTGCCCATGTATGGGAAGGGAACCTCTATGAATGTACATGTTTCATTGGCAATTGCTGCTACCCATATCCTGTATAGCAAAAACGTTACATAGAATTAGAATCGAAAGGTAGAAATGAACTATCCAGAAATCCTGACGACCACAGAGAATATTGCCCGTGAAGCTGGTAGTATCCTGATGGATTATTACGGCAAAATACATAATATCAAACATAAGGGGCCTGGGGATGTCGTCACCGAAGCGGATATGGCATCGGAGGAACATATCACCAATAGACTCAAATCCGAGTTCCCTGGTTACACTATTTTGGGTGAAGAGTTTGGTATCTTAAAAACGGAATTGGAATCAGACTGTTGTTGGGTGATTGATCCGTTAGATGGCACCGCAAACTATGCTATGCATTTTCCAATCTTTGCGGTTTCGATTGGACTTTTGCATAAAGGAGATCCAGTTATTGGAGTAGTATACGACCCAAACACCAACCGAATGTTTTGTGCTGCTAAGGGACATGGTGCAACAATAGACAGCAATCCCATTTCAGTTAATCTGAATGCCAAAATAACACCGGATGGACTTTTTGGATTTGCCTCTCGCATGTTGCACAGCAATCATCGTTTCATCGGTAATTTTTTAAAGGGGCGAAACTTGGGATCAGCAGCTTTGCAGGTATGCGCGGTTGCATCTGGATTCTTTGATGGTACAATTGATCTTGGCACCAAGCTGTGGGATATCGCCGCAGGTGCGGTAATCCTCACTGAAGCTGGAGGAAAGATCACGTCACCGTTTGGCACACCAATCTTTCCATTGCCCAAAGGCTCTTCAGCTTACAATAGTGATCCTGTTGCTTTTCTTGCAACTAATGGAGTTCTCCATGATGAATGCGTTGAACGGTTCAGGAAAGGAGAGGAGAACCAGCCAGCTTAAGCTGGTTTTCTTGACTGGTACGTTTCATAGTGATATGATTAGCAAATTGTGATTACATGAGGGGAAAAGCTGATGGCAGGCAATCCAATAGAGGAGAATCGAAAACTCGATTCCCATTTGTCAGAGGATGGTGAGATCTACCGTATCCGAATATATGGAGATCCGGTTTTACACGAAAAGGCTTTGCCTATTGAAGAAATCACAGAAGAAGATTATCAAATAGCAAACAGAATGCTGGCGACCATGTATAGCAACCCAATTGGGATTGGCTTAGCTGCGACTCAGGTTGGAATTCTGAGGAGGCTGATCGTTATTGATATTGATCGAGATGATCCTGATAATGCTCCGATTGTTCTGATTAATCCGGAAATTCTAGAACAGGAAGGGGAATCTATTATTGAGGAGGGATGCTTGAGCATCCCAGAGTTAAAGGCTGAGGTAAAACGACCAGAAAAGGTAATTGCTTCTGCCCGCACCTTAGATGACGAGGAAATTGTTATTGAAGATGAATCACTTCTAGCACGCGTACTACAGCATGAGATTGACCATTTAAATGGTATATTGTTTATAGATCATCTAAGCCGAAAAAAGCAGAAGCGGCTTAAAGCCAAACTACGTCAAATCAGACAAGAATACGCCGAGATTTCCGTATAACCAGCGGGATTATCAAGAGTGCTACTGATAAAATTAACCTGAAGATAGATCAACTTTTTCAATACTTTTGGCTGCCTGATGATCCCCAAGCTTTATTCACAGGATGAAATGTAGAAAATTATCGAAGGATTTGAGTGGTCGATCCAGAACCGTGATGGAGGAAAGGAGCGTGATGGTATTAAGCCGTGCCGTGTTTGGTGGTTCAATTGAGCACACACAGGAATGTGTGCTATTCTAGATTTAATTGGGGGGTTGGGCGAGAACTTTAATTACTTGGTAATGATAATTATTACACTGGAAATACTGAATGGTATCCTGATGATAGTTAGCCTTCTATATTATAGATTTCTTAACTCGCGATGCATGTGCGGTTCGCCTTCTCCATGGTAGTTAGCCTGATCATTTTGGTGTTCCGCCTACTGAGTTCCCCGGTAGCATAGTTATTGAAACTACTCCTGAGGATATTGTTATTTTAATTATAATCTATACTATGCTCCATGTGGCGGTGACGACCAGCGGCGTATGTTTATCCTGAACTGTACTTGCCCATGCCGAGGCTTTGAAAGATATAGAAACAGCTCTTCAATATTTAAGTGTTTATTCACCACATGGCTACAAAGCTAGGACAGTCGCGGGCATGTTTCATCCGACTATGATAGATACCGCCGATGGAAATCGTATGGTTCATCTTCTTCAACGGATGGAGATCTATGATCCGCTTTTCTCACAGTTCACCGGAAGCAGAAGTTAATTTAAGTATTTGAGGGGAAATGTTATGTTAGCGTTTGATCAAAAATTAGATCATCTGGATAAGATCCTAAAATCGTATGGACGCCTTATTGTCGCTTTCTCAGGTGGAGTGGACAGTACCTTTTTAGCAGAAGCGGCAATCAGGGCAGTTGGTGACAATGCCCTCGCTGTGACCGCAATTTCTGATTCGTATCCTGAACGCGAAATGGAAGCGGCGCAAAAGATTGCTGAGGAGATTGGCATTCGACTTGAAACAGTTAGTACCGGTGAACTTGAAATCGAAGGCTATGTCAGCAATTCAATTAACCGCTGCTACTTTTGCAAAAGTGAGCTTTTCGATAAACTTAAGGTAATCGCGGAAAAGTATAATATGGGTACAATGGTTTACGGCGCAATTCCAGATGATATCGGCGATCATCGTCCCGGCATGGATGCTGCCAAAGAGATGGGAATTCGGGCACCATTAATTGAAGCTAACCTGACGAAAACAGATATTCGGCAGGCCTCAAAGAAATGGGAGTTAAAAACATGGGACAAACCCGCCTTCGCTTGTTTATCTTCTCGCTTCCCATATGGTACGAGAATTACACGAGAAAAATTACGACAAGTAGATCAAGCGGAACAGTTTCTGTATGATCTTGGTATCCATCAGTTTCGGGTCAGGCATCACGACGACTTTGCCAGGGTTGAACTAGACGTAGACGGCATTAACCTAATGAGACAAAAGAACATTCGAAGACAGATTAACCAAAAATTCAAATCACTTGGTTATAGGTTTGTGGCGCTTGATCTGCAAGGATATCGATCTGGAAGTCTGAACACGGGTGTAGCTAAAGTTATTAAATTGGGATTGGAAGCAGTTGAAACTTCGTTGAATGGTTAGGTCAAAAGTGGGTAAAAAGATTATTGCCGCTATGAGTGGTGGTGTTGACAGTTCGGTGACGGCTGCCTTGATGGTGGAGGCCGGTTATGACGTAATAGCTGTCACCATGAGACTTGGTAACCACGATACAGCTGAATTTGACGATAGTAAGCCAAATTGCTGCTCACTTGAAGGTGTAGAGGACGCACGTCGTGTTTCCAGACTGTTAAATATTCCATTCTACGCTTTCAACTATGCGGATCAGTTTCGGAAAAGTATTGTTGACTATTTTGTCGATGAATATATTGCCGGACGTACACCCAGTCCATGCGTGATGTGCAATAAGGATTTAAAGTTCGGGAAACTGCTTGACCAAGCGGATCAACTTGGTTACGACTATGTGGCTACAGGACACTATGCGCGAATTGAACAAGATGCAGAAAATGGTCGTTATCTGCTGCGCTGTGGTGTTGATCAACAGAAAGATCAATCCTACTTCCTGTTTTCCTTGACCCAAGACCAACTGAGCCGTGCAATTATGCCGCTCGGCGAGCTTAACAAAAATCAGGTCAGGAAGATTGCACGCGAGTATAATATGCTGACAGCCGATAAACCGGAGAGTCAGGAACTTTGTTTCATCGCAGATGATAATTATAAGCGGTTTCTAAAAGACCGAATTCCTGAACGGATTCAGCCGGGATCCATCATCAATCAAGATAACGAAAAACTTGGTGAGCATCAAGGCATTCCGTTTTATACAATCGGACAACGCCGTGGGCTTGGAATCTCTGCCAAGACACCACTTTATGTTACAAAAATCCAGACAACAGATAATACAATTGTCGTTGGCGAATTGCAAAGCCTGATGCGAGACAGCATGCAAGTAGAGGATTTAAATCTAATCTCAATTGGCAAACTAGAATCACCCATCCGCGCCAAAGTCAAAATTCGCTATAAAGATTCAGGATCGATGGCGACAATCTCTCCATTAGGTGACACATTAGCTGAAATTCAATTCGATGGTCCCCGGAGAGCTGTTACTCCCGGGCAGGCAGCCGTTTTCTATCATGACGATCTCGTTATTGGTGGAGGGTGGATCTCTAAGTAGCAACACAGATGATGAAAACGATTATCTTCTTTGCCATTGTGTTGCTTATTCTTGTAATAGCAGCGGTTTTCGTTGTTCATTATTTTGCTCGAGAGCCGCTAACATATTTACTGAACCAGACAGAAGGGATTGATGAAGAGCTCACGCTCTCTGACGAAGATAAAACGGTCTACGTCTTTGATGAAGCTCGTGGTAATATTGCTAACCCAAACGGAGATAGTGTCCGGTTTTTTATGGTACAGGCAGTTGGGTCTATACCTACCGGCAAACATATACTAACCCGAAAAAAGGAAGGTTATGCCAAGGTCGCCCGTGCCAGAATAAAAGATTTAATGATTACGGTTATCGGTAATAAAACAGCTATTGAACTCCAGAACCCTCTAGTGAAAGAGGAAATGCGATCCCACTTCAGAATTGAATTTAATCGAATTACTCGAGAAGAATTCTCCAGAGCAAATCCCAAAGTCGACCCTAGAGATCTGATTTGGGAAACGCATATTGAAGATTTATATTTCCGCACATATAATATCCAATAAAAAACCGCTGTGATTGAGATTACGCTTCGTACCCGGACAAATATTTTTCATGGTTCCGATACTTGGCAAGAAGTCCATTTCAAAAAGCAGTTCGATCCCGCTAAGACAGCTATCTTAATCTGTGATATGTGGGATTTTCATTGGTGTCCAACTTCTACCAACCGTTTTAATCGGATCGCCCACGAGATGTCGATTGTTATTGAGGCCGCTCGGAATCAAGGTTTTCAGATTATCCATTCTCCGTCTGACTGCATGGACTTCTATAAGGATCTGCCACAACGGCAAGGCATAATCAGCTTGCCATGCGTTCAACCACCTGATCCGTTACATATCACCGATCCGCCTTTACCAATTGATGCCTCTGACGATGGTTGCGAAGATAACCCATCACCAAAACCCTACCGCGCATGGACCCGTCAGCATGATGCCATTCGAATCGCCGAAGAAGACCTGATTTCAGATAATGGTGATGAAGTGTATAGCTTTTTCATGGATGCCAGGATTCAAGATATGTTTATTATGGGAGTGGCAGTGAATATGTGTATTCTAGGAAGAACGTTTGCCATTCGTCAAATGACGAATTGGGGGATCAATTGCGTTTTGGTTCGTGATATGACAGATTCAATGTATAATCCAAAGATGCCACCCTACGTCAGTCATGACGAAGGTACGGAACTGGTTGTTCAGCACATCGAGAAATATTGGTGTCCCTCCTGCCTAAGCCAAGAGTTACTTCTTTGAATCAGACAGCATGTCTTCAATTCGATCCGCAAGCATTTCAATAAAGAGTGGATGGTTACCTACCGTTCCTGCTCGAACCATAGTTATTCCGCACGATTGTGCTTTTTTTTTCCCTGCAATATCAAGATCGTAAAGTATTTCAACATGATCACACAAAAAGCCAATCGGTGATACAATTATATCATTAACATTTTTTCCTTTTTTTGATTCAATGAGGCTTTCGATAGTCGGTTGCGTCCAAGAAATAGGTGGGTTATCGGGAGCACTTTGATAGGCGATTTCAAAGTGCTTATCAAGTCGGGCGGCAACCAACTTTGCGGTTTCGATGAATTGCTTTGTGTAAGGCGATTGTTCTGCAGCAGTCTGAGGAATAGCATGTGCGGTTAGGATCAGACCTGCTCTTTTAAACCGTTCACGACTCCAACCTAGGCATGATGATCGGATTAAATCAGTAACAGCATCAATAAACCCATCTTCTTTGTACCAAGGTTCTATGTAGCGAACAACCAGCGGCCCATTTTCTGACATATTAACGGCATCCTGCACTTCTTGCTGATAGCGTTCCCAACTGGCACTTGACTGGAAAGATGACAATATGATTCCAATAATACTCCTTGATCCATCCGTAACCATCTGCTCCACGGTTTCACCAAAAAACGGTGACCAATTGCGCATGCCGATATAAACCGGAAGATCGAGTCCTCGGCTTTTTAGAACATCTTTTAACGCGGTTGCTTGCTTGAAAGTTAGTTCATTGAATGGAGAGAAACCACCAAAAACGTTGTAATGCTTAGCGACCTCTTCAACTCGATCCATATTATTAGTGCCAACGATACACTGAACGAAACAGAGTGCTTCGCTTCCCGGGCAGGGATCTAGCCGCTTACAGCAGCCAGGTGTCGGTCCACCGAAGCCGATCAGAAATACACCATCGTATTGATTCATGATTTGCTGCTCTGGTTATGCACGTAGTCAACTAGGGCAACCACTTTGTCAACAGACATGGTTGGTAGTATACCGTGCCCCAGATTAAAAATATGACCGTTCCGGCCTTCGGTTTGATCTAACACCTGTTTGGCACGTTTCTCAATTCCTGGATAATCAGCATAAAGCACGCATGGATCAAGATTGCCCTGTACTGCAATTTGTCCGAGTCTGTCCCACGCTTGGTTGAGTTCAACCCGAAAGTCTAGTCCAATTACCTGACCGCCTGCTTCTTTCATTAGTTCAAGCAGCATTGCGGTTCCAGTGCCGAAATGGATTAGTGGGGTTCCATCGACAATGGTGTCAATAACAGATTTTGTATAGGGTAATACGAATTCGCGGTAATCGGACGGACTGAGACAACCGACCCAACTATCAAAAAGCTGCAATGCTTGCGCACCGGCTTTGACTTGACCATTCAGGTATTTGGTAGTAGCCAAACTGATCAATGACATCAAGTCACGCCATGCGCTTGGCTCGCTGTACATCAAGGTTTTTGTGTTTTCATAATTCCTTGAACTTCCGCCTTCTATCATATAGCTTGCCACAGTAAAAGGGGCACCAGCAAAACCGATCAATGGAATATTTGGTTGAAGCATAGCTCGTGTCTCTCGCACAACATCAAACACAAAGCTCAAAGATTCGTCAGGCTCTACTTCACGTAAGTTCCTAATTTGATCAGCCGTACGAATCGGGTTATTTAAAATAGGGCCTTCCCCCTTTACGTATTCTAGATCCATGCCCATTGGCTGCAGAATAAGCAGAATATCGGAAAAGATTATAGCCGCGTCAACACCTATACGTTCGACAGCTGTTATCATCACTTCAGCCGCCAGTTGGGCATTCTGGCACAGATCCAGAAAAGGTACTTTCTCCCGGATTTTACGGTACTCTTTCATGTATCTTCCGGCTTGACGCATCAGCCAAATCGGCGTGTAGTCAGTTGGTTCACATCGGCACGCTTTCATGAACACCGAATCATTGAGTAGGCTAGATGTTTCTGTTTCGATCATACTGTTCCCCGTTTTAAAGTTTTTTACTTCCTTGCACGAAGGTGGCACATATTTTGGCGTCGACCGTGTGAGCATAGAACGAAATTGGCCCAACCCATCCAATCTCACATCGAGGATATCCACGATGTTTCATGTCCAGTAAGCAACGCAATAATAAGGCTTTACCAATTCCTAAACCACGTAATTCTTTATCAACTCCCGTTGGGCCGAAACTGCCACGAAACATAGTGACATCGTAGGATGCAAAACCGCGGATTGCTTTGTGTTTATCCACTATGAAAAAAGTAGTAACTGGATCGTTCTTTAACCCATTACTGGACTCCGTAGTCCACCCTTCTCCCCAAGTGCCTAAAACCCATTGGTAGTATGCCTGTTGGTCTTGATGATCTAATCGCTTGATTCCCATGCCTATATTTGATAATAACTGTTCAGATTGGGAGAAGTCAAAATCATTCTCCTGTAGATCAACACTCATGTTGTGAACATAGTTGTTAAATTGGTAACCGTTTGATTTTAAAAAGCAAAATGCATTAGTATAGCGCACATCCAAACCAGGTGTAAAATAATAAGGTGCGGCGTTGAGAACATGAATTTGGCTGCATCCTGCGGACTTAAAAAGAGCCTCCAGTTCTACCAGCATCACATTGCCAAACCCCTTACGCCGATAGTATTGATCTATCCCAAATAGCTTGATCCAACCCTCTTCACCCCGAACTACACCGATCATACAACCTATTATCTCTGTTTTATGACGTAATAAAAACCCATGCTCATTCTGATAATCTGGATCATCAAATATGCGCTTCTTAATAATTTCTGGTTCAAATTGTCCTTGGTGCAACTCACAGTTGGCATTGCAAAAATCCGCAAGTGTTTGCAGATGATCTAGGGACAACTCAACAAAATGTGCCATTTCTCTCTAACCGAAATCTGATTCTAATCTTGATTCAGTAAATGCCTAAGAATACTAGCTCCAGCAACCCGCAAACTAAGAGCAAAAGTATCGGGAGCTGATTTGTATTTTGTCACAGGTAAAACAAATTAATCTAATGATTGTACAGATGATAAAATTACTTGTTATCTCTGTGCGAAGTGATATCAAACCAAACCGCTGAAACTAGCACCAATCCCTTGATTATATTTTGCCAGGCAGAATCAAGGTTGGCCATACTCATTCTGTTATTTAAACTTTCCATCACCAATGCTCCTAAGATCGCCCCTGGTATACTTCCCCGTCCTCCCATCAGACTGGCTCCACCAATTACGCACGCGGCAATAGCATCGAGTTCCAGGAGTCTTCTTGCTTCTGGGCTTGCACTCCCGATTCGTGATGTCATAATAATTCCTGCAACTGCCATCATCATCCCCATAATGGCAAAAACAATGAGTGTAATCTTCTGAACGTTTATTCCTGAGAGATATGAGGCTTCAGCATTACCACCAACCGCATAGACGTAACGACCAAATCGAGTGTTTCTGGTAATAAAAGTAAAAACTAAAGCCAGTATCATCAAAATACAGACTGGTATGGTAACCCCTTGATGATTGTTCATAATGGTGATAAAGGCAATAATGATTCCCCAGATAATCAAAATCTTACAGATAAAAATAAGGGTTGGTAATGTATCAAAACCGTGTTGAATCTTGGAACGCCGTTGCTGGTAGAAGAGATGAAAGCTAAATAATAAACTGCAATTGCTAGGGCCTGTTAACATTCACGCCAAGCAGATAATGGTACACACCAAGTTGAGCCTAGACATGAAGTTGCGATCAAGCTTTTCATGGCGCCTGGAAATACGGCGAAACTGTTTAATTCTATTGCAGAAACGCTCCACCAGGTTGCGGTCTTAGTACCAGTGATGATCAGACTCTGGTTGTTGGTTGCGATTACTGCGCGCTGGTATGACCACCATGGCTTCCATGCCTTGGATCATTTGGAT
>JYMV01006193.1_pt1 | contig 38137 bp, 28 predicted proteins | sample 338911 | NCBI WGS metagenome assembly JYMV01 (sample SAMN03354496, study PRJNA234377) | hydrothermal vent metagenome | biome: Deep sea; feature: Hydrothermal plumes at the Eastern Lau Spreading Center, Western Pacific Ocean; material: Seawater | place: Tonga | collected 2009 | depth 2000 m m | reverse complement strand
AATAAAGACCTAAACAAGGTGGTACGTGTAGAGCCAAGCAACGTTGTGATGGCAGTTGATGCGATACAGGGCGAAGTAGAGCCTTTAGTGGTTTATCCAAATCCTGCTCGGGATGTTATTACTGTAGCGGGAAATATTGGGGAGGTCGTAATTTTCGATATTAATGGAAAGATTGTTTTAAGATATTTCGGATCGGAGATTAACGTGAGCGAGCTAAGTAGCGGGACTTACTTTATTGAAAAAGGATCGAAAAAAGCTGCTTTCGTTAAAGAGTAGTTTAGTCGAAGACTTTATTGATTGGGAGATGTATAGCTTTATGCTACTACATCTCCCTTTTTATTAAATATCTTTGCGTTATGGGAAACACGAAATTGTTAGAGTTACGGCAGGCAGAAGTAGTGGAGGAGTTTTTGATGTTCGGAGATTGGATGGAGAAATACGAGCATATTATCGAGCTAGGAAAGGAGTTACAGCCGATGGTGGAGAGCGATAAGGTAGAAGATAATTTGATAAAAGGATGCCAAAGCAGGGTTTGGCTTACAGCAAAACTAAACTCAGAAGGAGAGGTGATTTTCTCAGCCGATAGCGACGCAATCATCACAAAAGGGATGGTGGCCTTGATGATAAGGGTTTTGAGTGGAGCGATGCCAGAGGAAATTGCAAAAGCGGACCTGCATTTCTTGAATGAAATAGGGCTTCATCAGCATTTGAGCCCGACGCGCTCAAATGGACTTGCTTCTATGGCAAAGCAAATGAAAATGTATGGATTAGTGTTTTCTGCGCGTTCTTAGTGAAATAAATGCGAACGATTTTATCAAATCTAAACCCGGACTTTAAGAAACTTCTATCTGGGAGTGGTCTTGTGATGATGTTTAAAGTCGCAGGTGCGGGAGCTGGATATGTTTTTGCTTATCTGATAACTTCGAATTACGGAGCGGAGACGTTTGGTATTTTCGAGTTGAGTCTGACGGCATTGACTATTGCGAGTTTGTTTGCACGCTTAGGTTTAGGTGGTGCGCTGGTGAGATTTATCCCCGAGTTTGTAGAGAAACAGGACGCCCATCTTTTGCGAAAAGTCTATAGACTGACCCTACTTCTTGCTCTTCCATTTTCAATAGTTCTTAGCGTTTTACTTTACGTTTATTCTTCGGAACTGGCCATGCAGTTTGGGAATGAGGGTCTCGCCCTCCCTTTTAGAATTACAGCTCATTTTATACCGTTTGCCACGTGGTTTCAGCTAAACGCCGAGGCATTTAGGGGTATGAAAAAAATGACAGGATACAGCATTTTACAGAGAGGAACGGTTGTTTTAATTGCGATTGCTGCATTTTTCATTCTAAGAGAGCAGGGATATATCGGTTATGAATCAAAAGTGATTCCCATAGTATCGTTCGGAGTGGGAGTAATCGTTTTAGGAGTGATTGCAGGAATTGCTACCCCGCGTGCTATCTATAGTATCGTTAGTTCTAAAGCGGGGAAGATTTCAAGTGACATTTCAATTCGCCCGCTGCTCAAAGTAGCTTTCCCTATGCTTATAAGCACGTCCATGTTTATGATTATGAATTGGACAGATACACTTATGATAGGCTATTATCTCGATGAGGCAGATGTAGGAATTTACCGTCTCGCCTTTAAAGTTGCTACTCTCATCACTTTTGCACAGTTTGCAATAAATAGCATTGCAGCACCGATGTTTAGCTCTTTTAAAGCGAAAAACGACCTCTCTGGACTTAGAAAAATGACTCGTAACATCGGGTATATGAACCTCGCGATAAGCACTCCGATTTTCATCGCTATCCTCCTGTTTCCGAGCTTCGTTCTTGACTTTTTCGGGGAGGAATTCACGGCAGGAGTCACCCCCCTAATCATTCTTGCTGTAGGCCAAATCATTAATGCTCTTTGCGGACCAGTGATGTATCTTCTAAACATGACGGGCAAGGAAATACAAGCTCGAAATATCATAATCGTAGCATCGGTAATTAATATTGTTCTCAACTTTTATTTCATTCCTTTATATGGTTTGATGGGAGCAGCGATTGCTACAGGATTGAGCACTGTGGTTTGGAATGTGATGGCGGTAATTAGAATAAAAAAGGAGTACGGATTTATCTCGATTCCGCATCCGTTCTAGGATTAATCATGAAGGAAATGATAGAGAAAGACAAGTTGAATTTTTTCGTGATAGGTGCGGCAAAAGGCGGTACTACGACTGTTTTCGAACGGTTAAATGCTCGAGAAGATGTCTATCTCAGTCCTCTCAAGGAACCGAACTATTACTCTTCGGACATCGACACCTCTAAGTTTTCGCCCGAGTTTAGAGCGAATACTCGCCTCGATCTCTCCGAGTACTTCTCCACCTCACCTCTCCCGACCCTCCAGATCGGTTTCGTACGGGATGCAGGCGAGTATGCGTCATTGTTCGAGCCCGCCCCAAGAACGGCAAAACTTATAGGGGAGTGCAGCACGTCGTATTTATGGTCTTCCGTTGCGCCATCATTATTGAAAGCGGACCACCCCTCCGCTCGAATCCTCATAATGCTTCGCAACCCCATTGATAGATTGTTTTCACATTACATGATGGCGCGGAAGTACGGCTTTACTAAACTACCCCTGCGCGAAGCAGTTGAGAAAGACCTCGCCCATCCTACTCCCGGTTGGGGCGCGAGCGAACTTTTTGTGGAGCTGGGAATGTACTCGGAGCAGATAAACCGATGGAGAGCGGAATTCCCCGACTCGTCTATTAAAATCATGCTTACCGAAGACCTTCGGTCGCCAGAAAAGTGGAACGATTTACTTGAATGGTGCGGACTACCAATTATAGAGGAAAACTCGAAACTCGGGCAAAGCACTAAACTCGAACGCAAAGGAGATGCGAATACTGCTGGGCTTGCTAGGTTCGAAGGTGTGAATCGTTTTCTTACTTCGCGAGGTTTAAAACACAAGCTCGGAAATCTTATTCCGAGAGTACTAAAGAGAAAATTAGTAGCTTGGTATTATAGTTCAGACAACCTACCGAAAATTACTAAGGAGGAGAGAAACTATTTGAAAGGACTTTACTCCGAGGAGATAGGGAACTTGCGAAAAGAATTCGGACTTGAGGTAGAGAATTGGAAGTAGAATCGGGTTAATTCGGATTCAACTCCAGAGTTTTAGCCGACATCTCTATACGAACTACCTCAGCTGCGAAAGCATCCATTGCATCGCTTCTAACTGGGGTAGAAGGAGGGAACTCTTCCCGCCTATGATCAACCTGTTCACCGTTCTTCCAAAACCGGAAACATACGTGAGGTCCTGTCGCAAGTCCCGTACTTCCTACAAGCCCGATTACCTCACCTTGACTTACCCTATCGCCCACAGAACATTTGCGCTTGCTCATGTGTAGGTATTGGGTTTCGTAGGTGTTGTTGTGGCGAATTTTTACGTAATGCCCGTTGTTTTTTGTGTAGGCAGATTTGATAATCACACCATCTCCCACCGCAAGGATGGGCGTCCCCGTTTTTGCAGCATAATCTGTTCCTAGATGCGGTTTAATCCGCTTCAACACGGGATGAAATCGTTTCTTATTGAAGGAGCTTGAAATACGTGAAAATTCAACGGGCGATTTCAAAAAAGCCTTCCTTAAAGATCCACCTTGTATATCAAAATAATCCGCCCCATCCCCCTGATCGAATCTGTAGGCAAGGAGATCGATTCCGTGATGATTAAAACTACAAGAAATAATCGTCGGCATCCCCACTTCGGTTCCGTTCACACGTTTCCGGTAATAATAAACATCGAAATTATCGCCCTTTTGAACGTGAGTAAAGTCAATAGTCCACGCATATACTCCGGCCATGGCTACAGCTAAATTTGTAGGTGCTCCGACCTCTTCCAAGTCCAAATAAAGAGATCTCGAAATCTCCCCCACGACATGAGTGTACACGGTATCTACTGGGTATGAGCCTAAACGAGCTCCGAGAGTGTCGCCAAGTGAAAAGACCACGTAGTCTATGGAGTTGCGCTCATAGATTAGCCAAGCCGGACTAGAAAGGGAGTCTCGCAAAGTGGCGACCCACCATCGTTTCCCAGCTCTCATATCTCGCACCTCGTAAGTCTCCCTACTATTAGCTGCCAGAGTTACAATTTTTCCAGGCCCCACTCTATAAGGATCGAGTAGATGTGAGAGCGACTGACCGTTCTTTATTACGCCAGAATCGACAACGAGGCTGTCCCAATAAAGTCCGAATCGCTCGATGGGCGCCTTTTCATCATCAGCCGAGAAAGCCCCATGACCTCGACCCCTATTCGAGTCGGGACCGACATCCCCACACGCGAATAAAATTATCGAAACCCCAGAAAGCACGAACAACGAAAAAACAACGAATCCCCTCATTTACGACTGGTTATTTAACACCGAAAACTTCACTCTTAACCCATCTCTTACCCCAATCCTCGAGCTCTTGTTCGCTCCAAAGTTCAGGAAAGAAAATTCTCTTTTGAAAGCGAGGAGGTAAGTACTTTTGCCAGTTCGTTCCACCAGAGGCCGCGATATCTTCAGGATCGCGTTGTAGGTAGCGAACGGCAGATTTATAGTGCGCTAGAGTCCAGTTAATGTTTACATTAACATCGAGCCAACGCATTGCTTGACGAAGCTCCTCTTTTATGTCTGATTCTTCAGATGTGAAAACGAGACTTGCAGCGACGGACCTTACATTTGAAGAATAGGTACGACCTGCAAGATCTAGAAGCTCTTCATCGTACTTCTTTTCGAACTGCTTTAGCGTAAGAGTTTTCGAACCCGTCTTTAATTCGGAAGCCCCCTCACGCCAATATAGATGATTGAAAACCTTAGGAATATCTTCAATAGAGTAGTTGCTAAACGCCTCTCTATGGTTTTTGTGTGCTATACGGTCTAACGAAGTGGAGCAAATTTCTATCTTGCGATATTGAGCACTTTGGAATCCACTTGCAGGGAGTAAAGACATACGAAATTTGAGAAACTCCCCTTGGTCCATTCCATCAACCATTATGTCGAAACTACTCGTGAGTGCTACGAAGTATCGGTTTATTCGACGTATCCTTTCGAGAAGAAAAGTAGGTGTGATGGAAGAATCAGTTTGGGCTTCAGAAATGCGATCAAACTCATGAAGCGAAAGCTTAAAGTACAATTCTGTGATCTGGTGATATATGATGAACACCTTCTCATCCGGGTATGGGGTGATGGGCTGCTGCAAACTAAGGAGCGTATCAAGGTTGATGTAATCCCAATATGTAAGAAAGTCTGCGAAGAGGAGTCCGTCGAGGTAGGAAGGTAAATCCTGCCCCATAGCTGAGTATTTTTTCTGAAGTGAGTCGAGCTTTTCGAGAATCTCGGGAGAAAAATTGTTAGTTGTAGGCATGAGCGCAAGTTCGGAATACACTTTTAATTAAAGGCAGACACGGGTTTATTTATTGTACCGTTGCGGTACATTTTAGTTCAATTGCAATAGGAGTGGGTAGACAATTGATTTCAACGGTCGTCCTGCAGGGTCGATTTTTACCAAGGTGGGCAAAGTACTCCGCGTAAATTCTATTGAAAGCTTCGAAATCGCGCGACATATCTACTAGAAACACTGTAACATCTACAAGCTCTTCCCAAGAACTTCCACTTGCCTCAAGAACGGCCTTTACGTTTGCAAAAACAGCGTGAACTTGAGCTTCGAAATCAAATTTAAGCACCTCGCCTTCGGTAGAAATCTCTAAACCGGGGACTACACTATCCCCATTTCCAGAACCAGCAACCCTCGGTCCCACACCACTTAGAAATAAAAGATTGCCTACACGTCGTGCGTGAGGGTAAGATCCGACCGGTTTCGGTGCAGAAGACGTAGAAATACTATCACTCATAGGCCTAAGGTAGTAACTTGCGGCTATGCGTTACGAAAAACTACCCTCTGCGTTATACACACGCAATAGACAAGCACTAGCTGAACAATTGGAATCTAAAGGATTAGCACTTATTTTTTCAAACGATATTTATCCTACAAGTGCAGATGGTACTCTCCCTTTTAAGCAAGCAACGGATATTTTCTACCTTACTGGAGTAGACCAAGAAGAAACTGTTTTACTTCTTTTTCCAGAGGCTCATTCAGAAATGGATAGGGAGGTTTTGTTTACGATTGAGACAAGCGAAGAATTAGCTATTTGGCATGGAGCAAAACTTACAAAAGAAGCAGCTAGAGAGCAAACGGGCATTAGAAATGTGCAATGGCTAAATACTTTCGACAGCACCCTTCACAGACTTATGGCTGAAGCTGAGTTATTATATCTCAACGACAACCCACATACGCGAGCAAATACAACTGTTGAAACACGTGAACTTCGGGAAAATGCAAGAATTAGATCTTCTTACCCTAATCATAGAGAAGCTAGAACCGCACCGTTACTATATTCCCTCAGAGCAGTTAAGCAGGAGCATGAAATTATTCAAATGCAGCGAGCCTGTGACATCACGAAAGCAGGCCTTGACAGAGTACTCTCTTTCGTAAAACCGGGAGTGATGGAGTATGAAATTGAGGCAGAGTTTATGCATGAATTTCTGCGCCGTGGTTCTAGAGGCTTCGCGTATACTCCGATTATCGGATCCGGTCCTAATGCCTGCGTACTTCACTACATTGAAAACGATAAGGAGTGTAAAGCAGGAGATGTGATTTTGATGGATGTAGGGGCAGAATATGGTAATTATGCTGCTGATATGACACGCTGTATTCCTGTAAGTGGGAAGTTTACGGATAGGCAACGAGCGGTTTACAACTCTGTATACTCAGTGATGCAAGACGCGATGAAACTGCTCAGACCAGGGGTGAGTTTGCACGATTACCACAGGGAAGTAGGAGAGCTAATGACTCGTCAGCTTCTTGAGCTTAAACTAATCGACAAGCACGACGTTGAAAAGCAATCTTCAGCATCTCCAGCCTATAAAAAGTACTTTATGCATGGCACTTCTCACTTCATCGGGTTAGATGTTCACGATGTGGGACATTGGCATAAACCGATCGAAGCTGGAAATGTATTTACATGTGAGCCAGGTATTTATATTCCAGAAGAGGGCTTGGGTATTCGATTAGAAAATGATCTTTTGATAACGAATGAAGGCTTTGTAGACCTTATGGCCCACATTCCACTTGAGGCAGGCGCCATCGAGGAAGGAATGAATAGCTAGAGTTTATACGGGCTATACGATTTTTCAGTCAGTTTTCTTAACTTGTAAACCAAACAAGAGAAGAAACATGAAACGGAACCTCAGCGCCATATTTGCTATAGCCATATTTTTTATCTCTATAGGGATAAAGCAAGCGAATGCTCAATTTACGGGCTATACCGTCGAATTAGACACGATATTTTTCGGTGCGAACACACCTACTCCAGAAGACACGTTTGACCCGGAGGGGTTGCTCGAATTCTATGGGGCCTATAGAGTTTACGCTAATTTCACAAACCAAAACGACGTTTTAAGCGCTATTTATTCTGACGTAGTAGCATTAGGAACCCCCCCGATGTTTATTTCTGCACCGTGTGGATGTCATAATCCCGTAACTACCTCAATGGCTATGGATGCCTCGAATTCATCACTGTTTTGGCCTACGTTTCCGGAATACGAGTACGATACTTACTGGACAATAGGGATGGAAAGCGCAGACGATTTAGGAGGCACACTCCCCTCAACAATCGGTTTATTAAACGGTTCATCGATTTGTAATGCAAGTACTGACAACGGATCGGTTTTTACTGCTGGCACCCCTTCGAACACAATTGCGGGCGCAGATTTAAGAGTTCTAATTGCACAAATAACTACCTGTGGAGATTGGTCGCTTCAGGCTTGTATTCAGACCTTCGTTTCGGGAAACCAAACCAATATACAGCAATCCTGCCCCGACCTTCTCGAAATAGCTCATATCTATAACGATGGGGAGTGTGTGAACGATACTGATGGAGACGGAATTTGTGATGAAATGGAGATAGCAGGTTGTTATGAGGAGGGAGCGTGTAATTATGAACCCGATGCGACGGACGACAGTATGGATTGCGATTATTCGTGCTTCGGGTGTATCGATGTCTTAGCGTGCAACTTTAGCGATGTCGCTACGATAGATGACGACACTTGCGAATATTTATCTTGTGCAGGATGTATGATACCATACGCTTGTAACTATGACTTCGAAGCCACAATCGGGGACAACTCGTGCATATTGCCGGGAGATCCTTGCGACGATGGCGATCCGAACTCTGTAAACGATTTTATTCAGGACATCGACTGTAGTTGCCTAGGATATGGCTGCCACGACACCGAGGCTTGCAACTATGCTCCGGACGCTATTAATGATCCAACAGTTTGTAACTACATCAGTCTTTATTCCATAACGGGAGAGATTCAGCCGACGGCAAATATGCTTCTGTCGTACTCTTACCCGAACACAACCGGAAGTACATACGATTGGGTGTCTACCAGCGGCGATGTGACAGATGGTGAAGGAACATCAGACGTGGCTGTGTCTTGGTGGGGATCGGGAGCTGGAACACTCTGCGTGACAGAGACGAATAGTGGTGGATGCTCAGGCGATCAAGTATGCCTTTCGGTAAATATTACCCCTGTTTCAGTTTCGGAAATCGATAATTCGGCGATAGAGGTTTTCCCTACGCCGGCTTCGACCGAGCTATTTATAAATCTTTCGAAATGGTCTTCTGAGGAGGCGAATTTGACTCTACGCGATGCGTCGGGAAGAATGGTTTGGGCCCTGAAGGCAATCAATCAAACGACCATCGATATGAGTAGTCTTCCAAGGGGTTCTTACATTCTACAGATTGATGTTCAGGGTCTTACACCGACTCACAAGCGTGTGATTTTAAACTAATTTGACAAGATGAAGTATTCTTTTCTTGCGGGGTGCATTTTACTCATTGCGGTGACTGTGTCAGCCCAAACCACTCCCCACACCGATTACCTCGGAACAGGTCATACCACAGGAGTAACCGTTACTACTAGCGGAACGGGATTGCTTGGCGTGGGAGTGAACACCATTAATGGGTCGGGCATGGATAGGCATATTCGCAATGCCGCTCGATTTTTAGGACAAGCTACTATCGGAGTCAATTTCGAGACTATAGAAGAGGTTTCGACTTTGGGATTTGATAATTGGATAGACGCTCAAATTCAGATGCCAGAAATGAATTATCTCGACACCACGAAAATGATTTGGGATCATTTCGTTCAGGCATATTACGACGAATGGGGAGAGATAATTATTAATGGGAACGAAGATGTTTTCCCGGCAAGTTTCTATTGGAGAATGGCGTGGTGGAATAATTCTATGCACGGAGACGATTATTTAAGGCAGAAGATGACGATAGCTTTGAGTGAGATCTTGATTACTTCGGAGGAATCGGACTTGCAGACAGACGCTTTCGGTTTGGCATCGTATTACGATGTACTCTACAAGAACGCTTTCGGGAACTTTCGTGATTTGCTTGAGGAGGTGACATATCATCCAGCGATGGGGTATTATTTGAGCTTCATAAACAACTCCCCTACAAACGAAGAGGAGAATATTCATCCCGATGAGAACTACGCGAGGGAGGTAATGCAACTTTTTACTATCGGGCTGTACCAGCTTGAGATCGACGGATCGATAATAACGGACGAAGATGGTGTGCCTGTCCCGACTTATAATAACAGCGATATTGGCGAATTCGCAAGGGTGTTTACTGGTTTAGGACCGGCTCAATATTGGGCTCCATGGGTCGATTATTCTGAGGAAACTGTGGAGTGGGGGGTTTGGTATAATACAGTGCCATACATCAATTCCACAATGCCCATGGTCATGTTCGAAGGGTGGCACGAGGAAGGCGTCAAGCACCTCTTGAACGGCGCAGCCACGATGGAGGGTGCGACAGGTGGACAAGATATTGATATAGCCTTAGACAACTTATTTTATCACCAAAACACAGCGCCTTTTATCAGTAAGCTTCTGATTCAGCGACTCGTAAAATCGAATCCCACGCCAGAATATATCGGGAGAGTGGCTCAAGTTTTTGTGAATAATGGTGAAGGAGTAAAGGGAGACCTTGCCGCAGTGGCGAAGGCGATTTTACTGGATGATGAAGCTAGAGATTGTGAATGGATAGAAGATATTTCAAGCGGAAAGATGCGCGAGCCGATGATTCGGTATAACCAAATTTTAAAGGCATTCGATGCCTCGAATGAGTCTGGTAAGATGTGGAGTGTGGGATGGATTCCTGATGAATTAGGCCAACACCCTATGGCTTCGCCCTCGGTATTTAACTTTTTCCTTCCCTCATATGCTCCATCGGGTCCTGTTTCGGATTCCGCTTTAGTTGCTCCTGAATTTGAGCTATTAAATTCTGCAATTGCGATAAAGTATATCAACTTGACTGCGGATATGCTTTTCGGGGAGATTTACCTGGATGCGATCACTTTGGCTCACCCAGATGATATAGGATATCCTTGGTGGGATGTTGCTTTTGAGACACCTGAGGATAAAGTGTCGCTAGATTTTAGTGATGAGACTGCCTTAGCTGCAACAGACATTTCGGCGATGATGGCTAGACTGAATATTCTTTTCGCTGGAGGGATGTTATCTGAGGAAACGATTTCCACCATTACAGAGATTGTAGACGTGACTTTTTTAGAACCGGCAGTCAAGCTAAAGGTTGCGATTTACCTCATACTCATTTCACCTGATTATATAATCCAAAAGTGATTCCTATGTCGAAGAAAAGAAGAATTTCAAGAAGAAAATTCATAGCGAATACAGGATGTGCAGCGATGGGTTCAACAGCATTTCTGTCGTCATTCACAACTTTAGGGATGATGAATTCGCTTGTCGCACCCCCTCCTCCGGACGACTATAAAGCTCTCGTTTGTATACTTCTTGCAGGAGGAAACGATTCGTACAATATGGTGGTGCCGACTTCGTCAGAGCCATACAATGTCTATGCGAATACGAGATCTAATTTGGCCTTACCGTCAGGGGATCTTATCCCCCTAAACTATACGGACGTAGGCGGAGTAAACTACGGGCTGCACCCGTCGATGCCGGAAGTGGCGGGATTATTCAACTCGGGTCGAGCGGCTGTGATTGCAAACGTAGGAACCCTGATCGAGCCGGTTACGAAAACTCAAATTCTTTCTGGCACCGCTCCCCTTCCCCTAGGGCTTCAATCTCACGCAGACCAAGCCAGACACTGGCAAACGTCCATCCCCCAAACTCGTTCTGCCAAAGGATGGGGAGGGAAGGTGGCAGATATTTTGGCCTCGGGAAATACGAATCAGGACATGTCTATGAATCTCTCTCTTGCGGGCACGAATCTGTGGCAAGCGGGGAATGTTGTGGATGAATTTGCGATTACTCCTCAGGGAAGTGTGGGGATTGAAATGATGGATGATACGGATCCGTTTGCAATGATTGTCTCCAGTGGAATCACGAATATTTTAGACCAGCAATACACGGACATTCTCAAGAAAACTTATGCGAATAAGGTAAAGTCATCCCAAAACCAGCATGATGTCTTTACGGCCGCTCTTGATGAATTGACTCCTTTAGCAACTCAATTTGCCAGCACAAATATTTCGAGGCAATTAAAGATGGTGGCGAAGAGTATTGCCGTTTCGGGAGGTTTGGGCATGGAGAGACAGACGTATTATATTAAGCTTGGGGGATTTGACAATCATGGAGAGGTCCTGAATAATCAAGCGGCTCAACTTTCACTACTTAGTGGGGCTATCGGTTCGTTTTACGAGGCGATGGACGAGCTAGGAATTGCAGATAAAGTGACGACGTTTACTATCTCTGACTTCGCTCGTACTCTGACTTCAAACGGGAATGGCTCTGATCATGCATGGGGAGGAAATGCGATGGTTTTCGGTGGCGCCGTTAACGGGGGACAAATCTATGGTCAATACCCTTCTCTGGGGTTAGGGTCAGAACTTGAAGTAGGAAACGGAATTTTAATTCCGGAGATTTCTACTGATGCGTATTTCGCGGAACTCGCACTTTGGCTAGGAGTAAATTCATCTTCTCTCTCAGATATTTTCCCGAACGTAGAGAATTTCTACACTCCCGGCTCTGGAAACCCGATAGGATTTATGAACCTTTAATCTCCACGACATGAAAAATTTACAAGTTCTAATTCTCATAGGTTTCAGCATTTTAGCTCTTCCTTCGGAACTAAGCGCTCAATTTTGTGAGGGGGCTCATTCATCTTCGCTCGACGACTCTTGGCTTTCGTGCGTTGAGACCCAAAACCCTAACCCCGACCGATCTGAAGGTCATTGGATTCTTTACGATTTCGGGGATTACTATGAACTCAACCAGTCACATTTTTGGAACTACAATGTTATGGACGAGACAGATCGAGGGGTCGCCACAATGATAGTTGACTGGTCTATTGACGGCACGACATGGAGTTGGTGGGGCGATATCAATCTCGAACAGGCTCCGGGCTCGAATAGTTATATCGGGGAAGCAGGTCCTGATTTCGACGGTCTAGTGGTCAGATATTTACTTCTCTCAGTCGCCTCAAATCACGGTGGGAACTGCTATGGATTTTCGGAGCTTAGGCTCGATGTAAACCCTGGCGTAGTTAATATCGATGAGATCTCGGTAGCTTCATTCAACTTCGGATTACATCCGAACCCCGCGACGAATCACGCAACTATTCAAATCGAGTCGTTTTCCGACACCCGCGTCAATTTATTCAGCCCAGTAGGAACCCTAGTCGCTACCTATCACCCCAATTCCGAAACAACCCGGCTAGATCTAAGAAACTTAGCTAGTGGAGCTTATTTGGTGGAAGTAATAAATGGTTCGGGTGAAATTTCAACACAGCGTTTGAATGTAATTCGCTAAAGAATCACTGGCACATCTGACCGAACTCCGAGAGTATAGAAAGGAGGTCGCTAACATTTACGAACCCGTCGTTAGTTACATCCGCAGAACATCCGGATAGACAACCGAATTCTGCTAAAACCAGGAGTAAATCATCGACCGTTACCATACCGTTACCATCGATATCATTCGTGCAGTAGCATGCAAATGGAGCGTTGAATAACGAAGGGAAAGAAGCACCACAGGCAATATCTCCACTAAAGGTTATATCTACATCTACAGTAAGCCCGTCAGAAACGAGAAATTCTAAGAGGAACGTTTCAGTAACTAAACCATTGAGATTAGGCGATGTGAACGTAAAAGTTTGGTTATTAATAGTAACCGAAGAAGGTGGGGCAAGCACAGTCAATGTGATTTCCTGAGTGTATAGATTCAGAGGCGAAGTACAAGGCGAAGTCACACCTGCCGAAGCGGTCTGAACCGTACAGTTGTAGGGCGTGTAACTCCATTCATTTACTCCAAACCCACCAGTACCCACATAATCAAACGGCCCAGTTCCATGGATAAAATCACCTACCCCCCATAACCCTTCTCCAACTGCGTCGAGCTCTAAACTGTGCCCACTTCCGCCCCACTGGAGGTAGTCTACAACTTCAATCCAGGCATATATAATTCCAAGTTCGCTTGAGAACGTAACGTCTTCTATCACATCCCACATACTCCAAGCCACATCTATTACTTCACCAGGAGCGACTAAAGTTCCGGGAGTTAGGGTGCTACCTATATTGACGTTTTGATAATCTGAGAATAACCAATATTCAGCAAAGTCACTGTCACAAGTTCCTGAATTTCTAACTGAAATAGTTTTCGTTTCAGGGTTAACACTTACAATTCTGATTTCTGCGCAACACGGTTCAATAGCTGTATATGCGGCCGGGAATGTTGAAGTACAAGTCGGTTCATTTGAAAAGTAGACCTCTACGTCGACGGGAAGGCCGTCTGCGGTTTGGTTTATAAGAGTAACGGTTTGAGGGCTTGTAAGAATAGCATGAGATGTGCCATTAACTACAATAACTCCTGTGGTGGGATTATTCTCATAGGTGACTATTACCTGTTGAGTGTATGTGCTAGTTATAGGGTTGCAGGGCAATTGTAGGCCAGAAACGGCAGATAAGATTCCGCAGTTAACGATTTGGGTATCCCACCCTAAGTCGGCGAACATTCCCTTAACCACCGGGCCTGGATCGTGAATAGCTTCAGCGGTCCCTAGGAAAGGTGTCATGAGTGAGTTTTCAGAACCTGACTGGTATGTGTTTTCTCTAAGGTGAGAGAAACTAGAGCCCCCATTCCAAGTCGATGGAGCGTAAAGCCTAGGCCTTCCTATAGTAGAGCCCGCCCCACCTTCTATTCCATTCCAAAAAAGACCATCGCTCTCGAGGGCATCGCCTAAAGAAACTGTCCCGCTATTGAAGCTAAGGATACTAGTACCGTCAGTTGTTTCTACGAAAACGTCGTAAATCAAGGGGACTCCACTTAGCCCGATGAATCCGGAAGTGCCGTTGTGTGTGGCGCTCCCGATAAAGCCAAGCCCGTGACCCACTTCGTGAAGTGCGACGGTTACGAAATCGTATCGTGAAGAAGGGGTGTTTCCGTCCAGGCCGTAGTACCAGTTGAAGCCATCGCCGAACGTTATCGAGAGGTCAGGCTGTCCTGGGGAGAGGTCGCTAACGGAAAGGGAGTTCGCCAATGCGCCGGCGTAGAGGCGATTATTGTATGGCGCTCCGGGAAAATTCGAATGGACCGTCTCTGGTCCTGCCTGAGCGAGAACGCCCGTGCTGAGATTTCCCCAGTCTGCTTGAACCCAAATCGTTATTTCGCTATTGAGGAGCTGGCCCCAAATATCCAAGGCGTACTCGAGTGCTGTTTGAGCTTCGAGAGGGAATCCCTGACTATAGCTTACGACTATTGTCGCAGCCCTATCTGCGCCAGGGGTAAACCATTCGGGGGCGGGCACTTTCGTGAATTCATCGCGTCCTGTTCCAATTAGCCCTGAGTTACTAGAGTTACAAGTTCCCGATAGAGCATGTTCAGTGATTTTCGCCTGAAGAGCAGGGGGCCCGAAAGATGTTTGGCCTAAAAGACTGCCCGTAAACGATCCAATGAAAGTTAGTAGGAAAAGAAGGTGTGAAATTGGTTTAATCATGTAGTATTCCTCGAATGCAACTATTAAGATACGACTAAAAAGGCTCAGATGGCTAACCCTAGGCAATTTTATGTGTAGACTATGTCATTGCAACAACTTCTCTCACTTCTGGCAGTTTTGACACGAGTAGAGTTTCAATTCCTCCCTTTAAGGTGTCAGTAGCAGAGGGGCATCCTACGCATGCTCCCTTTAATTGTACGTAAACGACTCCTTCTTTGAAGCCGACGAAATTGATCGCTCCTCCGTCTTGTTCTACGGCCGGCCTAACGAATTCGTTTAGGAGATCTACGATTGTCTCGTCAAATTCCGAAGCGGAGATATCATTTGCAGTGATAAATTCAGCTGGGTCTAGGGATGTGTTGGAGTCGGGCGAGGCGGTGTCAATAAAACCACTCAACAGAGATATTTTATCGTCTTCAATAGCGTGCTCGTTTTCTTCAAGCCACTCACGGATATACTCGCGGAGCTGCATCACAATCATTTCCCATCCCAGCGACTCATCTTTAGTTACCGAAACGATAGTTCCGCTGATGAAAACAGCAGAAACGAAAGGGAAATGAAATAATTCAGTAGCTAGGGGTGAACAAACCTTTGCCTCTTCAGCATTCATAAACTCTAATTGGTGTTGTCCAGAAACAAGAGCCCTATCTACAACAAACTTCATTACAGAAGGGTTTGGAGTCATTTCTGCGTATACGGCAGTTGGGATTTTCTTCTTTTCCATAGTCTCAGTGAATTGTTTACCACATAGAGTGTGCAAGTTACTTCCGAAAATGACTTAAGATTCACTTTGAGGTGTTAACTTCGACCTTCAGACATCCAACAAATGCGAAATTTATTATTCTTGCTCAGTGCCACGGTTTTTTCTTTGGCGATTTCTGCTCAGACACCTTCCGTTCCATCCTCGACTTTTCCTGTAAATGGAACTATCGACAAGCATATTGTTAAGACCGTTCTCGAGCATACGACCATTCACGTTGATGAGAAAACGGTACTTGAAGATGCGACTTTGGTTCTTTTTAGAGGGCAGATAGAGGCAATCAATCCCACCTCGATCTCAGGAGCGGTAGTTCGCCTCGACCTTACCGGCTATCATCTATACCCTTCCTTCGTCGATTTACATTCCTCGTACGGACTTCCCGTGGTAAAGCCTGGAAAGTGGTCGAGAACACCGCAGTATGAATCGAATGTGAAGGGAGCGTTCGGATGGAATCAAGCGGTACGTCCCGAAATAGATGCGGCTCAGGAATTCGTTCCTGATTCGAAGTCGGCGAAGCTCCTACGCGAGGCTGGATTCGGAGCCGTCCTTACACACGTGCAAAACGGAATCGTTAGAGGTTCGGGAGCTCTCGTAATGCCTGTTAACGACCCACGCGAGGCGATGCTTCGGCCTGCCGCCACAGCCCACTTCAGCTTTAGGAAGGGTTCGTCACGGCAGAGTTACCCCAGTTCTTTAATGGGTGCTACGGCTCTTTTACGCCAAACCTACCTCGATGGGGTTTGGTATGAATCTGCTTCAAAATTAGACCTTGCAGGTGGAACGAATCTCAGCTTGGAAGCTTTCAACTCAAACACAGAACTCCCCGCAATTTTCAGCGCAGGGAACTGGAAGGACATTTTACGCGCCGAAAACGTCGCCACAGAATTTAATCTAGATTACATTTTACTCGGCGGGGGAGATGGTTACAAGCGAGCCACCGCCATCAAAACTACTGGCTCCACCTTAATAGTACCCGTTGTCTACCCCACTCCATACGATTTGAGCGACCCATATCTCGCTCGATTTATTTCGCTTGCGGAACTCAAACATTGGGAGCTCGCACCTAGCAACGCCTCTCTTTTAAACGATGCCGGCGTGCCGTTTTGCTTCACTTCGCAAGGTTTAAAAAGTCCTCTCGAATTCTTGCCCGCTGTAAGATTAGCCGTGGAACGAGGTTTGCCTGAGAGCGTCGCTCTTGCCGCGATGACTTCTACCCCTGCGGATCTTATCGGAGTCTCGGATATTGTTGGATCAATAAAACCAGGCTTAAAAGCGAATATTTTAGTTACTGACGGCCCCCTTTTCGATAAAGAAACGAAGCTCGTAGAGCATTGGGTGAGCGGAACGCCCACCATCATGTTCGATCGCGATGCGGTAGATATTTCGGGTGAATACGACATCTCGATAGGTAATTTGACGGGTAGCGAAGGGATAAAGCACATTGTTGTAAAAGGAAAGTCGAGTAAAGTAGGTTCTGATAAAGGTTGGAGTGCCACACACGAAGTAAATGACACCACGAGCCACAACGTTTCAGTATCGTTAGACAACAGAACCATCGTTTTAGGATTCGAAACCGATAACGGTCCGTTACGACTTACTGGAAATGTGTGGATGGAAAGTCGAATTTGGGAGGGAGCAGCCTTGTCTTCCGAGGGTGACTGGGTTTCATGGAGCGCTGTGAAAACGGAGTCTAAGTCAGAGTCAGAGCCCGAGTCAGAGACTGAAGCAAAGCAAGACTCTACAAAGACTGCCACGGAAATGGTTATGGGGCAAGTTTTTTATCCCTTCTCTGCGTATGGTTCTCCTGAAAAGACATCGGCTTTAGACCAAACAAAAAAGGCGGTGGTGATCCGAGGAGCGAAAGTTTGGACTTGTGAGGATGAAGGGATATTACAGGAAGCGGACGTGCTACTTTACGAAGGGAAAATTCTAGGAGTGGGAGCGAGGCTTAACGTAGCTGAGTTTTTAAGTGCGGATGTCGAAGTCGAGGAAGTCAACGGACGTGGGATGCACGTTACGCCAGGTATTATCGACGAGCACTCACATATTGCGATTGAGCGAGGAGTTAACGAATCGACACAAGCGAGTAGTGCAGAGGTTTGGATAGGACACTCTTTAAATAGCGAGGACGTAAATATCTATAGACAGCTCGCAGGAGGGGTGACTTGCGCTCAGCTTTTACACGGATCTGCGAACCCGATCGGAGGGCAAAGCGCGATTATCAAGTTTCGTTGGGGATCGCTCCCGAGCGAACTTCTTTTCGAGGACGCTACGCCATTTATCAAGTTCGCCCTTGGAGAGAACGTGAAGCAGAGTAATTGGGGAGATGCGCAAAAAGTTCGATTCCCGCAATCTAGGATGGGGGTAGAGCAAGTTTATTACGACCATTTTATTCGCGCTCGGGAATACGGCGAGGCGATAATAAAATATCGTCACGACCTCTCCAAGACGAGCCGCCGAACTCTTCGTGCTGGACTCGGCCCCATCGCCCCTCGCCGTGATCTTGAACTCGAAACGCTACTTCAAATCCTTAACGAAGAACGCTTCGTGACTTGTCATAGCTACCGACAAGATGAGATTAATATGCTCATGCACGTTGCCGACTCGATGAATTTTCGACTCAATACATTTACGCACATCCTCGAAGGATACAAGGTTGCCGATAAAATGAAGGAACATGGTGCAGGCGGCTCTTCGTTTAGCGATTGGTGGGCTTACAAGTACGAAGTTAAAGATGCGATTCCGTACAATGGAGCTATACTATACGACATGGGTATCACGACAGCTTTTAATAGCGACGACGCAGAAATGGCGCGCCGCCTAAACCAAGAAGCCGCAAAAGCCGTTAAATACGGTAACGTTCCGGAAGAGGAAGCTCTTAAATTCGTCACCCTCAACCCAGCAAAACTTCTACACATCGACCACATAACGGGATCGATAAAAGTGGGGAAGGATGCAGACATCGTGGTTTGGGATGATAACCCACTAAGCATTAACGCCAGAGCTGTTCGCACCTATGTGGAAGGCGAATGTTTATTCAGTTTGGAAAAGGACAGTGAACTTCGCGAATTGATACAAAACGAACGCGCTCGCCTCACCGAAAAGATGATAGCTGCTGGTTCAGGAGCTCCTTCAGGAAAACTACGTCCCCCTTCCGAGGCCATCCGTACCCATTACCATTGTGACACTGTAACCGAGGAAAACAACTAAGAAAATGAAGTTTTTACTATCTACAATACTAGCTTTTTCGTTTTCGTTTTCTTCTGTAGCTCAGCAAACCCCAGCTCCGCCGCAATCTCGTTCCATCATTATCCTCGGAGGGACTGCCCACCTTGGCACAGGAGACGCGATAGAAGATGCCGCAATAGGTTTCCGTAACGGGAAAATAGATTTCGTCGGTCGCACTTTCCAAGCCGATAAGAGCAAATACGACGACATAATTGACGCTACGGGTAAGCAAATTTATCCCGGATTTATAGTGACGAATACCACACTCGGCCTCCAGGAAATCGGTGCCGTCCGTGCTACTCAGGACCAATACGAGGTAGGGACCTTCCGCCCTAACGTCCGTGCGATTATCGCCTTCAACACGGATTCGGAAATCACCCCCACCGTCCGTTCTAACGGTGTTCTTTTAGGCCAAATCACCCCTCGTAGTGGCGTTATCTCCGGCGCTTCCGGAGTAGCTCACTTCGATGGTTGGAATTGGGAGGATGCGGCTATAAAAATGGTAGACGGAATTCATTTGAATTGGCCTTCTACCCACCATAAGCATAACCAAGACGGAAAGGTAGATATACGCAAGCGCAAGACATACACTCAACAGAAGCACGAAATAGTACGATATTTCTCAGAAGCTCAAGCCTACGCTCTAGCCTATCCCTCAGCGTCAAATTCTACTTCGGTGATGGATGTAAAGCACGAGGGTATGAGAGGGCTTTTCGATGGCTCTCTTGCATTATATGTGCATGCTCGGGATGTTCGTGCTATTACTGAGGCCGTTCATTTCAAGAGGGAAATGGGAATAAAGCGCCTCGTTATAGTGGGTGGATACGATGCTTATCTCGTAGGCGACATGTTACGAGAAAATAACGTAAGCGTTTTACTCACGAGCGTCCACAGCCTTCCTCGCTTCGCCGAGGACGACATCGACCTCCCATATCGCCTCCCGAAACTCCTCTCGGACGAGGGAGTTCTATTTGCGCTCCAAGTCGATGACGGTATGTCCGAGATGAACACGCGAAACCTACCATTCTATGCTGGCACCGCTCGTAAATACGGTCTCACCGAAGAACAGGCTATAATGTCGCTCACCCGTAACCCAGCCCGAATCCTCGGAATCGACGACGTTTGTGGCACGATCGAAAACGGCAAGGACGCTACGTTATTTATCTCGACGGGAGACGCCCTAGACGTTCGAACGAACGACCTTACTCACGCCTTCATCCAAGGTCGCTCAATCGATCTCGACAACCGACAACGCGAGCTCTACAGAAAATTCCAAACCAAGTACGGCAACGAGTCGCTTGACTAAGTAAAGCGCTATCTTTACCACGATGACTATAACCACTATAATCCTTGACGACAACCCGCAAGAACTTGCTTATATGCAAAATTTGCTTGAGGGAATTGCCGACTTAGAGCTAGTCGAGTCTTTCTCTAGTCCTATAAAAGCGGAGGAGTGGTTGCAGAAAAACCAGGTGGATCTACTTATCACGGACATTGAGATGGAGCACATGAGTGGTTTGGAATTAATATCAAATTTAAAAAACCCGCCTCTAGTAATTTTTGCAAGTACATATCCCAAATATGCTGCTGAAAGTTTCAAACTAAATCCGATTCATTATCTAGTAAAGCCTATCTCAGATGTGGACCTGAGAATTGCAGTTGAAAGGGTAAATGAGAAGCTCTCGAATAAGCCGTCGGATGAGTTTATTATCATAAAATCAGGTCACTCCGAGTTCAATAAAGTGAAGCTTGCGGATATTTTATTTATCGAAGCGGACAACGACTATGTTAAAGTGATTTGCTCAGAGCAGGAGTATAGAACGCATTGCACGCTTAAAGAAGTCCAAAGCAGATTGCCTGCTGAGAAGTTTATCAAAACGCACAGATCGTATTTGGTGAACATTAAAAATCTAAGCAGTATTACGGGCTCGTCTTTGCAAATCCAGGACTTTACAATCCCTTTATCGAGGGCCTACAAACAGGAGGTTCATGATATTATGGGTAGCTGAATACTGACGGAACTTCCTTCTTTCGAAGATACGATCACTAATTTCCCATTATTCAGACCCACAAACTCCTCGCACAACTCTAGTCCTAAACCTAGCCCTTTGTCCTCGTGATCACATCCGAATCCACATCCTTTATCGATCACATTGATAGTTGTAGTCGTGGAAGTTTCCGAAATTTCCACAGTTATATTCGTGTCGCTAGGCGAGTATTTCACAGCATTGTGCAACACATTTCTAAGCACTAACTGCAATGTGTTTCGATCTGCATAGGCGACGCAGTCATCTGCAAAGTCGGGTATAAATCGAATGTTTTTTTCTGCAAATTGCGTTTCTAGGAGCTGGTATACTTCTTCGATTATCTCAACAAGATCTACTAGTTCGTGGTTTAATTCAATTTTGTCTAAATGCTTTACAGACCAAAAAAGTAGATTATCAAACTCAATTAGCACTGCGTCCGCACCAGTTTTTATTTGGGCTAAATCTTCTGCCTTATTCTTCTTCGCTAGCCTTCCAATGGAAGCTATCGAACCTCTAAGATCGTGGGAGAGTATGGAGAATAATTTATCCTTTGTTTTGTTCGATTCTGTGAGCTCTTTATTGAGTTTCCTCTTCTTATTAAAGATGATAATAGCCAACATTAACAAAACCGCAAGAACGAGAATAATGAAGTTGCGAATTTTCTGCCGAAACTGGAAAGTTAAATTCTTGACTTCTTTTTTGTAGGAAATCCGTTGCTCATCGAGGTCTATAAGTACTGCATCTACTTTAGTTGTCTTATATAATGCATGAATAGAATCAGCTGAGAGTCGATATTTATATGCCTTCTCATAATCCCCCATTTTCTGGTAAATAAGTGAATAGGTCCGTAGATAATGATTTTCTACTTCGTCGTCATTTAGAAGCGGTGCTACTTCCTCCGCAAATTTGCAATAGTATAAAGAGCTGTCTAACAACTCCTCTTCTAAGAAATAATCGGACAAATAAATTCTCAACTGAAAATTTTGTAGTAGTGCTTTAGGAAGTGAAGGAATGATTGCCCACGCAGAGTCTAAGTAAACCTTTTCAGTAGTTTTATTCATCTTGCCCAGGCGGTAATAGTAGTTAGTGAGGTATTCATTGTTCCCCAAACGTTTTGCAAACTCTATCCCCTCCTCAAAACGTGAGGTTACTTTATAGATAATAAAAAGAGCCTCGTTGTTGCCGGATTTTAACGCAAGCTTTTCAGCCGTATCAATATAATAATCTGAGTCCTTAACTCGAGTCTTTATGTAGAGCAACCCTAGATATAAATACACCTTTGACTTTAGCCAGTCATACTCTTTTGTGTTTTCAAGGAGTAACAACGCCTCAGTATAAGCATATGCCGACTCATCCCACTTCCCATAAGTCTGTTGCCTAATCCCAAGGTATAAGTATGAAGTCGCTAACTCTTCAAGTGTCCCTGACTCTTCGAAACGTTCAATCCCTCTGTTGAGGATGCTAATAGCACTATCGCGATTACTGTTTTGGTTATAATTCTCAGAAAGCTCCCAATATAAATCGGCTTCGTTGCTTTGTGCGATTCCGACACTTGACAAGGCATATAGTGACAGAGTCACCGTCGCTATCACACATGATCGTATCGTTAAACTCCAATTCATATCCTTCAGTTTTTCGTTAAAGATAACCTTCTTTATGGGATTTGGCAGGTTCCATACGACGCTAACACGTCCATCAAGTCGTTGATGTCCACGCACCCTGTATCCAGCATCGTCACCTCATCATAACAACTCTCCCCATTCAACGTTTGGGCCAAAGTATATGTCGCCATTTCCATTAGCGATACAGTAATTGTGGACGTTGTGTCACTGGTGGACCATATGAGCATATGGTTCTCCAGGAGCATTATTTTTGTAATAGGCGGATATTCATGTTTGCAAAAGCAAAGCACGAAAAACTGAGCGATAAAAAAGAAAGGACGAATTTCAAAAGGATTCGAATTAGTTAGTGTTAAGGTTGGTCATATGAGGCGATTGGTAAAGACGGTCCCTTTGTCGCGGAGTTACATAAAAATACAGGAAAGAGTTGAATACGGCAAGGTGTAATCGGCTAGTCGACAGAATTAATCGGTAAGTGGGCGAAAACTGGGCGTTCGTCGATAAAAAAGCGCTGTTCAACAAAAATTTATTTATAAATTGACTGCTCTGAGTTTTTTAATTCACTAGGAATGAACTCAGATGCCGAATTTGGAATAAGCTTCAATGGTATTAATCCCATCGATTATCCCTGAATAATGACCATTTTATTGGATGAGATTATCAATCTCGGTCCCGTTTTCTGACTCGTTATCCCAAAATAATTATAACTGATTCCTCAATGGAGGTGGGGGAGTCGGGCTAGGAGTCGGTGTTTAGTAACCGATTTTCGAGCGGACTCGAGATAGAACGTCCGAAGCGACGATGCGAGCGCGGGCGGAGCCCTGCGCGAGGGCGAAGTCGACCTCTTCGCGGTTCGCCATCAGTTCTTTGAAGCGCGCGCGTTCGGAGGCGAAACCGTCGACGAGGGCTTCGAGTAGAGCTTTCTTTGCGTGGCCCCAACCATATCCTCCTGCTCGGAGCGCGTTCGCCATTTCAAGGGCGTCGTTTTCTGACGTGACGAGCTTGTAAAGGTTGTACACTACTGACGAGTCGGGATCTTTAGGATCTTCAAGGGGTGTTGCGTCGGTTATTATTTCTTTATTGATAACCTTTTTAAGCGCCTTAGGATCGTCGAAAATATTGATTGTGTTGCCCTGCGACTTTGACATCTTTCCTCCATTCGTTCCGGGAACGTACATAGTAGATTCTCGAGTTAGAACCTCTGGGAGAACGAGAGTTTCTCCGAATTTATGATTGAAGCGAGAGGCGACATCACGAGTCATTTCGAGATGCTGCATTTGGTCTTTACCTACGGGAACTTTGTTAGCGTCATAGAGTAAAATGTCCGCAGCCATGAGCATAGGATAGCTGAAAAGCCCAGCATTTACATCTTCGAGGCGGTCATGTTTATCCTTGAAACTATGAGCGAGCCCCAGCCTTGAATAAGGGAACATACACTTTAAATACCAAGCAAGCTCTGTAACTTCAGGAACGTCGCTTTGGCGGTAAAACACGCTTCGCGAAGTGTCTAGACCACAAGCCATCCACGTAGCTGCTACAGCGTAAGTGTTGTTGCGTAGGAGGTCACCGTCCTTGATTTGGGTTAAAGAATGCATATCTGCGATGAACAGATATGAATCGTTCGCGGGATCATTCGCAAGCTCAATGGCAGGCATAATCGCCCCGAGAATATTTCCTAGATGAGGGATGCCGGTACTTTGTATGCCTGTGAGAATGCGCGCCATTTTTTTGCTAATATCAGCAGAATTCGTTGAAAGCCTGCTTTAGGTGATCTGCAATAGCTTCTGCTGAGTTTCCTTCGATGTGATGACGCTCTACCATCATTGCAATCTTACCGTCTTTAAAAAGAGCGATACTTGGAGATGAAGGAGGGTAGGGTAGCATGAATTTACGCACGTGAGCGACAGCATCCATATCATATCCAGCAAAAGTAGTAGTGATATTGTCTGGAATTTTTACGTTGTCTAAGCAAGCAATCATAGCGGGACGCATAGATCCAGCAGAGCAACCACAAACGCTATTTATAGCTACTAGCGTAGTACCTGGCTTTTCGATTGCCTCGTTTACGTCTTCTACTGTGAGAAGTTCTTTATAGCCAGCTTCTACGAGCTCAGCTTTCATTGGGGTAACTAATTCTGTAGGATACATTATTTAGGTGTATGTGTAGATTTTAATTCTAATTCCGAGTATTGTTCGTCGTGGATAGGAGATGGAGCATCTATCATCATGTCACGACCCGAATTGTTTTTCGGGAAAGCGATAAAGTCTCGGATTGAGTCAGATCCTCCGAACATTGAACAAAGTCTGTCGAATCCTAGAGCAAGCCCCCCGTGAGGTGGAGCTCCATATTGGAATGCGTTCATTAGGAACCCGAACTGAGCTTCCGCTTCTTCAGGAGAAAAGCCTAGTAGATCAAACATCCTAGCTTGCAGCTCTCTATCGTGAATTCTAATAGATCCTCCGCCGATCTCAACTCCGTTGATTACCATATCGTAGGCGTTCGCTTTAACCTTTCCTGGGTCGGTGTCGATGAGGGCGAGCTGGTCTGGTTTAGGAGAAGTGAACGGGTGGTGCATAGCGTGGTAACGCTCGGTTTCTTCATCCCATTCTAAAAGAGGGAAGTCCATTACCCAAAGTGGCTTAAATACTTTCGGATCGCGAAGTCCTAGTTCCGACCCCATGTAAAGTCTAAGCTCTCCAAGTTGTTTACGAGTTTTATCTATATCGCCAGATAAAACTAGGATTAGATCTCCCTTCTTCGCTCCAGTTTTCTCAGCCCAAGCCGCTCTTGCGTCTTCGTCGAAGAATTTATCTACGCTACTCTTCGTAGTCCCGTCCTCGTTCATTTTGCAATAGATAAGGCCTTTCGCACCTATCTGAGGACGTTTAACCCAGTCCGTAAGCTTGTCTAATTGTTTGCGAGTGTAGTCAGCTGCTCCAGGAACGACAATTCCGAGTACCGTTTCAGCGCTGTCGAAAACTCCGAAACCTTTGTTTTGTGTCACCTCTCCCATATCGCATAACTCCATCGAGAAACGCACATCCGGCTTATCCGATCCATAAAGACGCATCGCATCATCATAGTCCATGCGAGGAAAGTCTTCAATCTCGACATCTAGAACTACTTTGAAAAGGTGGCGGACCATACCTTCGAATGTGTTGAGTATATCTTCCTGCTCCACGAAAGCCATCTCGCAGTCTATCTGAGTAAACTCGGGCTGCCTATCTGCTCTAAGATCTTCATCACGGAAACACTTCACGATTTGGTAGTAACGGTCGAAACCACTCACCATGAGAAGCTGCTTGAATGTCTGAGGGCTCTGCGGGAGCGCGTAGAACTGCCCAGGGTTCATGCGGCTTGGCACCACGAAATCTCTAGCCCCTTCCGGAGTGCTCTTTATGAGATAAGGAGTTTCCACATCGATAAACCCTACCGAATCGAGGTATTTACGAGTCTCCATCCCCACACGGTGACGCAGCATAATGTTCTTCTGAACTGGCTTACGACGAAGGTCGAGGTAGCGATACTGCATCCTCAAATCATCACCTCCATCGGTCTCATTCTCAATAGTAAATGGAGGAGTTTTACTCTCATTCAAAATCTCGATGGTCTTCACCTCAATTTCAATCTCGCCAGTCGGGTTTTTCTTATTCTTACTCACCCTTTCGATCACCTCTCCGGTCACTTTTATTACATACTCTCTCCCAAGCTTCCTCGCCTTCTCGCAAAGTTCCGCTTCCGTTTCCATATTGAAAACAAGCTGCGTAATTCCATAGCGATCTCTAAGATCCACGAAAGTCATCCCCCCTAAGTCCCGCGCCTTTTGGACCCAACCAGAAAGAGTCACTTCAGTGCCGTTATCTTCGAGGCGCAGTTCGCCGCAAGTGTGTGTTCTATGCATTGTGCAAAGATAGTGTGCATATTTCAGTTTAAGGTCTACTCCTCACTTAACTCTTTCACCTTATTTGCCCAATTTCGCAAGATAAATTTTTGGCCTTCAAAATCATCGATATAAGGCCCGCAAGTGATGATAAGTTCTGTCGAGTTAGTGCTTTCATCTTCCAAAAGCAGAAACTTCTCAACATATTGATAATTCTCGAGTTTTGCGTCAATTTGAATGTAATAACTACCAAAATGTAACCCAGCAAAATCGGCAGTTATATTAAGTGAGTTTAGATACTTAAAGTTAATTTTTGAAGAGGTGTACCAGTATAAATCAAGTAAGTTATCTGAATCGAAGGTGGGTGTTAAAGCCTCTAGGTATTCAGGTTTCGTTATAACATCGAAGACTGTCTTTTGAGAAGCGTTTATTTCAATTCTAAGAGAGACAAAGTGTGAAATGGAAATTTCAGATATCTCATTTTCGGATAGAAAAGTCACCTCACTCAAACGAGCACTTCCGTTACCCCCATTCAAATATCTAAATCCTACAATAGAGTCGTTTGAGATATTTACAGCTTGAATTACAATTATAATTTCATCTTTTGCTGTGTTGTAATTGTGAAATCTAGCCAACTTAGGAACATCAATATCTAAAGGGCTTGCGCTCGGATATTTTTCAGGATCCACATAGATTAAGGACGTTCCATTCCAAGCTTCCTCCTGCGTGGGCATCCTTCCCACCACTACAGGCACATTCTCCCAATCTTGTATGTCGACAGCAGGGAATCCGTTTAAATTATCGGGACAGTACCATCCGCCGTATTTGTGAGGCGCTGTTTGAACAGCGGCGTCGCTTTTTTGAACAACGGTGACACTTTTTTGAACAGCGGTGTCGCTTTGCGAACACGAGAAAAATACTGAAGCACAAAAAAGCAGGGAAAAACTATGGAAGAGATTATTCATATCCCAAGGTATTCAAATTGTCGCACAAAACTCACTTTTCCTTTGTTTGGACTGCGTACCAATCTATTTTTCTTGATAGAAACATGACGATTCCTAACACGATAAATAGACCTAGACTCCCCATTAACAAGGCGTAATCCTGCATTTGGATTATTGAATAAATAAACAAATAAAGCAGCACTAAAATCCCACATATCACTTTTGTTAGCCTAACATTTTTCGCAAAACTATGAGCGTACATTGTAATCATAGAAATAATGCCCACACTTGAAATCAAGTAACTAAGGTTAAATGGAATATGCTCAGAGAGAGCAATTAGAAGAGTATAGAACACACATAATGCCAAACCAACGATGATATATTGTATTGAGTGTATCCTCACATGATTAAGTATCTGAACGAAAAAGAAAAGTAAAAAAGTCAATGTGATAAACATTGAGGCATACTTTGCTGACCTCATGCTTTTTTGGTATTCATCCACAGGTACAATTAATTTCACTCCGAAAGCGGACTGATAAATACCCTGCTTTGCCCCGCGAAAACTTTGAGGATATGGTCTGTTCAAGTGCAGGACATTCCAATTCGTTGTAAAGCCATCCTCAGTTATTTCTCTGAAATCGGGTAGAAATGCGCCATCGAAACTAGGGGTTTCCCATGTCGAACTTAGGGAAACGTTGGTGGATTTCCCGACGGGAATAAAATTCAAGCTGGAACTTCCATTAAACTTCAGGTCGAGTGAGAACTTCAAAGAGCTATCTACATTAATTTCTTTCGCTCTTGGCGACTTAACAGGAACACGACAGCTTATACCATTACTGATTACATCGTTTGTCTCGATGCCAGGGCTGAAATCGAATCGTTCATCATTCCAATTGAACTCGACATTTTCTTGAATTCCTCTTAAATCCGACAACCCTAATGAAACAAAGGCGTCGCCCCATAGAATATTATCCTCCTCAATCTTCCATTCCTCGAAATCGGGACGTGTAAAATTCCCGGATAAATTTAACTTGGAATTATATACAATGACTTCATAAATCCCCCTATACCTCATCTCAGGCATCACCTCCCCCTCAATATTAAGTTGCTCAGGAAGAAAATGAGCATACTCTCTTGTTTGGACTAATTTAAAGTCACCATCATCCTCAAAGACCTTATTATAAGTGTTATAGGGTACCGTCAAGACCAAACCAATTACTGTCTGATCCTCTCCCCACTTAGAACTCACCTCCAGAATTGCACCCTCTTGACGGTATTCACGCTCCCGGATTAAATCCTGGACCATAGACACCGGGATTAACAAAAACAACAGAAGAATCCCTATTGTAAGAAGCTTTATCGTAATCGAGTTCTTTAACCAATTGTTCGCTTTTTCGAAAAAAGATAGCGGTACGTTTTCCATTATTTCGTCTATTTGAGGAATTTCGCTCGGCACGGTTCGAAGCAAGGATAGTCAAGAATCACTTCATCGCCAGTCACTTCAAAATTCAAATCCATGCAACTAGAGGTGCTAATCGTATAAGTATCTAAAGAGTAAGTCCCTGATGTGGCAGAATTTGAATCTATCCCCATACCACACAACTCTCCGTTTGAAGTTACAGTACCATCAGAATAAAATTCAATGAATTTATCACTTTCGACAGCCTGAAAAGTCCCACTACCATCACCAGGATCGGCAAGAACTTCAATAAGATAATATCTATCAATGATTGGGCTTTCGATACAATTATCGCAAGAGGCAAAAGCCATCATTATAGCAAGACTGAAAAGTAAATTTCTCATAATCGTATGTTTTATATGCTGATTAGTACAGCAAGTACAGCCTTAAGTACTATAAATCCAATTGCAGCCGCCACACAAAGGAAGATTTTGTGATTTTTTCCGATCCCTTCCTTAAAACGAGATCACTCAAAATTTCAGTTCTAAGTAACAACCCACCATAAAAACAAAGTCGCCTCAAGCTTGTTTTATGTCAACTATATTCGGGAGTGAGAAGAAGATTAACTAATTCACAAAACACGGTGGTACGGTGGTTTTAGGACGCCCCTAAAAAAATTACTCCCCCAGATTGGGTCATGATTGACTTTTTGTCAAAGATTGAAATTATTCTTTATTTGACTTTTATGTAACTTTATGTTACCTTTCTCAAAACCAAACCAGCTAACAATGAAACATTTACTAATTATCCCACTTCTGTTTTTATCGCCTTACCTGTTTTCACAAACCATTTATGAGGGGACTCATATAAGTATAGGGCACGAAGATAATTACTCTATTTCCCTTCCTTCGAACCCTATATGGGCTGATGATTATTTGATTAGCGGCACTTATTGGCCGGTCACAATTTTTACTGACCCAACGACCTATTATTCTCGGCTTAAGAGAGTAGATGTTGTGGGAGATATTATGTGGGATTATGATTACCAGTTTTATGGCGCTGCCGGCACTCCTATGTATAACAGGACGTTACATGTAGATGAATCAGAATACGGGTCTGGGAGCAGTGCATTATGTGTCGGGTATGTAGATAACGTTACAAAAAACGCTCTGATATATGGAGTTAATACAGTTGGAGGGATTGTTGAAGCAAACGAATTAGTAAATGTAGAAGGACCTGACGTTGATCATGAGGAGTTTGTTCATGCTGATGAAGTATCTGGTGCTAACATAATCTACCCAGGCTGGATTGTGGTAGGAAACACAAAATCAGGCCTGCCAGGAGCAAATGATAGATCCGTTTTACTTTCGTATATTTCTGTAACAGGGGCTGTACTTTGGACTAGGCTCCTAGGCAGTCCGATAGACAGTCCTGGAACATCTGACGATTGGGACTACGGGTCTAACGTACTACACATTCCTGATTATGGGTTTTTTGTTAGTGGATCAGGAAATATCTACGACCCAAACTCAATGACATATAAGCAGGGAGCTTTAGCTACATTGATTCATTATGACGGCACAATTATGTGGCACCAGATTTACGTTCATTCCACTCTTGCTGACAATACAGTCTCTGCTTCAGCTTTCTATGATGAAACGAATGGGCTTATTTTTCAAATTGCTAATGGACAAGGAGACCCAACGTTTCTTGAAAACGGGTTTTCACTTAACGCATTTAAGGTTACTTCAGGAGAAAGCTTCCCTGAGTTTAGAAGAAACTTCCACTTAGATAACACACCTTTGAAGGGCATGACAGTCCAACCCTCTCAATCCTTTGATAATATAGTTGTGAGCGGATTCCTCGACATGCCATCACCACCATCTGGCGCCAACGCGTGGCCAAATGGGCTAGTTGACAGTGACCGCCCTCCCTTTTTGATGGAATTTAGTAGGTTAAGAGATACGGTTTCTACAGTAATTTGGAATAAAGTGTATCCGGTATCATCAACAGGGTATGGTGCGGTAACATTTGACGATTACGAATTGCAATCTAATGTGAATCAACCATTATTTTATCATCCTGAGATGTTAACTCAAAACGTAGATTCAGGTTCATATACTTTAGTAGGACTGCGTCAAGGGTATGCTGTTGATAATATGTTCGACGCCGTGTTTGACTTAGAGTTTATCCATGGGGACGTTCATGGGGATGCATTATGTGATGAGGTAGAGCTCAATATTATTGAGGTAGTGACGCAGATGCAGTATACGTCTAATCCAATTAATGTACTTAAGTACTACCAATTGATGCCTTTAGAGAGTGATCAGGTTACAAATTCACCGCCCAATATTCCATGTGATATCTGCGACCCGGATCTAACCATGACGATTACAGCGGATTGTGACGCGGCAACTATTTCCCTTTTATACACAGGTGACATATTAGATATATGCTTGTCTATTAACTGGGGTGACGGGACGATAGAGGTTGTACCAGCTGCGACAACCCTGACCCATATCTTTGCACCCGGATTTATAGGAGGGGACGTATGTGTTACTTCTTTTTGCTGTGGATTCAGTGGTATAGGCTCCCCTATGGACTTTAATTGTCTACCAATTCCGTTACCGGCTGATTGTGATTGTGGTCACTGCCATCCATTTGTTAGTGTATGCCAAAGATCCACTCTCGGAACTTACCATCGGAATCCTATTGTTATTCCCAGACTGTGCAGGGGGGTGTGCTACTGCACCTTATTCAGTTCATGTAACACTTGGGTCTTTCATTACGTCTTATTTCGGAGGATGTTTAGATAATCATTCGATTGAATACTATATAAATGGAGTATTAGTGGGAGCTCAAAGCTGTGGGAGCTACGCTCCTATTGACTTACCAGTTTCTGCAACAGGAAATCATACTCTAAAAGTTGTCCTTACAAACTGTTCTAATCCAGCTTGTGTAGACACAAGATTAACGGAGTTCTCTGTAGGAAACTGCGTACCACCAGAAACCCCTAGATTTAAAATAGTTGATAACTCACCCTCAGAAAGTATGTGCGGTAGCATATTTAATTGCTCGAGATATTTATCGCCATTAACTCAGCCTGCTGCGTGCATGGACATTAGTTGGATTGTAGATGGAGAAGAGATCCCGGGTGGATTTTATAGCCTAGGTCGTTGTTTCAGCTGGGGGTGTCATACAGTCCAAATGAAAATGTTCTGCATAGACGATCCAACGGTTTTCACTCTTTCTGAACCTCAAACATTTTGCTGTGGTTTAATAGAAATCGGACCAATTGTGCTTTGGGATACTAGATTGACTCAAGTTGTAATTTATTGATTGAGATAGGATCACCTTTGGCAGAAATCGGAGTCTCTAATACGTTCAATATATTTGAAGGAATTGGAATTCCTCCTGAGCCAGAATTCGGAATCCCAGTTGAGCCAGCATTCGATGGTTTAGAATTCCAAATCACCCTCAACTACAACAACCTACTTGTAGGAAATATTTGGACTACAGGTGGTGCAACTAGCATATGGACTACAGGTGGTGCAACTAGCATATGGACAGACGGACCGATACATGGTGTCTGGCAAAGCGGTGACGCTGGTGGTGTTTGGACTAACGACAATGCCACATCGTTACTTTCTCTAAATCTCGCAGACCCTGCTAATACTTGGTCTAACTTAAATTTAGATGGGAATACTCCTGTTCAGGTATGTGTTGAGATTATAGGGCCAGACTGGTTAGTGGCGAATTCAAATGGACTTCTACAGCATTGCCAGGATGTCTATCCTTGTGCGACTCAATCTCCAAATATTTGCCCTTCTGACATAAATGGTGATGGGATTGTAGCGACACAAGATCTACTACTGTTCCTTTCTGATTTCGGAACTACGTGTCAGTAAAACAACGAGTATAAAATTATCGAAAAGCCGTCGCATTAGTTTGCGGCGGCTTTTTTATTGCATTTAGGAATCTACTGGGGTTTCATCGGTTGTCTGCTTAAACTAAAGCCTCTATGATTTGGCCTAAAAAATTCAGACGCTTTATAGTATATAGCTTCAATTACAATTTCTCCTTCAGGGTTGATGAAGCCCAAGAGAGAATCTTCTCTACCACCAAACAATAAAAATCTCCGAATAAACATCTCCCTCTCTCAACCAGCATAAAGTGGATTGTCTTTGCTTGATACTCGTACCAATGGATTTTTCTATACCATTAAAATCCGACCAAGTTTCGTTATTAGATGGATCCATTCCCCATTCAGTTTTTTGAGGTAAATGATATGATTTTATGGAATTATCTAAACTGCAAAATGCCTCCAAATCTATGTAATAGCCTTTAATTGCATTTTTATATTCCGGGTCTAAATCCTGTTCGTACTTGTATGGAATAAATAATGAAACGAGTAAACATATTGCTTGAGTAGCTTCCTCTATGCTGATACTACTAAGCTTTACAGCGGCACACTCATGGTACAGAAGAGGCAACTGTTTACGTTTCAATTTCCCCAGCTTTTCTCTTAAGGAGTCATTCCTGTTAGGTCCGATCCAGTTGTTGAATGTGTTTGTAGAAATTTCAGGGTCAAACAAATAAAATTTATAAGCGAGCTCTAAATGCATCACCTGTTTTGTAGAAACATCTTCAATAAGAAAATCAATTTCACCAATAGTCCTTTTGTTTTCTATGAGCTGAATATTTTCATAAAGAACATTGTAATTCGATGAACGCTTAATCAATTCTGAGACGACTCTTTCAGCTAAATGGCCTAATCTGCGATTTGCGGGTAAAGGAAAATCCAACTCAGATTTTTGATTACCATTTAGTTGTAATTCGGATAAACGGAAAGTAGGTAAACCAGTAATTGAAGTGTCTAGAAGATTAGCGTTTAAAATAGATTCTATTCTTGCTTTTGTGTTCACGTTTTATTTTTTAATTATAAGACCCTACCTATTGGATATCCAGCAAATTCTAAGTCGTCAGCATATGTGGAACAAAGTAAGTTAAGATATTGTTGTTTTGGTCAAATAAATAATGAGCAGACACTAAATCCCGATGCTGTAAATTAGCGGTATGCAGAACAAGCACGAATCTTCAACAGACCGTCTTAATAGGATGAATGCTGAGGCCCTTTTGGGTGGTGGCGAAAAGAGAATAGAGGCGCAACATGCGAAGGGTAAACTGACTGCTCGTGAGAGGATAAGTTTGCTGATGGATCCTGGCACTTTTGAGGAGTTGGGGAGGTTAGTGACGCATAGGTCGAAGAATTTCGGGCTGGATAAGCAGAAGTTTTTAGGTGATGGCGTGGTGACGGGGTATGGGAATGTGAATGGAAGACTGGTGTTTGTGTTTTCTCAGGACTTTACTGTGTTGGGAGGGTCGCTAGCGGAAGCTCACGCGGAGAAGATTTGTAAGATTATGGATCTCGCGATGGAGAACGGTGCGCCGGTAGTAGGACTGAACGATAGTGGAGGGGCGAGAATTCAGGAGGGAGTGGTGAGCCTGGGAGGGTATGCGGACATCTTCCATAGGAATGTTCAGGCTAGCGGTGTCGTGCCTCAGCTTTCACTCATTTTGGGGCCGTGTGCCGGGGGAGCAGTGTATTCTCCAGCTTTGACGGACTTCACGTTTATGGTTGAAGGATCGTCGTATATGTTTGTGACGGGCCCGAACGTAGTTAAAACGGTTACACATGAGGAGGTAACGTCGGAAGAGTTAGGGGGAGCGAAAACTCACGCTACGAAGTCTGGTGTGACGCACTTTACAGCAGCGCATGAGGCGGAGGCGATAGACCAAGCGAAGAAGATTTTAAGCTTCCTCCCACAGAATTGTGAGGAGCAGCCGATGATGAAGAAGTATGTGATGGGGGAGGAGGGGCGACCGAATTTGGATTCTTTGATTCCGGAGAATGCGCAACAGCCATACGATATTCGTGATGCGATTGCTGAACTGACTGATGAGGATACTTTCTTTGAAGTCCAAAAAGATTACGCAGAAAACATTGTCGTAGGATATGCGAGACTTGCTGGCAGGTCTATAGGAATAGTCGCGAATCAGCCGGCATTTCTAGCGGGAGTGCTAGACATTCACGCTTCGAAGAAGGCTGCGAGGTTCGTAAGGACGTGTGATGCTTTTAATGTGCCGTTACTCGTGCTTGAAGATGTTCCGGGATTTTTGCCTGGGACGGATCAAGAGTGGAACGGGATAATTACTAACGGAGCGAAATTGCTCTATGCCTTTTCAGAAGCTACGGTTCCGCGAATTACGGTAATTACAAGAAAGGCGTACGGAGGAGCTTATGATGTGATGAATAGTCGGAATATCGGAGCGGACATGGTCTATAGTTGGCCTACCGCCGAGATTGCGGTAATGGGAGCTAAAGGCGCGGCGGAGATAATATTCCGCAAAGAAATTTCCGGTGCGTCCGACTCGGCCGCGAAACTCGCCGAAAAAGAAGCCGAGTACGCAGAGCTATTTGCGAACCCCTACAATGCCGCCGCTCGTGGATATGTCGATGAGGTAATTACTCCTTCGGACACACGAGTAAAGCTCATTAAAGCATTCGAAATGCTCAAGAATAAGGTGAGAAATACTCCGCGCAAAAAGCACGGGAATTTACCGCTATAGGTTTGGTCTAAAGACTAAGACTACTTAATTAAAAGCGCGTCACCGTACGCATAAAATCGGTAACCCTCCTTGATAGCTTCGTTGTAAGCCTCCATGATGAGCTCGTGGCCAGCAAATGCAGACTGGAGCATGAGCAGAGTCGATTGCGGAGTGTGGAAGTTCGTGAGGAGGCTGTCTGCAACGCGGAAATCGTACTTAGGGAAGATGAACTTGTTAGTCCAGCCATGGAACTGCTTGAGCGTATCCGTGGTGCTTACCGAAGTTTCTAGTGCACGCATAGCTGTAGTTCCGATTGCGCATATACGGCGACCTTCAGCTTTCGCTTGGTTTACACGCTGAACGCATGCGTCCCCGATGATGAGCTGCTCGCTATCTACTTTATGCTTCGTGATATCCTCAACCTCAACTTCACGGAAAGTTCCGAGTCCGATGTGAAGAGTAATAAACGACATGTCGATTCCTTTAATCTCGAGGCGCTTTAGCACTTGCTTAGAGAAGTGGAGACCGCCAGTTGGCGCCGCAACAGCTCCTTCGGTTTTAGCGTAAATGGTTTGGAAGCGTTCGATATCGATATCCTCCGTTCCTCTGTCGATATAACGTGGGAGAGGAGTCTCGCCTAGCTCTACGATCTTCTTCATAAACTCAGATTTAGGTCCGTCAAAGAGGAATCTTAAAGTACGTCCGCGAGAAGTAGTGTTATCGATAACTTCAGCTACAAGCTCGTCGTCGTCGCCGAAGTATAGCTTATTTCCAATACGGATCTTACGTGCCGGATCTACCAAAACATCCCAAAGCATGCTCTCCTCGTTCAATTCGCGAAGAAGAAACACCTCTATAACCGCTCCAGTCTTCTCTTTGTTGCCGTATAGACGAGCAGGGAAAACTTTCGTGTCGTTTGCAACGAAAACATCACCCTCGTCGAACATCCCGATAATGTCCTTGAACATTTTGTGCTCAAACTTTCCAGTCTTTCTATCAACAACCATCATGCGGCTATCGTCGCGATTATCAAGTGGGTATTGCGCAATTTGTTCGGTCGGGAGATCGAATTTAAAATGCGAAAGTTTCATTCTTTGAGCAGCCATACGAGTAGTGTTTTTTAGGGGCAATTTCTGAGCGCGCGAATCTAATCAAAAACACCATGCAAGTCAAGTGTTTTCACTCATTTTTTCCAGCATCACCAGCTTGCTTGACAGCATCGAGCAATTCGTCCAATTCCCATGCGTTTTCGGAGGTGAAATCCCCGCTTCGAGTGCGTCGTAATGCCGTCAATGTGCCTCCCACGCCTAGGGCTTTTCCTAAGTCGTGAGCAAGCGACCTGATATACGTGCCCTTAGAACAAACCACTTCGAACTCAACGTCAATCACTTTGAATTCGCTGTCATCATCTGCTTTTGAGATAGCTATGGTATCGTTCGAGGTAATGTCGAAGGAATTGACAGTAACTAGTTTGGTTTTTAAGACGATGGTTTTTCCCTGACGAGCAGCTTTATAGGCTGTTATTCCGTCAACTTTCTTTGCACTGAATTGAGGAGGCATTTGGTCTAATTCACCGGTCAATTCTGAGGCGGCGCGCTCGATAATTTCAGGAGTGATGGCTTTAATTATGGTAGGGTCGCCCCAGTTGTCGATTTCTGTTTCGGCGTCGTATGAAGGGGTAGTGACACCGAGGCGGATGGTGCCGGTGTAGGTTTTTCGTTCGGCTTGGAGAAGGTCAAGGGTCTTCGTTTTTCTGCCAGTACAAATCACCAAAACGCCAGTCGCTAACGGGTCTAGCGTGCCTGCGTGCCCGACCTTTATCTTCTTGATATTGAAGGTGTGTCTGATTGTCCCGCGAACTTTATTTACGACATCGAAACTCGTCCAGGTAAGGGGTTTGTCTATCACAAGCACCTGACCGTCTAAAAAATCGTCCAAAGAATTAAAGTTGTTTTCGGGCATTTTAGGTCGTTTTAGTCGTTTTTTTGACGTTTTACGTCGTTTTCGAGGTGTTTTTGCGCATTTTTCGACTCTTTAGCGCGTTTTCGAGCTTCTTCCGCGGCTTTTCTTCCGCTCGTCATATCGGCGGCTTCAGATGCAGTCATTCCAGCCATATCCTCAAAAATACCGAGAGCTAATCTGATATTGTTAACGTTTTCTATGCGAAGGCGAAGGGCGCCGTTTCTTTGGTACATACTGGTGTTACGAGTATTGTGCTTGAGGTAGTTGAGAACTCGGGCGAACATCGGACCCTGGAAATAAGGGCTTTCCTCTTCGCTTACAAATGCTGCTATGATTTTTCCGGATTTGAGAATGACTTTTTCCATTCCGAGGATGCGGGAGACCCACCTTAATCTCATGGTCATGAGTAACTCCTCCGTTTCGTTAGGCATGGGGCCAAACCGATCTTCGAGTTTCACCTTAAACTCCTCTAAGTCGTGCTCGGTATCTAGGCCGTCGAGTTCACGATATAACGTGATACGTTCGGGGATATCGCTAATATAATTGTCTGGAATTAGTATTGAGAAGTCCGTTTCTAGGATGGTTTCCTCCACATATTTACCCGTCTCTCTCCTCTCTTCTTCGAAAAGTTCATTAAACTGT
>JYMV01022770.1_pt1 | contig 38143 bp, 14 predicted proteins | sample 338911 | NCBI WGS metagenome assembly JYMV01 (sample SAMN03354496, study PRJNA234377) | hydrothermal vent metagenome | biome: Deep sea; feature: Hydrothermal plumes at the Eastern Lau Spreading Center, Western Pacific Ocean; material: Seawater | place: Tonga | collected 2009 | depth 2000 m m | reverse complement strand
CTTTCATCAAGTATTGCAATAGGACAAACGATAAATTGGGTTTCCATTGATAAAGCTCAGGAACTAAATAAGAAAGAACCCCGTAAAATTTTGGTGGATGTATATACGCATTGGTGTGGACCATGCAAGATGATGATGAAATACACATTTTCCAATGCTTGGATTACAGATTACATCAACAAGAATTATTATGCAGTTAAGTTCAATGCTGAAGGCCCTGAGCCGGCCACATTTAAAGGGACTGAGTTTAAAAATCCCACTTATGTTAAGGATAAACCTGGCAGAAACGGCACACACCAGCTAACACAAGCTATAGCTCCGGTAAATGGCAGGATTGCCTATCCCACTATTGTTTTTATTGACGAGGAGCTGAATTTGATTACTCCAGTTCAGGGTTTTCAAAAACCTGCTCAGTTTGAGCCGATGCTTAAGTTTGTTGCAGAAGAGCGGTATAAAAGTGAAAAGTGGCAGGATTACATGAGCTCCTTTAAGGGAGAGCTTAAATAAATTTCCTAAATAAATTATCTATGAATGAGCCTTTATTGACAAATGATGCAGTAGTGCTTGGTGTTTTAATGGCCATGTTGGGTTTTATCTTTTACTCTAATACATTGAAAACCGGGTTTTGGCCCAAATTCTACAAGTTTCTGCCCATGTTACTATTGTGCTACATTTTGCCGGCAATAGCAACAACGGTTGGGTTGATAGCACCGGAGTGGCTTAACTTAGAAGCGATGGTCGAAGGGTTCAAAGCAATGGGCAAAACCCTTCCGGAGGGAGTTACAACTGACCAGGTAAAAACCATGTTGGATAACAAGGAGCTTACCTATGAAGAGATTGCGCCTTACAAAGAAAAAAATAATCTTTATTTTGTAGCATCACGGTATTTTTTGCCTGCCAGCTTGATATTGCTAACCCTAAGCATTGATTTAAAGGAGATCTTTAAGCTGGGCCCAAAGGCCCTGATCATGTTTATAACTGGTACAGTTGGGGTTATTATTGGTGGCCCACTGGCCATATTGATTACAGCTACCTTCGCACCTGAAGCAGTAGGAGGTATAGGCCCCGAGGCAGTCTGGAAAGGGATGAGTACAATTGCGGGTAGTTGGATTGGTGGTGGTGCCAACCAGGCCGCCATGTATGAAATATTCGAGCCAACTGATGGATTGTACTCAACCATGATTATCGTGGATGTGATCATAGCGGAGATATGGATGTTTTTTCTTTTGCTTGGAGTTGGACAATCCAAAAAGATAGACAGGTTTTTTAAAGCAGATGCTTCATCTGTCAAGGAGCTGACGGATAAAATGAAGGAGTTCACCAAGAAGATTGCGCGCATACCCACCCTTAATGATCTATTTATTATTTTGGGAATAGCGCTCACCGCCACAGGATTGTCACACTTGATTGCGGATAATTTAGCACCATGGATCAAAGAAGTTGCTCCCCAGCTGCAGCGGTTCTCTCTAACCTCTCATTTTTTCTGGCTGATCGTATTGTCCACTGCCATTGGGGTAATTCTGTCATTTACCAAAGCAAGGCAGTATGAAGGAGCTGGTGCCTCAAGGATAGGCAGTGTTTTTATCTACTTTTTAGTTGCTACCATTGGTATGAAAATGAACTTTGTTGAGATTATTCACCACTGGAAAATTTTGATTGTAGGGATCATCTGGATGGCAATTCATGTTGCGTTGCTGGTAATTGTAGCCAAAATCATAAGAGCACCATATTTCTTCCTAGCTGTGGGCTCTAAAGCAAACATTGGAGGTGCTGCATCTGCACCAGTTGTCGCTGCGGCATTTCATCCCTCCCTTGCACCAGTTGGTGTATTGTTGGCTGTCCTGGGTTATGTGTTGGGCACCTATGGTGCATGGATTTGTGCTCAATTAATGCGAATTGCATCTTGAAAATATTTATTTTTACACAATAATTTCCGTCCATTTATTTGGCTTGGGGTTATTAATTCAGTTCCGATTCAATTGGATCAATAATACCCAATTGCTTGTGATAAGGATTGGAAACTATGTAAATAGGTTGTTTTATAGAGATTAATTTATTGGGATATTAGCTCAGTTGGTTTAGAGCACTAGCTCGACAAGCTAGGGGTCGCTGGTTCGAATCCAGCATGTCCCACAAGAATTATTATAACGTTATGCTTGTTCCGAAGTTGCCTTCTTTCTTTAAAAGGCCTGTTAATCAGCAATTTGATTACAAGCCTCTTTATTATGATTCTGTAAAGGAGCAGCAAGAAAAAAGGGCAGCGGAGATTGGTCGACACGGAGCCTCTTCTTTTAGTGGAAAGATAAATTTTTCTTCTTCAAAAGCTCGAGCGGTAAACCGGTCGAATTGGCGGTTATTAATTATTATTATGGCCCTTTTTGGATTAGCCTATTATATTATTACACTTTAAATCATCAGTTGATTGTCAGATATAATTAAGATACTTTCAGAAAAGGTGGCTAACCAAATAGCTGCTGGCGAAGTTATACAGCGTCCTTCCTCCGCTATAAAAGAGTTATTGGAAAATGCTGTGGATGCAGGCAGTACTTATATCCAGGTAATTGTTAAGGATGTTGGTAAAACACTGCTCCAGATTATAGATAATGGTTGTGGTATGTCAGCGAATGATGCTAATATCTGTATAGAACGACATGCAACCTCAAAGATTCAGAAAACAGATGATCTATTTAATATCAGGACTATGGGGTTCCGTGGGGAGGCCCTGGCTTCTATTGCGGCAATCGCCCATGTAGCTATAAAAACAAAACGTAAAGAAGATGATTTGGGAACCTTGATAAATATTGAGGGGTCTAAGATCATTGAAAAAGAGCCTTGTGGTTGTAGTGACGGTACTTCAGTAGCGGTTAAGAACTTATTTTATAATGTACCTGCAAGGCGCAATTTTCTTAAATCTAATCCGGTGGAGATGAGGCATGTCATCGATGAATTTCAAAGGATAGCATTGGCTTACCCACATATAAAGTTTTCACTTATCAGCAATGATGCTGAACTTTTTCAATTAAAAGAGGGTACATTACGGCAAAGGATTGTTGCAGTTTTTGGCAGAAATTATAATCAAAGGTTAGTGCCTGTTGCTGAGGAAACCTCTTTGGTGAAAATATCTGGATTTATCGGTAAGCCTGAATATGCAAAGAAAACAAGGGGTGAACAGTTTTTCTTTGTAAATAAGAGGTTTATTAAGAATGGCTACCTCCATCATGCAGTTCAGAATGCTTTTCAAGATCTGATCCACAATGATTGTCATCCATCTTATTTCTTATTTCTGGATTCAGACCCTAGGTCTATTGATATTAATATACATCCCACAAAAACAGAGATTAAGTTTGAGAATGACAGGTCAATATATGCGATGCTGCATGCAGCCATAAAACAGTCGCTTGGCAAATACAATATTGCCCCAATGCTTGATTTTGATAAGGAACCAAGCTTTGACATACCCCCTTTGTCACCAGGTGCTAGTATTAAAATTCCAGATGTTAAATTGGATACTACGTATAATCCTTTTGATGTTAATCAGAGTTCAAGCCCATTGAATAAAGGCATGCCAACTGAGAAAAACAAAGTGAAATGGCAGGACCTGTATAAATCGGAAAAGGTTACACAAAGAATACCTGAACCGGATGTGTTGATTACGACAATGGAAGAGAAGAAGCCCTCTCAATTACACAATCGTTTTATTATTTCCCAGATTAAATCAGGAATTATTGTGATTGACCAGCATAATGCAAGTGAGAGAATTTTGTATGAAAAATATTTATCTTCCTTGGAGAAAAATAACCAAAGCATTCAGAAACAGTTATTCTCTAAAACTATTGAGATGCCCCCAAGTGATTTTGAGCTTATTATGGAAATGCAAGATGAAATTACTTCCCTGGGCTTTGATGTCAGGGAATTTGGCAAAAACACATTGGTTATTGAAGGAGTCCCCTCCGATGCATCTATTGAAGAGGCAGAAGAATTATTAGAAAAGGTTTTAGAGCAATTCAAATTAAATATTACAGATATTAGGGTTGAGAAGAGAGATAATTTGGCAAGGTCCTTGGCTAAAAGCCTATCGATAAAACCAGGAGTACCACTGGAAAAAAAGGAAATGACTGCCTTAATAGATGAGCTGTTTGCTTGTGATATGCCATATTATTCTCCGAATGGATATCCTACTATTACCACCATGTCAATTGAAGATCTCAACAAGAAGTTTGGCAGATAAACTTTGATAGGATGAACAATCAATCATTTAGGCCTGGCGGATTTAGTATACTCCCCCCAATTGTAAAGAATCTTCTGATTATTAATGTCCTCTGCTTTCTGGGATATATCACAATGGATATTGTCTTGCAAGTTAATTTAAATGACATACTTGGCCTCCATTATTTTCTTTCAGATGAATTTAGTCCCTTTCAATATGTTTCCTATATGTTTATGCACGGTGGTTTTACCCATCTATTCTTTAACATGTTTGCATTGTGGATGTTTGGAAATGCTCTTGAGAACTTTTGGGGAGCTAAGAGGTTTTTAATTTATTATATGGTAACTGGAATTGGTGCAGCCATTATCCATACAATTGTCATTTTTTATGGAATGAATTCTATTATGGATGAAATTAATCTTTACCTGGCAAATCCTGATAGTGTTGAGCCTTCCCAGGATTTCATTAGATACTATTTGGGATTTTATAATGACGTGTATCATATGGTTCCAACGTATATTGATCCTGCTTTACTTTCTGATTGTAAAGGCTGGATATTAAGTCAGCCTGTTGTCGTAGGTGCATCAGGAGCCGTATTTGGACTGCTGTTGGCATTTGGTATGCTATTCCCCAATGCTCTAATTTATTTGTATTTTGCCATTCCTATTAAGGCTAAATACTTTGTGATGCTGTATGGTGCATTGGAACTTTATTCAGGTATTCAAAATGCTGCTGGTGACAATGTTGCACATTTTGCTCATTTAGGTGGTATGCTTTTTGGATTTATCCTAATTAAGTATTGGAGAGGGAGCAATTTTAAATTATAATGAAGACTACGGTAATTGATGAGATAAAGAACGCTTTTAAGACTGGAGACATCCTTACTAAACTTATTTATATCAATGTTGGAGTCTGGATCCTGGTAAAAGCAATCTTACTTGTCCTGTTTCTGTTAAATTTTCAGGGTCCAACTTCTGGGAGTTTTATCAAATGGCTTGCGGTACCAGCCGACCTCAGAAACTTAGTTTTTAAACCTTGGACATTCTTTACTTATATGTTTCTGCATGAAGGCTTTATGCATATTCTATTTAATATGCTTTGGCTTTTCTGGTTTGGGAAAATATTTATTGAGTATCTGGGGTCTAGGAAATTATTGTCAGTATATATCTTAGGTGGTATGGCCGGTGCTATATTATATATTATTGCATTTAATATATTTCCAGTTTTCTCTACGGTCCTGCCTTATTCATATGCTTTGGGTGCTTCTGCATCAGTATTAGCCATAGTGATTGCAACTGCTACTTATATCCCTAATTATAGTATTCATTTAATGTTTATTGGTCCTGTAAAGATAAAGTATATTGCCATTTTTTCTGTTGTATTGGATGTGTTGAGTATTCAATCAGGTAATGCTGGAGGGCATATTGCTCACTTGGGAGGAGCTGTTTTTGGTTATTTTTTTGTTGTTAAATATAGGAATGGCCAGGATCTTTCCAAGGGTTTTAATCGTATTTTTCAATACTTGGGTACATATTTTTTAAAGCCAGACAATGATATGCATGTGGCATATTCTTCAAAGAACAAGACAAATAAGAAAAAATCTGATGCTGATTATAACAGAGAGAGGGCTTCTAATCAAAGGAAGATGGATGAGATTCTGGATAAGATCTCAAAGTCGGGATACGATAGTCTTTCCAAAGAAGAGAAAGAGATACTGTTCAAGTTTAGCAATAAAGACTGATTAGATTTACTTTTTTGATATTGGCTTTTTATTCGCCATAAAATAAATCAACATTAGTTAGATAATAGATATGAAACAGGTAGTGCTAGTTTTGAATTACCTGGCTGTTTTTTGCCTATTGTTATCTTATCTGGCACCCTATATTGACCCAAATTCATTTTGGCCCATTGCTTTTTTTGGTTTATTCTATCCTTTCTTTTTTTGTGTCAACTTGCTATTTATATTGTTCTGGGTATTTATGAGGAAGAAATACTTATGGCTTTCTTTCCTTGCTATTTCGATTGGATATTCATTTTTTTTCAGGTTTATTAGCCTAAATGGGAATGATGATGAATTTGCTGCTGAAAATAGAAGATCGATAACGGTGCTTTCATATAATGTGAGGTTATTTGATCGATATAATTGGATTAATAATCAGAATGAAGTTACAAGGTTGAAAGTTATTGACTCGATCAAAACGATTGACCCAGGGATATTGTGTATCCAGGAGTTTTTTAATAGTGACTCAGATAATCCACCTTCATTAATAGCCTTGAATACAAAACAAGCTCTAGAGAACGTGCATGCTGAATATACCGTTTCAAATGGACCGTACCATTGGGGGATTGCTACATTTTCTAAATATCCAATTATAGAAGAAGGCATAGTTGGATTTGAATCAAAGTCGAATAATATTTGCATCTATTCGGATATTGATTTGGGAGGAGATACACTAAGAGTCTATAATGCTCATTTAGGCTCAATTCTTTTTGATTATGATGATTATGAGTTGATTAAGAGTGTCTTTCGAAAGATAGGTGGCACAGAAATAAAAAACAGGGATTCATCTGGCTCATTAAGTCTATCGCTTAAAAGGAGAGGAATAGGCGTTAGAGAGATTGCTGTAATACCAGTTTTTAAAAATGTATTTTTTAGGTTAAAGAGAGCCTTTAAGAAAAGAGCTGCACAAGCTTTGGCAATTTCTTCCCATATATCAGATTCTCCCTATCCGGTTCTGTTATGCGGTGATTTTAATGATACTCCAATATCCTATTCATACTCAGAGATTATAAGGAATAACTTACAGGACGCCTTTTTAGAATCTGGAATTGGCTTGGGTATGACATACATTGGTGCTTTTCCTTCTTTTCGGATTGATTATATTCTGCATAGTAAGTCTATAATAAGCAAAAGATTTAGAACAATGAGCTCAAATACCCTGTCAGATCATTATCCTCTAATTTGCGAGATCGTCTTATGAGAAATCAAGATATTCTTAAACTCTCTGCTATTTTAGTACTCCTCACATTTATTCTGTATGGAAATACCTTATCTCACGATTTTGCACTTGATGATTATATTGTAATAACTGGAAATAATTTTACAAAAAAAGGACTTGGTGGCATTAAGGATATAATGACCCATGATGCCTTTGTTGGCACCTATGGGGAGGCCCTAGAGCTTACCGGTGGAAGGTATAGGCCCTTGTCCATTGTTTCCTTTGCACTTGAATATGAATTTTTCGGCCGCAACCCCTTTGTAGGACATTTAGGGAATTTATTACTTTTTGCACTCTCAACAGTTCTTGTATTCTTGCTTTTTGTGAAGATCCTGGATGAAAAGAACTCCTGGTTGCCTCTTATTATTGCGGTCTTGTTCCTGATCCATCCAATCCATACGGAGGTGGTTGCTAATATTAAAAGCAGGGATGAAATTATGGTAGTTTTGTTCCTAATTATTGCTTTGTTAATCAGTACTTATAAAAGCCGAATTCTTTGGCTTCTTGTAGCTCCCGCAGTTTATTTTTTAGCATTATTATCTAAAGAAAATGCAATAACATATATTGCAATTATTCCACTATTCTGGCATATGCTATTACACAAAAAGGCGAAGGAGATTGTTATTGGGATGTTTCCATATTTATTGATATCTGGATTGTATTTAATGATGCGTTCGGAATATGCAGGTATGGTGGGCGATAGGGTGACAACCGACATTATGGATGATCCGTACCTGTATGCAAGCCTATCTGAGAAATTTGGAACTATTGCCTATACCATTGGTAAATACTTATTGCTGCTGGTATTCCCTCACCCCTTATCTTCAGATTATTCTTTTAACCAGGTGCCGTTGATCCAGCTTATGGATATGAAAGCAATTGCATCCATTATTATAACAATATCATTGTTGGTTCTTGCTGTAATTCGTTTCAGGGATAAACCAATGATCAGTTTTGGCATTCTCTTCTTCTTTATCACCTTTTCCATAGTTTCTAATGCTGTATTTAATGTCGGAACTTCAATGGCAGAAAGGTTTATTTATTTACCCTCCCTGGGGATATGTATTGCAATAGCCTCTTTCATTTATCCTTATTTATTTCGAAAAGGGGAGGGGAGAGACAAGATAACAACTATCTGGGTCTTACCCTTAATAGGCATTTTGTTGCTTAGTTCATATAAGACCATTGCGCGAAACAATGTATGGAAGAATAATTTTGAATTGTATAAAACAGATGTGGGGAATGTCCCTAATAGTGCCCGAATACATCTGTATTATGGTATTGAGCTTATTACAAAATACAACCAAACAAAAGACCTTGAATATTTAAATAAAGCAATTGATGAGATCAGGTGGTCTGCGCGGATCAATCCGGATTTTCACCATGCCCACTATAATCTTGCTGTGGCTTATGAAAAAGCGGCAAAGACTTCAATAGAGAACAATCGTTTAGGGGAAGGTGCCCATAATTATAATGCTGCATTAGACTCCTATCTGCAAGTATTGAGGATACAGCCAAAACATATCAAATCTAACTTAAACCTTGGATTGCTCTATGGAAAAGTAAAGAAGGATTTTGATAAATCAATATTCTATTTTTCAAAATTGATAAATACAACCTATAATGCTGAGCATCTTTATGATAACCTGGGTATTGCTTATGGGATGAAGGGAGATTTAGAAAATGCAAAAAGAACTTTCTTGCAGGGAATTAAGTTTAACCCTCAAAGTGCAAAGCTGTATTTCAACCTTGCTATAACCTGTGATAATATGGGTGATAAGGAATTTGCAAAGCAATATTACGCTAAAGCATTTGAACTGAACCCAGCACTAAAAAATTAGTGATCTAATTAGGGTTTTGTGTTGTTTCCTCCTTCTGTACTCTTTTGAGAGAAAGAAGGTTCATGGGATTTTTGCTTAAACCATTTATGTTATTTTGCACCAGTCTAATGATCTGATCATAATACAAGGGTACTATAGGGGCCTCTTCAACCATAATATTATCCATTTGTTGGTAATACCGGTATCTCAAAGAGTCATCAGTTTCCAACTGGGCTTTATCATAAAGTTTGTCAAACTCAGGATTGCTAAAATGAGTATAATTTGGGCCTGCTGGACAAAAGTTTTTACTATAAAATAAAGCCAGGTAATTTTCTGCATCCGGGTAGTCTGCAATCCAACTTTTTCTAAACATATTAAGTTGTGATTTAGCAACTCGCTCTCTTAGGCTAATGGCTGGTTGAACATCAATTTTAATTCTTATTCCAATTTCACTTAGTTGATGTTGCATAAATTCACACATATCATGAAACTTTTTATGAGTACTTATTGTTATTTCAGGAACGGGATTCTCACTATCAAACCCAGCTTCAAGCAGCAGAGAGGATGCCTTTTCCGGATCATATGTATATCCTTTAACAAGTTTTGGATTAAATGAAGGCATGCCTCGAGGAATAATACCCCCACTTGCTGGCGTTCCTATATTATTTCTAAGGTATGTGATCATTAGTTCGCGGTCAATCCCATAATTAATGGCCTTTCTTACAGCCTTAAACTTCAAAGGACTATTCTTTACTAAATCAGAATTGGGATCTACCAGTATTCCCAGGTAGTCCGTTTTAAGGTAGGGGTTGGTTTCCAGTCTGAATTTTCCTTGATACTTTATGTTTAGCTTCCCAGTTTGTGTGAGAACTTCATCTTTAGGCATTTGATCCATTCCTGAAACCATATCCAGGTTCCCTTTAACAAACTCAAGAAAAACAACTTGTTTTTCGTTAATAAATGTTACAGAAACAGCATCTAGGTAAGGCAAGGAATTACCTTTTTCATCTTTTTCAAAATAATTTTCATTTTTTACTAAAACAAGTTTAACACCTTCCTTCCATAATTTAAACTTAAATGGTCCGGTTCCCACTGGTTGGTTCCTGAAATCCTGATCATATAATTCCACAATTTCAAATGGAATTACCGAACAATATTGCATGGTTAGGAGGCCTAGAAAAGGTGGAAATGGTTTCAGTAGATATATTATTAATGTAGAATCATTTACTGCCTTAAATCCAAGGTCATTTTCCTTGTCAATATTATTGAATATCCATGCACCTGGTGAGGCCTGTTTAGGATCTATGATTCTATAGAGGCTATGCACAAAGTCGGAGGCAATGACCTTTCTGCCCTTTCCACCTTCAAAACCATCATTATCATGGAAGAAAACGTCATTCCTGAGATGAAAGGTATAGGTCAGCCCATCCTCTGATATTTCCCAGGATTTGCTTATACAAGGCTTAACTTCTAGGTCATCATTCATTTGAACTAACCCATTGAATATCTGGTTTATAGCCCAAATATTTTCAACATTTCTGGCATACAATGGGTCTAAAGAACTGATTCCTGAAGATTCATTATATCGAAAAACTGTTTTGTTCTCCTTTTTATCAACTGTCTCGTTTTGACATGATAAAAACCAACAACACACTATTAGAATATATAAAATAGGTCTTCTCATTATTGCGTAATTAACCCAAAAATAAGAAAATATAAAAAGTAAAATTTTAAAGTAACTGAAAAGTTACTAACTGAAAAGATTTAAAAATGGCCTCGTCGATTTACCTGCAATGAATCTATCTTAATAAGGTGATATGCCCAATATATTCATGTTCTTCCTGATTGAGATCTTCTGTTCTTATCATCCAGACATAAACATCCATTTGAGCACCTTCTTTGCCGGAATTTGCCTTTCCGTCCCAACCTTCCCATTCATGGTAATTACCATTATATCTATATATTCTATCTCCCCACCGATTATAGATTATGAATTCAAACTCATCATCTCCGATTCCAATAATCTTCGGTTTAAAGAAGTTGTTTTCTTTAATATAACTATTAGGTGAAAAAGTATTTGGAGTATAGAGGACATACTCGCTAGTAATTCTAAAGTATTTTCCTATGCTATCTTTACAACCATTTGGTTCCGTAATGGTGAGGGTGATATAGAATATCCCTGTGTCCTTATATGTATGTGATAATTCTTCATAAGTTCCTGAAGTATTTGTAATTCCAACGATGTCCCCATACCCCGACTCTGTAATAATCCCATCACCAAATTCCCATTGTCGTACTACTGATGGGTCTGTAAACAATGACATATCTACTAGATTAATAGTGGGGTTTAGCGACGATGATTCTGTCTTGTCCATGGAGAAGCTCGCAGTAGGAGGTGAACTGATCGTTTGAGAAATTGTTGCTGTACAACCTAAATCAGAGGTAACAGTCAAATTAACAGTATATATGCCATGTTGTGTGAAAACATGTGATGTGTTTTTTGTCATAGATGTATTATACAAACCTGAAGCAGGATTCCCAAAATCCCATGCCCATTGTGCTATTTCACCAGGTGTTTCAATAGTAGAACTGTCATAAAACTGAAGCATAAATTCATCAGGAAAACAATCTGCTTGAAAATCAGCAATAGGGGTTGGATTGACAGTTACAGTTCCCTGAATCGTTACAGGTGTTGAACAGCCATCAGAAACTGTTACATCATAGGTTGTAGTAGTGGATGGTGATACATTTGAAGAGGACGTTGTTGAAATAGGGGGATCCCACACATAAGTGTAAATTCCAGAACCTCCACTTGTGTTTATATTCAATGTAACATTATCTCCATCACAGATTATTTCATTACCCAGATTGGGAGAAATGGGATCTGCAACATTTACGGTAATTGTTTCAGAGTCTATGCAATTATTTGAATCTGTTACTACGACAGTATAGGTAGTTGTGAATAGAGGTGATACCTGTTGTGAACTTCCTGACACAGAATTATTCCAATTGTAAGTGTAAGGTGGCACACCACCACTTGCGGATGCTGAGATGATTGTATCTTGTCCATAACAAATTAAAGGATCAGCGTCAGTAGATGCAATTAATGGAACCGGCTCATTGACTATGGCCATGGCAGTAGTATCGCAACCATTAAGGTCACTAACAGTAATTGAAATCTGTCCTGCACTGAAACCGTTTCCAGTTAAGGAGGTTTGACCATTACTCCATAGATATGAAATTGGATTTGTGCCCCCACTAATGTATACAGTGCCTGAACCAGTAGCATTACCATTGCAATCTGCATCTATAGTTATAACAGAATCTATAATTGGTCCAGCAATATCATTCACATTTACATTGGTAAGGATAAATGAACAGTTCATGGCGTCAGTTATAGTTACAGTGTATGTTCCTGCCAATAGACCAGTAGCTGTCTGGGAGGTCTGCAGACCTCCTGGATCCCATACATAAGAATATGGCGAGCTTCCACCGATTGGATTTACTGTTGCTTCTCCATTATAATTTCCGCATTTTGACGCCATAGTTGTTGCTGTTGCAGATAATAATTGGGGTTCAGTTATGGGGATGGTCTCAGATTGAATGCACCCTTGATTATCTGTAACATTTACATCATAAGTACCAAAACTTAGATTGGAAATACAATTGGTTGTTTGTCCACTTTGAATCCAGAAATAGGTATAGGGTACTGTTCCCCCAGATGGGGTTAAGCAGATGCTTCCATCATTCATGCCATTGCAAGTGATATCAGTTGCGTTTATACCAATTGTTAAAGGGGCAGGTTCGTTTATTACGAGACTATTAATATTATTGCATCCATTCGCATCTGTGACTAAAACATTATGTATTCCTGCGCACATACCAGAATCACTTGAAGTTGTTATGCCATTTGTCCAACCATAAGAATAAGGTGTTGTTCCCCCAGCAACAGCTACCATGGCTGTTCCGTTGCATATACCACTGCAAGTTGCATCAGTATATGACGATATTGCGGATGCCAGGATCGGAGGCTCAGTAATTGAGAATGTATCAATACTTACACATTGGTTACCATCTTCAATCATTATAGTATATATATCAGCTGTAAGGCCAAAAATAAATGTGCTTCCAGTAGCAATAATATTGCCCCCACCATTAAACCATGTATATGTATAGGGTGTGGTCCCACCAGAAATAACCGTGTTGGCAGTTCCATTATTATCTCCGTTACAATCAAGAGGACTAAATGCAATTGTATCAATATTGGGTCCTGCAATATCTGTAACCATGATGGGCATTGTGAAGGTACATCCCATTCCATCTGTTACGATGGGATTATAAACTCCTGCATATACTCCAGTGATACACGAGTCTATTGTGTTAGCTGAATCATTCCACACTATGGTATATGGTGCAATACCTCCTAAAGCATTAACGCAAGCACCTCCATTATCTGAACTACAGGTTGTGGGGGATATTGTATTTTGAATCAAGCTAAGCTGCGTTGGTTGGGTAATAAGCACACATTTTACCACAGAACATCCGTTTGAATCCGTAATTGTTACACAATAATTTGCTCCACCTGGAGCTGAGCATAAATTGCTAGCAGTTTGCGTTGTCTGTAAAAGGCCATCATCCCACAAATAGGTATATGGCCCTATACCACCACTTGGATTTGCAACAGCAATTCCATCACAAGCATTAAAGCATGTAACATTGGTTGGCGAAAGACTTGCACTAAGTGCTACAGGCTCTATAATGGTAGCTGAGGTCACAGATTCGCAGCCATTAATATTATTCACAGTAACAGTATAAGTTCCTTGACAAAGTGCGGTTGCTTGGTTTGTTGTGTCTCCGCTATTCCAAGCATAAGTGTAAGGACTTCCTGCTCCAGAGACAGATACTTGAGCAAATCCATTGCAGTTACCATAACAATCTATATCTGTTACATTTGAAATTGCTGCTACTAGAAGATTTGGGTCAGTAAGTGTTGCTGTAGCTACAGAGATACAACCATTACTGTCTGTTAAAGTAATAACGTACGAACCGTCACAAAGACTACTTGCTGTGACAGTGCTTTGAGCCGCAGGATCATTCCATAAATATGTATAAGGAACAGTACCTCCTGTGGTAGTTACACTTGCACTTCCATCACAAGAATTTACACAATTGGGATTTATTACTGTTGTATTCAAAGCCAGAACAGCCGGTTCAGTGATTGTTATGGTTGTAGAAGCAAGACAGCCGTTTGCATCTGTAATGTCTAATGTGGTTATTCCGGTACAAAGACCAGTAGCAGTTAAAACGGTCTGGCCATTACCCCACAAGTATGAATATGGCTGTGTACCACCATTGGCTAGAGCTGTAGCCATGCCATCACATGAGCCATTGCAATTTGCATTTGCGCTTGACAATATACCAGCTGTTAATATAGAAGGCTCATTAATAGTTGTGGACACAACTATTGTACAGCCATTGGCATCTGTGACAGTCACGAATTGGCTTCCTCCAGATAAATTTGTTGCTGAACTAGAAGTTTGTCCATTGCTCCATAAATAGCTGTATGAAGGCACTCCGTCAGTAACAACTACTATAGCGCTTCCATCTGTCCCTGCAAAACATGAAACACCGGTACTTGAAGAGATATTCGCAATAACCAGTCCTCCATCCAAAATAGTGAAGTTAGAGACTACCAGGCAATCATTCAAATCGGTAACTGATACACTATATGATCCAGCGCTTAGGTTTGAGATCAATGATACGGTATCTCCAGTACTCCAACTATACGTATATCCAGGGGTGCCACCACTTGTATTAGCCTTAGCTGATCCATCAGAACCACCCTGACAACTTACATCTATTGTTGTAACAGTGTTTGCAAGTATTGTTGGCTCAACTATGGTCTCCGAAGCGGTAGCTGTATCTCCTGCATTATCAGTAATGGTAACAATATAAGTTCCTGGACAAAGACCTGTTAGGCTACTGGTTACTCCTCCATTGTTCCATATATATGTAAATGGAGCAATGCCAGTATTTGGTGTAGCTGTGGCTGTTCCATCACATACTCCATTACACGTAACGTCAGTGGTTGCAACAACACCCGAAATTTGGGTTACGCAACCCAAATTATCCACAAGGATATTAATATAACCACTGCAAGAAGAAAGCCAAATAGGCCTGAAAGTGATATAACACCAATTTCCTGTAGGAGTGAAGGTGAAGGTATATGTCTGCCAATTGGTATGCATGATTGGGCCAACTTGTCCAAGTAATTCTCCAGTACCGCAATTTCCATTTCCCCCATATATAGCAAAAGAGCTATAGCAATTCCCTGGTCCTGCTGTATTGTAAGTGTTACTGTGGGCCAGGTCAACACTTATTGTATATGTTTGTCCAGAAACCATGCAATTAGATAAGACTTGAGTAGCACCCTCATAATATCCTCCTGAAGAACCTCCTGATTGCAGAAAGCTGACGTAGGTATTGCCATTGGAAGCTGGCTGGGTTATACCCCATTGGCCAGGCTGCGTATCTGGACTGCCGCCACAGTTTACCCAGGGCGACGGTACAACGTGTGCTTGAGAGGTTCCTTCAAATGAAGGATTATTGGCACATAATGGTTGTCCATTTACCCTATATGAACAAAGACCAATAAACAGAATTAAGTATAGAATATTTAGGAATTGATTCATCATTACTATTTCCTGATGGCAATGGCAAATGCCATTGATACTATAATAAAACAACTAAATCAATAAATAGACGTCTTTGCCTTAATAATGGTTGCTATTTAATCAATGTTATATTGCCCTTTTTAATTATAGATTCTCCATTTTCTAATTCAGCCTCTAAATAGTAGACTAAGACTTGAGCTGAGAGCTCCTTTCCTTTTTTAGTTCCGTCCCATCCATCTCCAAAAGTACAACACCTAGCATCATTCAAACGCTCTCTGCTTGTTGCATCAGTTGTTTCAAAGACCTTCTCTCCCCACCTATCATAAATGATAAAATTCATCGATGTTACCCCAATTCCATTTACAAATAATATATTGGATTCAAGCGGATCATTATTTTTGGGAGCGAAGATATTTGCAACGTAGAGTACTGGTTCATAACCAATTTCTATCACTTGGATTATTGTATCTACACATCCATCAACATCTATTATAGCTAATTCTATTGTATAGCTTCCAATACTATCATAGGTGTGGGAAGGATTTTGAAGTGAAGAGGTGTTTGAACTCGATGCTGAGTCTCCAAAGTTCCATGACCATACTGCTACATTGCCTGAAGTCATGTCAGTAAATGAAACTGTTGGATTTAACATGGTAACAGGATTGGGAGTGTAGCTGAAATTTGCATTAGGAGGTGAAACAGTGATCATGTTACTGATAGTCATAGAGTTGACACAGCCATTAATATCTGTAACAGTAACTGTTACACTATAAAGCCCCGGAACAGCATAATTGTGAATAGGATTATTGTAATCTCCACTTGTGTTTAGAGAACCAGTAATTGCACCTGCTCCAGGTCCAATAATCGTTCCGTCTCCAAAATCCCATTCCCATGAGGCTATTAAAGTATCACTTGGGAAAGGTGTCAATGAAGTATAACCTTTAGAGGTATCAATAAATGTTATATCACAACCACTTGATTGATTTGAGTAAAATCCAACTAATGGAAGTTCAAGAGGTACGACATATGCAGTTGTTGTATCATTTAGAGAACATCCATCACTTACTATGACCGTATAAAGTGTGCTTACCGCTGGGCTTACATTTATTTGAGAAGAATCTCCAGCGATTACGTTTTCAGATGTAGTATTGATGCCATCATCCCAAGTTACAGTATAGGGGCCGCCATTTCCAGAACCTGGATAAGCGGTTAATGTTACTGTATTACCAATACAAACTTCTGTAATTCCAATTGTGGAAATAGATAGCGGTGGATTTACTGTAACGGTTAAACTATTTGTCTCACTACAACCATTTGCATCTGTAACAAATACGTTGTACGTGGTGGTTGTATCAGGAGAAATAATATGTACGGACGTGTCAGGCAATCCATTATCCCAGCTTCTTACAATTGGGTCAACACCTCCAAGTATTACGACTGATATTTGTGTGGAGTCTCCAAAACAAATTAAAAGATCATCCTGGAACATTAATACCAACATGTCTGGTGGCTGATTGACATCAATAATGCCAATATCCTGACAATTATTAGCATCAGTAACAGTACATAAATATTGTCCTGCAGCCAATCCAGTAGCAATGGATGAGGTTTGGCTGTTTGGATCATTCCATAAGTATGTAAAAGGAAGTGTACCGCTACTTACAAGAAGCTCAGCAGTACCAGTAGAATCTCCATAACAAGCGACATCATTCACAATAGCTGAATCAACAATTGGTCCTGGGGTACCAGGAACTGTAACTGGTCCAATGGTTTGGCAAGAATTTGCATCTGAAACCGTTACAATATAAGTTCCAGCAATTAAGCCAGTTGCCGAGGCATTCGACTGTGATGGATTTGTGTTCCACGAATAAGTATATGCAGTTGTGCCACCCACAACAGTTATTGTTGCTACACCCTGACTGCTGCCACAAAAATCTGAAACCGTTACCGCTGTATCAATAATAAGCTCTGCCGGTTCTGTAACAGTTGCAATAAGTGTTTTAGTACAGCCTTTTAGATCAACAACAATTACAGAATCTGTGCCGGCCGTCAAGTTCGTCGCTGTTGGTGTATTTCCTGCTGTACCAGGAGGATACCAAGTAAATGCATAAGGAGGAGTTCCGCCAGTTGGAGTAGGAAGCAGGTCAATGGCACCATCGTTGCCTCCAAAACAACTTACATTAGAAATTGAAGCAGTTAAAGAGATCGCTGGGGGTTCAGTTATTGTGACAGCACTTGAATCTATACAACCATCAACATCAGTAACAAAAACCAAATGTGATCCTGAGCATAAACTATCAGCCATAGGTGTAATATCTGCACTTGTTGGAAGCCAAGAGTACGAATATGGTGCATTGCCTCCTGAGACAGTTACAGTAGCACTTCCATCACATAAGCCACTACAGGTAATATTGTTTATGTCTATAGGGAATATGGCAGTATTAAGAGGTGATGGCTGGTTAATAGGAACAACTGCTGATGTTATGCACCCTGTTGTGCCATCAATCACACTTAAAGTATAGGTGCCACCACCCAAATTATTTATAGAGGACATTCCAATCCCCATTGCAATAGTATCTCCATTTAGATCTCTCCATACATATGTTATCGCTCCTACAGCTCCTGTTACAGAATCTACGGTTGCCGTGCCAATGGAATCTCCATAACAATTATCATCTGTCGTTGTCACACCAGCAATTATTGGAGCACCAATATCATTTATTGGAACTGGCAGGGAGTCAAAACAGCCATTAGCATCAATAACATATACAATATAAACTCCGGCAAATACATTATTTATACATACTCCAATAGTAGCATTTGGATCACTCCATTGTGAAAAATAGGGAAAGAATCCGCCTGCAATGTTTACACATGCACCTCCATCTTGATTTCCGCAATTGGATTCTGTAACCGAGTCAATTAGTATACTCAATGCATTTGGCTGAATAACCAATACAAATGCAGAAGAATTACAACCATTCGCATCACTTACCGTAACATTAAATACTCCATCACAAAGGCTATCTGCCATTGGGGTAGTCTGAAAAAATGGATCATTCCATTGATAAGTATAAGGTGGAATGCCACCATTTGCGGAAACAGTGGCTGTACCATCACAATTGCCATTGCATTGCACATCCGTTTTATTAATAGACAAGGTGATCGTATTAGGCTGGTCTATTGTTGCAGTAGTTACATCTGAACAACCATTGGCATCACTAATGGTAATATCATATGATCCTATGCATAGATTAATAGCCGTTGGAGTGATCTGTCCATCACTCCAGCTATAAGTATAAGGTGCAGTTCCACCAGATTGAGTGGCAGTTGCAAATCCATCACAATTACCATTGCAGCTTACATCCTGTGTGCTAAAAATTGATGCAATAAGCGATGCAGGTTCACCAACAGTAATTGTTGAGATAATAGCACAGAGATTGGCGTCTGTAATAGTGATAACATAAGTATTGGCACATAAGCTATCTGCCATTTGAGTAGTATCTCCATTAGACCAAGTGTAAGAATAAGGAGTAACACCTCCATTTACAATAACAGAAGCTGTTCCGTCGCAAGCACCATTACAACTGGCATCAACAGATGATAAACTAAGTGAAAGCGCCAAGGGTTCAACCAGAGTTGCTAATCCAATTGCAACACATCCATTAGCATCCGTAACAACTACAGAAAATGATCCACCACAAAGACCAGTTGCATTTAAGGTTGTTTGGGTTGCAGGGTCATCCCATTGATATGTGTAGGGTCCAGTTCCACCAGCTACAGAAACTGTTGCAACTCCATCACAGGATCCATTGCAATTAGGGTCTGTTAAAACACTTGCTATTGCAACCAGGTCTGCTGGTTGATCGATTACTACTATAGCAGTAGTTAGACATCCTGTTGCATCTGTTACTTGGGCAACATGGGTGCCAGCACATAATAATGCTGCAGTTTGGGTAACTTGACCTGTAGGGTTCCATAAATAAGTGTAAGGAGGTGTTCCTCCTGATGCAGATACAGTTGCATCTCCATCGCATACATTGAAACAACTAACATCATTGCTATCAGTGATGGTAGCAATAGGTCCACTATCATCGCCAATTGCAGCAGAAGCGGAGTCCGTACATCCAGTTGAATCAGTAATTACTACCTGGTAAGCACCTGAAGTTAAGCCTGTAGCAGTCGGATTCGTTTGAAATAATGGATCATTCCACAAATAAGTTAATGTACCAACACCATTAGTAACAATGGCACTTGCAGAACCATCTGCCTGTCCGCAAGTTGCATTGGTTGTAGAAGTGGAAATAATAATAGCCAGTGGCTCATTTACAATAAATGAATTTATGGCAGTACAGCCATTGGTATCTGTTACTGTTAAGGTATGCGTACCAGCACATAATTCTGTTGCTGTTGCATTTGTTTGAGCTCCTGGGTCATCCCATAAATAGGTGTATGGAGGTGTGCCTCCAGACAGCGCTCCTGATGCACTTCCATCACATACTCCGTTACAAATAGCATCGCTGCCACTCATAGAGATTACAAGAGCATTCGGTTCAGTAATAACGATACTATCTGTAATTGTAATTGAATTATTGTCTGTTACATCTACATAATAGATTCCAGCACAAAGACCAATAACATCTTCCGTAACATATCCCCCTGGTGTCCAAAGGAAGGTATAAGGAGGAACACCTCCAGATACAGTAAGATCAGCTGTGCCATTACAATTTCCATTACAATCAATATTGGTTCCAATAATCGAGGTAGTTATGGATGCAGGCTCTGTAATTGTTATACAATCACTTGAACTGCAACCTGCAGAGTCTGTAATTGTAACACAATAGTTTCCAGCACATAAACTATCAGCTAGAGCAGTAGTTTGTGCTAATGGATCATTCCACAAGTAGGTATAAGGTGGTATGCCACCGGTCATAATTCCTGTAGCCTCCCCATCACAAAGACTAAATCCCGAAGTGTTGTTTCCAAGAACCACAGATACCGTTGCACCAGGAAGGTCATTAACTACAGCTGCAGCAGTTCCTGTGCATCCATTCGCATCAGTTATATTTACATTATATGTAATTCCACCTAAAAGTCCTGTAGCACATGAATCAGTTTGAGCCCCGGGGTCATCCCATGAATAAGTAAAAGGACCAGTTCCTCCTGATACGGTTCCACATGCTGTACCATTAGGAAGGGAACAATAGGCATCAATAATAGAGGTGCTTACTGATAATGCAGGTGGGTCTATTATCGTAACGCAAGCAGAGGAATCAATACAACCATTATCATCTGTTACAGTTACACAATAGGTGCCTGCAGAAATATTGGAAATATCCTCAGAGATTCCTCCATTTGTCCACAGGAAGTTATATGGTGACGTGCCTCCACTTACTGTAAGATTAGCTGCTCCATCATTTCCGCCATTACAGGAGGTATTAGTGCCTATAATGGATGTAGACAATATGCTTGGTTCAGATAGGGTGATATTGCTAGAAGCATTACAACCTAGAGAGTCCGTAATTGAAACCGTATATGAAATACCAGCAGATAAGCCAGTACCTGTTGCTCCGACACCTCCATTTGGAGACCAGAGATAAGTATATGAGCCTGAACCTCCAGTAATAGTAACCGTGGCAGTTCCATCATTTCCTCCATTACACCCTGGATCGGTGCTGGAAAGAATAGCTGAGTTAAGTACAGCAGGTTCGCTAATTGTAATAGTAACTGCATCAGTACAACCTGCTGCATCAACAACTGTAGCTGTCCAGGTACCTGCAGGAAGGCCAACAGCATTTGAATTTGTCTGAATTGGGGAAGTGTTCCAGGAGTAGCTATAAGGTGTAATTCCGCCATTTGCATTTACAGTAGCAAACCCGTCATTTCCACCATTACATGAGACCATTCCACTATCCGTTATTGTGGCAATTACCGAAACAGAGGTGTTAATTGTAACAGTTCCTGTAAGGCTACATCCGTTATTGTCCGTTACAGTTACATTATAACCACCGCCAAAAAGGGTTGTGGCACATGCATTTGTTTGAGCCCCAAGATCATCCCATAAATAGGTATATGGTGTAGTTCCTCCTGAAGGCGTAACACAAACGGATCCATCAGGGAGGCCACAAGTTGCATCTACTGGTGCAAAAACCAAGGTCATGGCTGCAGGTTCAGTTATAATCTGACTCGTTGTAACAATACAGCCATTTGCATCCGTAACGGAAACATTGTATGTACCTGCACATAATCCAGTGGCATTTGAGACTGTTTGTAATCCAGGATCATCCCAGGAATAGGTGTATGGTGCGGTTCCGCCAGTAGCTATAACTGTAGCATCGCCATCACAGGCCAAATTACAAGAAGCATTATTACCTGATGCAGATGCCGTTAATATTACTGGTTCTGTTATTGTTACCGAGGCTGTTGCATCACATCCATTTGCATCAGTCGCTGTAACATTGTATGTACCAGCACATAAACCTGAAATATCTTCGGTAGTTTGGCCTCCAGGACTCCAGGTGAAAATATAAGGTAATTGTCCAATATTTACGGTAAGGTTTGCAACACCATCACAGGCACCATTACAAGAGACATCAGTACTGGCAATACTTGCAGTGGGCTGGTCATAAACAACTATGGGGAATGTTGCCACATCTGAGCAGGCTCCTTGGCTTACAGTTTGTGTAACCGTATAGGATCCTGAGATAGTATAAGAATAACATGGGTTCTCTGAGGTAGATGTTCCTATGCCGTCTCCGAAATCCCATAAATATGTTGCCCCTGTAGTACCGGAATTTGTAAAGCAGTAGCTGTTTCCTGCTAAACATTGGTTGCCATTATATGAAAATCCTGCGAGAACAGGTGTTCCTGCAAGAACTGTTGCTGAACCTGTTGCTGTGCATCCACCTCCGTCTGTTACAGTAATGTTGTAAGATCCAGCACATAAACTTATACATGATGAAGTGGCACAACCATTATCCCAAGCATACGTAAATGGACTGTTTCCTCCTGTAACTATTACAGAAACACTTCCATCGCAAGCGCCATTACAACTTTCATCTACAGCTGAAGGGGTAATTGAAATTGTTGAAACCGTCACCACAAGCGATTGGTCTGCACTACAACCACAAGAATTACAAGCCTGGACAGTAATCGTGCCGCCAGTTCCTCCAGAAGTAACATTAATTGAGGTAGTTCCCTGTCCTGAATTTATGGTCCATCCTCCTGGTACAGTCCAAGTGTAAGAAGTGGCACCTGTAACTGTAGTGATGGAATACGTTATACTGCTTCCAGGACATGCTGATGCAGGGCCAGAAATTGGTCCCGGTACAGCTGGTGTGGCACCTGGTGTAACTGCTTTACATGTAAAGCCACTACACCCACATCCGTTGCATGCTCTAACACAAATATTTCCAGCTGTACTGCCAGCTGTAACAGTAATACTTGTTGTTCCTTGGCCAGAGGTAATTGTCCAACCTGCAGGAACAGTCCATTGATAAGAGCTTGCACCAGAAACAGCTGAGATAGAATAGCTAAGAACATCTCCAGCACATGGACTTGTTGCGCCTGTAATAGACCCAGGTGCAGCTGGCACAGGAGTTGGCGTAACAGCGACACAATTGAAAGCAGAGCATCCGCAAGAGTTGCAGGCCCTGACACATATGTTTCCTGAAGCACTGCCTACAGTTACACTAATGGAGGTTGTTCCCTGTCCTGAATTTATGGTCCATCCGGCAGGTACGGTCCATGTGTATGAACTTGCACCAGAAACAGCTGAAATATTATAAGTCATTGTAGAGCCAATACAAGGGGTGGTGGAACCAGTTATCGCACCAGGAACTGCAGGTGGATTTAATGGGGTAATTGTTAAACAGTTTGGTGCACTAGAACCACAACCATTATTGGATGTAACACAAATATCTCCAGCAGCAGTGCCAATAGTAACACTTATAGATGTTGTTCCTTGGCCTGAATTGATGGTATATCCACCAGGAACTGACCAAGAATATGAGCTAGCACCTGAAACAGCGGCAATGGAATAAGTTTGAACAGAACCTGCACAAGGGGTCGTGGAACCTGAAATAGCTCCAGGTGTAGGAGGTGTAGATGGCTCGTAGGTTATAGTTAAGACAACTCTTGCTAAGCAAAATGAAGTTGTTGGTATTACATCTAAAACAAACGTGTTTGTTCCCCCATAAACATATCCCGGAAAACCACCAGGACATGGGTCAGTACGACACGTTGACCAATTCTCACAGCTATAGCATGTACAATTTGTGCCTCCAGACGGCCTTGTGCCAATCGTAGTTCCATTCAAAGCAACAAAAAAGTTACCTGCTGAGCTACATGATACAAAAAATACATCAGCACAAATACCGGTCACAATATTGCCGGCAGGTACACAATCTGCAAAAGTTCTAGGACCCCACGCACCGCATGGATTACAACTTGGTGGGTTACATGCATAATTTCCTACAGTCCCACCACATATCCAACACCATCCACCTGACCAGTTAAGTGTTACTGAGCATGCCGCGGAATATGACTTTTCTGGAGTAGATAAAAATAATCCTAGAAATAGAAGCGGCAACAGCCTGAGAAATGTCTTTTTGTTAATCATTTATAATATATTATAGCTTTGTTACTTCTATGTATGATGGGGCAAATTTGAGGACATTATCCAATCCTAATGCTAATTCATTTAAATTAAATTTCAGTATGCTATACCCTTGGCTCTTTTCTGCATTGCAATTGCCTTCTGTCGTTTTGCCTGGCTGAATATTGATCTCTTTTTGTTTTTCTCGTCTTTCATCATGTATCCATTTTTTATCCAAGGTGTAAATACCATTTGCCCATTCAATCAGTACATCAGTATTATTAGTGTTTACAAACTTTACCAAGACAATATCCGGCTCACTGCAATCCCCAGCCTTGAAAAACACATTGACCCCATTTATAGAATTTTCTCCTGCTGCATTAACCAGAGCACCTATCCATGTTTCTGTTTGAGATGGAGCTGAAATAACCTTCGTTTCTTTTATTTGGCCAAAAGCTGTGTTTAGGGAAAAGACAAAGAATAAAATGCCTATTGTGGTTAACCGATAAATTAGGTGATTTTTCATTACGATTAGTTAGAGTTTTTCATAACGTGTGCGGAATATTACAACCATCTGGATAATTATGGTTCTATAATTAATACAATACTACGATATATCTTGGTCTTTAACAAGATACAATCCTTTAGGATTATAATATGTAATAAGACGTTGATTTGGAATAAATGGTTGTCTGGAGTGGATGAAATAAAATAAAGGTGGTTTTTGACCCAATTTACTTTACTAAGGTTACATGCCCTATATACTGGTGCTTTTTCTTTTTGGGGTCAGTTGAGTTAATCATCCATACATATACGTCAGCCTGAGCTTCTTTGGTACCATTGTTGGCCTTACCATCCCATGGTTTTTTATAATCTCTTGTTTTGAAGATTAAATCTCCCCATCTGTCGTAAATCAGCATTTCAAAATTATTGTTATCAAAGCCAACACCCACAGGCATGAATTCTTCATTTAGGCCATTACCATTTGGCGTAAAAGTGTTTGGAGCAAATAGGATATACTCTTCAAATATTTGAACATATTCTGAGGCAGTATCCAAACATCCATTAATATCAGTCACCATTAAGGTGATTTTGTATATTCCTGCACTGTCATAGGTATGGGGTAAAGTTCCACCTGCAGTAAATATTGGAATTGTTGTAGTAGTACTGGAGCCATCTCCAAAGTTCCAGTTCCATGTGGTTATATTATTAATTGACGCATCAGTGAACTCAATAATTGGATTTGCAGTTGTTGACTCTGGCGGATATGGTGAAAAGCTTGCAATTGGGGGTGATTGAACCAATAGGCTGTATTCATCAATGCAGCCATCTGCTGAGGTAACTGTAAGATTTACATTATAAGTCGTTGCGCTAGAATAGTCATGTACTGGATGTTGTTCAGTTGAAATATTACCATCATCAAAATCCCAAAACCAACTTGTAATGTTTCCAGTATCAATAATTGATTCATCAGTGAATTGTGAGACATAAGGATCTGGAAAGCAGGAAACAGCGAAAAGGGCCTCTGGATTAGGGCTTACATTAACGGTCAGTGCTTCATTTGTTGGCATTGAGCAGCCATCAGTAACAGTTACCTGGTAATTAGTATTGGTTAATGGCGATATAGTGATTGCGGAGGTTGTAGAACCTTCATTCCACAGATAATTGTATGGTCCACCATTGCCAAATGACGCACTTACAGAAATGAGGATGTTGTCTCCTTCACAAATCACTTCATTTGTTACTGAGGCTACAAGAGCTGGAGAAACAAAGATGTTAGATGAGTCTTGGGTTTGGCAGTTGTTTGAATCAGTAATAGAAACTGAATAGGTTTTTGTATTGGTGGGTGAAACGATAATGGAGCTACTAGTAGCAAGATTATTCCAAATGTAGGTGTATTGTGGTGTGCCTCCACTTGCGCTTGCATTTAACACCCCTCCAGTCTCACCATAGCACATGGTATCTGTTCCCATAACATTTACAAGAAGCTGAGTCGGTTCTGTAACCGTGATGGTGCCAACTGTATCACAAGAATATAAATCTGTGATGGTAACAGTATATGAGCCAGCCATTAAGCCTGTTATTGTTGAAGTTGTTGAGCCATTGTCCCAAGCGTATACCAAAGGAGGGGTACCATTAATAATAGAAACTGAAACACTTCCATCAGAATCCCCAAAACAATTTAAAGCTGTTGATATCATGGTATCTATTTCAGGCCCATCTACAAAGCCGATGGTTACTGGCAGGATAAAATTACAGCCATTGGCATCCGAGATGGTAACATTATATGTTTGGGCAATAAGGCTGTCTGCAGTTTGTGTACTTTGTGCATTTGGATCATCCCATAAATACGTGTAAGGACTTATTCCTCCTGATGGATTTACGGTAGCACTTCCATCATTATTGCCACATTTTGAAGCGATCGTGGTGCCTGAAGCCAAAAGCATGGAAGGTTGGTTTATTGAGAAAGATTGTATTGTATCACAACCTTTTGAGTCAAAGATAGTTACAGCATAATTCCCAGCGCATAATCCGGTAATAGAAGAGCTGCTTGAAGAATTAGACCATGAGTAAGTATATGGGGCTATCCCGCCTGACACGGAAACCGAGGCGGTACCATCACATCCTGAAAAACATAGTACATCTGTGTTGTTTAAACTAGCTGAAAGTATAGATGGATCTGTAATAACGATACTTGTCGTGGATGGGCAAGCATTGGTGCATTCCTGAAAAGATATGTCATCCAATCCAAAATCATTGCCTCCACTAGCCGTATTCTGATTCGTTATGCAAATAGTGACAGATGTATTAGATCCTGAATTCCAGGTTTCCGCAAATTGTATCCAGGTTCCTGTATTTCCAGGGGCATTAATAGTAGCTCCTAAAGGAATACCATTAGCAGTAAATTGCAGAATAGCTGGACTCTGTGAATTAATAGAGGCAAGCCAGGTAGAAAATTGATAATTAGTATTAGGATTAATGGATATTGTTTCACACCATACATTTACTCCTGGTGTAGAAGAGCCATTGATGACCATGAAATTCCCAGAACCAGTGGTGTGATCTGAACCTGTAAAACCAGTATTGTAAAAAGTAGCGTTGGTCCCAATACCGTAACCCCCAGTTGGGTTTAGGCATAAACTGCTGTTGCAAAAGAAATATGAACTTGAGAATCCAGTGTTGCCTGCTGAGAAATCACCGTTTGCTGTAAGTTCCATGCCCGAAGGAGTGCAGCTATTATCAGTAACTGTAATGTTATAAGTTCCAGCACATAATGATACTGCAGTAGCATTGGTTTGTGGGGGAGAGGTGTCCCAAAAATAAGCATAGGGAGGAGTTCCGCCTGTTACATTTATAGTACCCATGCCATCACATTGACCATTGCAATTTGCATCAAGACCAGTAGCTGTCAAGGTTGTTACGGTATTGGCAGCTACAGCAAAAGGACCAGCTTGGGCTGAACAACCATTTGCATCATTAACATAAATGGTAAAACTTCCTGTTGGTATATTGCTTAAGTTTACAGCACTTCCAACTACAGTTGAATTTACATCTTCCCATGAATAGGTTAGGGTGCCAGTTCCTCCTGAGGCAGTAATGCCAATAATCGATCCATCAGACCCGGAACAACTTGCATCTGTAATAATCATTCCTGTTGTATCTATTACTAAGGGTGCCGGCTCGTTTACTATTATGGTAGCAATAGTATCACATCCTGCTGCATCTGTAATTGTAACCGAATAAGATCCAGCTATTAGGCCAATTGCTGTAGAGGTAGATTGTCCATCTGACCATAAATAGGTATAAGGACTGGATCCACTTGTTGGAGTGACTGATGCTGTTCCGTTATTTGCTCCTGCACATAATACATTGGTATTAGTATTTGTAAAATTTAATGATCCCCCTGAATTAACAACTATCGTTTCTACTACCTGGGTACTACAAACAGCATTGGAAACAGTTACAGAATATGACCCAGCACATAACCCTGTAATTGTTGGCGTGGAAGCGCCAGTGTTCCATAAATATGTAAAGATACCATCACCTCCATCAGCGGTAACAGACGCACTTCCATCACAGGCGCCACAATTCTCATTTACTGCAGAGGAGGTTGCAGTAAGCGGTCCATATATTTCAACATACTCAGTATGAACAGAAGGACAAGCACCTGTAATTGTTGCAGTAATAGCATAAACGCCTGGTACTGTATATGTCTGGGTAGGAGGATTGTTGCCAGTAAAAGTATTTCCATTGCCAAACGTCCAATCTGGGACCCCTAGGCTTACGTCTGTAATATTTACAGTAACATTGGTTCCACAGGTTATGCCTGATGGATTAATTGTAAAATCTGCATCAGGTGCAATGAGTGCAGTCATGCCTGGTCCAAAATCAAAATTCAATCCAGTATTTGGAGTTCCCGTATAATTATCAATCTGAATAGCATAGGTATTCCCAGCGGTTACCACAATTGGATCGCAGTATTCTCCACATGGAGGGCCTGGATTTGCGGATGTAGGACAGGTTGTGCAGGATACACCAGTGATCATTCCAGCAGAGGCACTGGTGTTCCCAGCATAATTATAATTACATGCAATTAGAGATCCTGGGCATCCACTGGTAATATCATACATGGACCAATCTAATTCAATTCCTGAACCAATTGGGTTAGCCTCCCATTCAAGAAGTCCGGTTTGTGTTACAGTAAATTGGTACCAAATATCCTGGCTAGGAGGACTTTGAAAGCAAGGCGGCGTATTACCTGAAGATTGTAAGACGCCAATATCAGGAGTATTGTAAGTCTGCGTAACATCGCATAATGGAATTGCCCCAGAGCAAGTGTTGCCATTCCCAGGTGGAGGATCATATGAATTGATACATAGCTCAAAATCACCATCAAGTCCTCCGTTTGAGGCAATCAATACCCAGACCTGAGTGCCTGCAGGAACACCCCAGGCATGGGTTAGGGTATTTGTACCAGTTTGTGTTCCACAAGTTTCAAATGTTGTGTTATTGCAACCATCAATATCGATCATTATCTCAATTTCCGTAATTCCATTTGAGGTGACGGTATAGTCATTCTGAGATCCAGATGACACATACGTATACCAAACTTCATTTACAGGATTTGTATTACAAGTTCCATACATTGTATTATTACTTGTTGAATTAGTTGTGGTTCCATTTACACAGGCAGCACCATTAGTCAAAGTAATGACTGTTGCTGTATTGCAATTATCAGATTGAGCTACTGCAAAGACTGCCCAAAGTAGGGACCCAATGATTATGGGTATTTTATTAATCCAGTTCATCTAATGGAATAATTGTAATCGGTTTAACAGGAATAAAAGATTCAGATGAAATCCTATTTCTAGGCAGTACCATGATTCGGTAATCTGAGCAATAATTGATGTAAGAAACTTCGTTCTCTTTTCTATTGTTTTCAATTTGCTGGATCAGCGTAAGCGGAACAGCTGGTTGTTTTCTAGTACCAAGCATCTGTATTTGGTAAGTTCCTCTTATTTCTTTCTGAAGCTTAGAGAGTCTCATCACCTCTTCTGGTCTAAGCCCCTCTTGTGCAAAGGCATATGTATAAACCAGCAGAAATATAGACCATAATATGGCTCTTGGCAGGATCATCATTTATCTATAATCAGGTGGACCAAATACTAGATATATAGACGCAAAGTTAAGTAATTGGTTGCCATGCCCAACGTCATATGGCAATATTTTCACTAAGAACTTGTGAGTTATTACTAATAAAATATGGAATTTTACCTTATCAGCGATACATGTCCAATGTATTGATGCTTTTTTTTGTTTACATCAATGGTATTTATTAGCCAGATATAAACATCTTGCTGTGCCTCTTCTTTGCCATAATTCGCTGTTCCGTCCCATCCAACCATAGGTGCGATAGATTGATAATCTCCAAAGAATCCTTCAGAATCAAATATCAGGTCTCCCCATCTGTCAAAAATCATCATCTCAAAGTACTCACTTATAAGCCCTGTTCCCATTGGAAAGAAGTAGTCATTTGTACCATCATTATTTGGGCTAAATGAATTAGGTGCAAAAAGGGAATAGGTTTGCTTGACGAATATTGTTTGGTAAATAGTATCGATACATCCGGATGAATCAATGACAATCAACATTACCTGAAAAGTGCCTGTATCTGAATATAAATGGCTTGGATTTTGAATATTTGCCGTATCTCCATCACCAAAGTCCCAATACCAGGATACAGGCTCACTAGATGAATTATCTGTGAAATTTACTGTAGGGTCAAAAATTGGTATAAAATCAGGCTCGCTATTAAAACTAGCGATAATAGTATTTGAAACATAAACGAAGGCTGTGTCAGTCACATAACATATTGAATCACTGGCTGTTACTAGGTAGCCAGTGGTAACGTCCGGGGAAACCATAATAATGGAATCCGTACTAAAGGTATCTGTAGTATTTATGTCTGTCCACCAATAATAGATAGCACCAGTAGCATTTAGTGAAACTGCTTCTCCAGGACATATATTTGCAAATGGTGGATTTATTGATAATTCTGGAGTAATGGTAATACTTACAGAATCTTCTACCATTGTTCCGCAGCTATCGGTTAAAGAGACAATATAAGTTGTTGTGCTGGACGGAGAAACAAGTACCACAGGGCCAATTCCTGCTCCATTGTTCCATGAATATGTATATGGCATTATTCCTCCTGATCCGGCTGCAGTCAGAACGGTTGTGTCACCTATACAAATTGTGTTGGTACCACCTGCAGTAACAGATGGAAGAGAGCCTGTAGAAATAGTTATCGATTGAGCACTCCCTGTACATAGGTTCGCATCTACTACAATTACGGTATAAGTTGTTGCAGATGGTGGGGAAACTAGATGAACACTATCATTGCCAAGTCCATTATCCCAGGTAAAAACATAAGGCTGCGTTCCCCCAGATACAACGGCTGAAATCGTGACAACTTCTCCAGGGCAGATGGTGAAATCTGGGCTGGTAACAACCATAATCGGTGTAGGTTCTGTAATACTTACTGAAACTATGGAAATACATGCTGCTGCATCAGTAACGCTGCAATTGTAATTTCCTGCACTAAGTCCTGTAGCAGTTGAATTTGTTTGCATTGGAGAAGTACCCCAATAATATGTATAAGGAACTGTTCCACCTGAAACTGAAATGCTTGCGGTCCCATCATTTAGCCCTGAACATGAAACATTAGAACTAGCCGAAAGTGATACAGTTGCGCCACCTGTGTTGTTAACAATGACAGAGTCAGTTGCTGCACATCCATTAGCATCACTTACATAGATGGTATATACTCCAACAGGAATCCCCAATGCTGAGTCAGCATTTCCACCTAGGGGTGACCATTGATAAGTATATGCGCCAGTGCCACCGCTTACAGCTACTGCGGCAATCCCATCACTTTGGCCACAAGCAGCTGGAACTGAGGAAAGGTTTAAAGAAATTGCTGGAGGTTCTGATATTATAATACTATCTTGTTTGTTACAACCATTTATATCAGTTACAAGTACTTGGTAGGTTCCTGGAGAAAGGCTTATGATAGTGGGTATTGTATCTCCTGTTGGGCTCCACAAATAGGAATACGGCCCAGTTCCGCCAGCTACAATGATAGCTATGGATCCATCGTTATTCCCAGCACATGATACCATGGTACTTGATGCAACATTGATCAACAAATCTGGAGGGGAGCTAATAGTTGCAGCAGCTGTGGTTATGCATCCTCCAGCATCGGAGACCGTTACATTATAATTACCGGGTCCTAATCCAGTAGCAATACTATCAGATCCTCCACTTGGTGACCAGACATAGGTATAGGGGCCAGTTCCTCCAGTGGCAAGGACAGTAGCTGTACCATCATAAATATCAAAACAAGAGGCATCATTAATATTGCTGATGGCTGCTAATGGCCCTCCATTATTTACTACCTCTAAACTATCACTTATATTACAAGCAGAAGAATCCGTAATTATAATAGTATATGTTCCGGCAGCAAGTCCTGTAGCAATATTTGTGTTGCCTCCTGTAGGCGACCAAAAGAAGGAATATGTCCCAGTACCGCCTAGAGGGGTGGCCATAGCAGTTCCGTCAGCAAGACCACAAGAAGCGCCAGAACTTGTTAATGTTACACTTAATTGTGATGGTTCAGAAATTGAATATGAAATGATAGATGTACATCCGGAGTTATCTGTAACAGAAACAGTATAAGTACCAGCAATTAAACCGATAGCAACACTATTGGTCTGAGCTAAGCTATCATCCCAGAGATATGTATAGGGAGGATTTGCTCCAGAGCCTATGACCGTTGCAAAACCATCTGCAGCTCCAAAGCAGCTTATATCATTTGATGTTATAGACAAAGTTGGCCCGCCAATACTATTGATTACTATTCCTGACACCTCTGTGCAGCCAGATGAGTCGGTGATGGTAACAGTATAGATTCCAGCTGCTAATGTAATTGCAGTTGAAGAGGTTTGGCCATCTGACCATAAATAAGTAAAAGGGCCTATTCCTCCAGATAAATTAACAGTCGCCATTCCATCACCTGATCCACAGTTTTCATCCGTTGAAGTGATCGTTGGACCCATACCTGCTGGTTCAGTGATTGTCACGACGGCAGTGTTAAAGCAGTTGTTATTGTCAGTAACTGTTACAGTAAAGCTACCTGCAGTTAATCCACTTGCTGTAGAGGTTAGCTGACCGTTTGACCAGCTGTATTGATAAGGGCTGGCACCACCATTTGGTGATGCGGATGCAGAACCATCACTTGCACCATTACATGAAACAGCGTTAGCGCTTGTTGTTATTCCAAGTAAACTGGGCTCTGTAATTGTAATTGTAACTGTATCAGCACAAGTGCCTCCGTCAGTTATCGTTACGCTATAGGTTCCTGCACATAACCCTGTTGCTGTTTGTGTAGTCTGATTTGAGGCGTTTGCATCCCATTGATATGAATAAGGTGTAGTTCCACCGGAAGGATTAGCAGTTGCAGACCCATCGCAGGACCCATAGCATAAGGCATTTATAGAGGACATGCCAACAGCCAGGGAACAAGGAGAGCAGGTGGTTACTGTGATTACCATTGACATAGTATTGTCACAACCACATATCGGGTCATTCACATTATAGGTAACTGTATATGTCCCAGGAGAATTATAGGTGTGTGTAGGTGATGATGGGGTAGTAGTCGGCAGGGAAAAACTACCATCTCCGAAATCCCACATATATAATGCGGGAAAGATACATCCAAACCCTGTACAGCATCTTGAAGAAGCATCAGTGAAACTAACTGGCTGACCAACACAAACAGGGTTTGGTGAGGCTGTGAATAAAGCAACAGGTGCAACTAGAACGGTAACAGTAAATGAAGCACTTGAAGTACAAGTGTCATTGGTGACAGTCACAGAATAGCTGGTAGTAACAGTTGGGCTAACAGAAATATTGTGAGTAGTTGCTCCAGTATTCCACAGCCATGAAGTGCCCGAAGAAGCAGTTAGAATGACTGTCTTTCCAGCACATATTTCATGTTGGGCCACAAATGACAACGTTGTTGGATCAGGTATTTCTTGGCCACAAGGGTTTATTAACGTATTACCATCAGAACCAATCGTTATTGTGAGCGTATAGTTTGAGTTCATAATAATATTTGGCGATACATATATAAAAATTTGTGAGGTAGAAGTTCCGCAATTCTGACCAACTGCACTCGTTATAGTAAAAGGTCCACCTGGGCCTGTCAATATAAAATCAGACCCATCGCTGGCAATAGAGCTACATAAGATGGGATCTAAAATATCCAGAGTAATATATGAGGCCCCACAGGGTACTGACACAAGAACTGGAGGCGGATCGTTGGTGCAATCCATTACAATTACTTGCAAATCACGCATTGTAGTTCCAATTAATACTCCGTTTCTGTATTCTTCTACCAATATTGTTACCACACAAACCTGCACTCCATTGGGTGTAAAACACATTTGTCCTGTATTTGGATCAAAATTTACAGATCCTGAATTGGTAATAATTGGATAGGGTGAGCTATAACCACTTGTATGAGAAATGTTTGAACCACCTCCAGTAAGAGGATTTGTAAGACTGTAAACTATTGAATCACCATCTGCATCTGTTGCACCATGGTTATAGCAAAAGGCTTGTCCATCACATAAAAAAGGTACGGGCAATTCTGTAAATTGAGGTGAGCTATTGCATGCCCCAGTTACATTATTTAGAGTTGCTTCAATGTACATATCCTCATTATCAGGGTTTTGTAAATTAGTAATTAGTGCATTCCTGCAACATTCTGTAAAACTAAAAGTCCAGTCTGGACAATTAGCTGGTAAAGTATAAGTAGCACTATAGATATATTGTTCAACTCCGGGATCTGACCCCCCATTACAGGTGCTATTTGGATTTCCAATACAAAAATTGGTAAGCTCAACTGGGGGGCCTTGCTGAGCCAAACTTATTGACGTATTTGATGCACATGAGGAAGAAATGAAGATGTTAATACTACCAGGGGCGGAGACACCAGCACAATCTCTATAAAACGCAAGTGTGAACTCATAGGTATTGCCACCCATACAGGTATAATAAAAGTCAACTCCCATTGAGTGAGAGCTATAAACATTATTGGAAGAAATAAAGAAGACAAAGGATGAGATAAAGAAAAAATATCGACATAAGATTTTTTTCATCCTGGGATTATAAAGGCCTTTATCTAATCAGTGTTACATGTCCCAGGAACTTATGTTTTTTACTTGAATGGTCTGTTGCAAATACCATCCAAACATATACATCTTCCTGAGCTTCTTTATTTCCATTATTGGCAAACCCTCTCCAAGGATTATTAATATCGGAAGATTCAAAAACCAGATCCCCCCATCGATCGAAGATGAACATCTCAAAATTATTTTCAATTCCAATACCAGAAGGAATAAAAGTTTCATTTATGTCGTCATTGTTAGGAGTAAATGAGTTTGGTGCATATAGGATAAACTCAGGTTCGATGTAGATAATTTGCATTGTTTGGTCAGAACATCCATATTGATTTATTATCGAAAGTTGTACCTGGTATTTGCCCGTATCTAAGTATGTATGTGTTGGATGCTGTATGCTATCTGATGTTCCATCACCAAAATTCCAATACCATGCAAGGATTGATGCAGGTGAAGGAGGTAAAGACAGATCACTAAAATCAATTATAGGATTAAGAATTGAAGTAATTGTAGTGGAAGGCGAGAAGTCAGACAAAGGCAATGGATTTACAATCGCAATATTAGAGCTGCTATCAGTACATCCATTGATATTGGTGGCAGTTAAGACAACATTATAAATTCCAGTATCCATATATTCGTTAATACCAGCCAAACCGATACTGCTATTTCCATCTCCATAATTCCAGGTCCAGATTGATATATTGATACTCGCAGAATCAATTGTGAAACTAGTAATGTCTCCCAAACAAACTGTATCTGCCGAGTAACTCGTGTAGGGTAGCTGATAAACAGTAACTGAAATACTATCTGTAATAGTTCCTGTACATCCAAGATCTGCAGGGATTACTGACACAACATCCATGTCATTTAAGGAGGATGTAGTATAAGTATTCATCGCACCTGATTGCACAGAATACCCATTGACAAAGAATTCATAATCATTGTATCCTGTTGGTAAAGCTGAGAAAGTAATTTCCTCCATATCACAAATCGAATCATTAGTACTGATAATACTGGCCATTGGAATTGGATTAACTGTCGTTGTAATGGAATTGCTCAAAGGACCAGGGCAAGCAGAATCAGATATAACAATGGTTACCACATCTCCATCAGATAGCGAACCCGTTGTATATGTTGTTAACGTATCAGATTGTACTGAGCTGCTATTTAGAAAAAATGAATAATTAGCAAAACCTGATGGGTTTACAGAAAAGATTATGCTATCACCGTTACAAATGGTGTCGTCAAGATCAGAGCTGGACAGAATGCCTGTTGGCCCTGAGATCACAGTTATGGGTCCTATTTGTGCTTCCAATGAAACACATCCAAGATCTATTGCAACAACACTTACGGAATCTCCATCGAGTATTCCCGTTGTTGAATACGTATTACTGCTGTCGATTTGCACGATGGTTTTATTTACATCAAAGATGTATTGGTCATAACCTGCAGGTGAGGCTGTAAAGGATAATATGTCTCCTAAACATATACTAGCAGGTGCGCTTGAAAGGCTGACAACTGGAATTGGGTTGACCACAAAATCAATAATATTACTTGCAGGGCCAACACATCCAATATTGCTAGTTGGAGTCACTTCAATTTTATCGCCATTTATTATGGAATTACTTGTAAAAATGTTTGAGGTTCCTGATTGAATTGATGTTCCATTGAGACTAAAGTTGTAGTTGGAATACCCAGTAGGGGAAGCAGTAACTGTGACTATATCCCCAGAACAAATGGTGTCATTTGCTGCAATTGTTGCAATTGGAATGTCAACGATAATAATAATGGCATTACTTTGTGGCCCTGCACATACAAAGTCAGTTGCAAAAACCGTTACTGTATCATTTGAATTTATTGCAGATGTTATAAACGTATTAGCTGTGCCTGATTGGACAGATATGCCTCCAATATAAAATTCATAATTTGAATAACCTGAAGGCAATGCAGTAAAGGTTAGTGTGTTACCAGGACATATTGTATCAGCCGAACTTGATAAAGTTATAGATGGCCCTGAAATTACAGTAATAGGTGTTGATGTGTCTGCTAAAGATGGGCAATCAGCATTCGTAGCTATTACTGAAACAAGATCACCATTCATAATCCCACTTGACGTATAAGTGTTATTGTTATTTGATTGTGCAGAAGAGCCATTAACGAAAAACTCATAGTTATCGTAACCTGAGGGGGTAGCTACAAATGATATTGGATCGTTAAGGCAGATGGTATCAGCAGAATTGGAAATAGATACTATTGGGATTGGATTCACTGTAATAACCATAGAATCAGTGAGGCCAATACATCCGTTAGTGCTGGCCGCTGCGGCATAAACTACATCACCATTATTTACTCCTGAAACAATAAACGTTTCACTTGAACCAGATTGTACAAAAACTGAATTCAGATAGAATGCATATATAGGATATCCTGTTGGAGTCACATTAAAAGTAATTGTGTCTCCTTCACAAATACTTGTATCAGGGTCAGAGCTGAACATGGTAACCACAGGTGCAGTTTCCACTGTCATTACAATAGTATTTGAAAGGGGCCCAGCACATCCCAGATTTGGAACCAGAACTGATACAGAATCTCCGTCGTTCAGGTTATTTGTTGTAAATACATTATTGATTCCTGACTGAACTGATATAGAATTTATTTGAAAGTCATAAAACGCATATCCAGATGGAAATGCAGTAAATGTAACTGACTCCCCATTACAGATAACGTTATCTGTATCTGAACTTACAATATTTGCAGTTGGAACTGGAACCACTATCGGGTAAAGTGTATCGCTTGGATTGGTATAGCATGTTCCAGCAAACGCTATAACCACTATTGAGTCGCCCGGATTAAGGGTAGAAGTAACATAGCTGTTCGAAGCAGAATTTTGAACAGATGAATCATTAATAAAAAATTCATAGATGGTATATGCTCCGCTGGCTATAAACGTCATGGTGTCTCCTTCACAAATTGTATCTTCAGAGCTGGTCATTGACAGGGAAAATGAGCTGGTATCAACCGTAATAGTTGTGGTGTCAAAGGCTACACCACAGCAGGAATCTCCAGTTGTCACTTTGAGAATCAAGGAATAAACACCAGGCG
>JYMV01046691.1_pt1 | contig 38190 bp, 20 predicted proteins | sample 338911 | NCBI WGS metagenome assembly JYMV01 (sample SAMN03354496, study PRJNA234377) | hydrothermal vent metagenome | biome: Deep sea; feature: Hydrothermal plumes at the Eastern Lau Spreading Center, Western Pacific Ocean; material: Seawater | place: Tonga | collected 2009 | depth 2000 m m | reverse complement strand
AGGGTTTGGAAAGGTCCAAGTCTTTTTATTAGGCAATAATAGACCAGGTAAGCAAAGATATTTTTTCCGCGAACAAAAAAGTAGAAAAAATGGACAAAGATAATATAGTAGTTATATTTCAATTTATAACAATGACAGGTATCGTCGCTATTACTTTTTTCTTGTTATATTTTACTATATCTAAACTAACAGTATATATGGATTTTAAAACTCCACTTCCAATCATACCAATGGAGATAATGATCGAGCAGAGGGTTGTTGATAGACTATATGCGAAGCAATTAGTCGGAGAATTTTACGACTTGTATACGGGTTTAGAAATTGATTTCTTTCTTAGGACATATACCAAGAGAGATCCCCGACCTAATATAAAAGCAGAGATAATGAAGAATGTAATAAGGTCAAACGCCATAATGTCTTATGATATTTTGGAGGTTCATCAGGAATACGGCACCTCTTCCTACGATAAAGATACTGGTAATATTATATTGACTGATTCTATGTTCTTGATATTATTGAGAGAACATTTTATTTCGGAATCAGAAAAAGTAACATCAGACAGTCGCGCCATAGTTGTTGAGGTGTCACTTGACAGGGATAAGGATATAAGAAATATTAAGGTAATGAAGAAACATTATTTGATTGACAAGGAACTTTTTACTAATTACATATCGTCGATTAATCCAGATAGCATACAAAATAATTTATCATACAAATCACCTCTAACACCCCTGTCAATGTCATTTATGGAAATTGATAGCTTGTCATTTGGAGATTTAAAAATGACACTCAATATGGATGGTGAGCCTATTGCTCATTCTGTGCTTACGATGAATGGAGAGAAGTACATGGCAACCGTTGAGTATGCCCGGTCTGGCAATCCTATATTGATAATAGAATAATGAAGAAGAATATATACTTATTAATAATATATTTTATATCCATGAACGCCTGGTCTGATGGGTATAATATTGATGTTTTACCACAAGAGCCAATAACTATACCAGATAATATAGTTATTGATTTTTCCAACCGTAGGTCACGCGAACAACCGGTATCAAAGATGCCATTATTTACACAAACTTGTGATAACATAGCTTATTCTGGTGTTATCGAACAGCAAGTTATTTCATTATTGACAGACGTTAAGGATTTTGTTACTGCAGTAACTGATCCTGTAGTTACGGTTAATAAATTTGACGCAGGTATTTTCTTATATGCTTTTGGAAAGTGTTTTTCCGCCTCGACCAAGGAGGTCTTTGGAAGTTGCAGTGACCAGAGGACCGGGGAATCTTGCATATCAGACACAATTACAGAAGTTTTTGGAAATACGGACAAGGTAGCTACCGTAGCGGCTGGTATGGAGGGTTCATTACAAAGCACAGGTATAACTACAAAATCAGAATTTTCTTTATCCAAATTATTTACAGCGGGTTCCAATATAATACCAACTATGATAGATAATGGATGGTTTGATATTACTTTTGAGTGTATTAACGAGGAACGCCAAAAAGTATTAAAGTTTTTAGATGGAATTTTTAAAAGAAATTACAAGATAAAGACTTCAATAATTAGCAGCATCAATAAAAAGTGCGAGGTTTCAGTAAGGGAGGATGGCGATCCAACGACTTGGGGAGATATTTACAATTTAAATAAGGAGCAAATGGGCGGCGAAACCTCTGATTTCATGAAAGCTGTGGAGGATTATGTATCTGGATCTATAACGGAAATTCCTGAAGGGCAAGTAAATTCAGCCGCTTTGAAGAGGGAAATAGATAAGATGAATTGCTATGACGGTGTAGGGCCAGCTAATTGTAAATCTGTTAGTGAAAAGGAAAATATTAAGGATCTTTCTAAGTATAGTATAGATTCTAGCAACAACAAAGATTATCAAGGAGAAAAGGCTATAGCAATAACTGCACACTTTTTTGATAAAAACGCTGATATAATAGATACTTATACCAATGAGGTTGCTAATACCATTAACCCTATAAAGGGAGTGTTGGATGCATTAGTTCCACAGGATGGAAATCCAATAAACCCTGGAATCTTTACTGAAATACCAGTAGAAAAATTTATCGTAGAATTTAATAACTTAAAAGATAGGCTGAATATTCAGCCTGGATCTTTACTGTATAGAGAAATTAATAATATTTTTTATAGAATGTCTCAGCCAATGTATTTCCTTAAGCTGAAGAGAACTAACGGACAAAAATTTAAATTACCTAATGGTGACGAGGTTGAATTACTTCCATTACCAAATCCAATAGCAGAACCGAGTGTGGATCCGTTTAACAAGGATTTCATACGATACTTGGGTACAGGTGGGAAGGATAATTTGAATGTTATAGCTAAAACATACACTGGGAAGTATATAATGTTGGACACGGGTTTAAGCGAAGTTAAGCATAAATCTATACTTGGTTTTTATAGGTCTTTGGTATCAGCCTTAATAGTTGCTACAAGCGAAGATGAGGTAGATTTATGGACAGGTTTATCTATATACGATAAAGAAAGGTTGGTTTCTGATGATACTTATAAAGCAATCAAGAATTCACTTGATACGGCTATTGATGTGCATTCTCAATTTAACTATAAGCATATTTTGAATGATGAATATGAGCTATCAAAGCAGGCTGGTTATAGCAATGCCGCGCTTGAATATCATATGATAAAATTTTTATTAGTCAAAAGAATTTTAAAATTGTTATTTACTATAGAGGGCGACCCAACGACTGATAGCGATAATATCGAGGTCGAGAGCATTGAGAGATATCACCAACTCCCCAACGATATGTTCTATGGGTTAATTTCAATGGAAAAAGGATACTCTTTGCCAAGACGTAATCTAAATAAAGATGTTTACTATTTGGTATCTAGATTTTATAAAATATTATCTAGCCGGTATATGGCAGGCGACATGATAAATTTAATAAACATAAAGACCAAGCAAATAGAGGAATATAATAAATTTAATAAGTTGGAGATTCGTGTTAACACTCTTTTAAATTTAGTAAGGACAACAACCAAAGAGAATGATATCGAAAGTTTGCAGGTTATTGAGGATATAAGGTAGCTTTTTTGATATTGAATAATGGGTATCATTATATATAATCTACTTATTATTTAAAGCACAAGGAAAATTAGCATGGGAAACCCAAAAGACAGTATGCCATTTGATGATGATTTGGGAGACTTAGATTTACCAGATTTTGGAATTCCAGATGAAGACATATTTTCTGGTGAATCTATTGGAGATGACTTATCGGAAAATAATTCTGATAACGATATTGATTCTGATAGTGATATTTCTATGGAAAATGACTTCTCTGATTCTGATTCTGATGAACAACCCTCGAAGTCTAAAGAGGGTAAGGGCGAAAATAAGGGCCTGAAGCAAAAAATAATAATATCATTTATCGCTATTATCGCTATGGGTGTTATGTTTTGGCCGTCCGATGACGAGCCTGATGTTGTGTCAATTGAATCTTCTAATAGTCCAGCCAGTAATAGTTTAAAACAGGGAGATATACCTACGAAAGAAGGTACAACAATTCAAACAAAAAGAATCAAAACTGTAGTTGGCCCAGACACAGATTTCAAACGCGCCTACACATTAGAACAAATCAATGAGTCTAAGAACATAATTGAAGTAATCGAGCAAATGAAAAGAGACTTGGATACTTTAAGAAAAACCGGAAGTGCTAGAAAGGAAAGCTTACAATCGTTTAAGGATTCCCAAGACACAGTATATAAATCATTGGCCGAGTTAAGCAGAATAACTTCTGCCTACGAAGTTCCTCTAGATGACGGCGGCGAGGTAAGACCTAGCTCTAGTGGATTTGGATATACACTTATATCTGGTGCTGGAATTCAGAGTAATGCAGCTGATGGTGTTTTTATAATGATGAAAAACGGATACTTAATAACAAATAAAAATGATTTATCAATGATATTTGTTATGAGGGGAAGAGACGCAGAAGGGAAAATCTCTAATATATATAAAATATCACCAATACACGGGCTAATGGACAAGTCAAACGACACAAAAGAGTTAAAAAACGTCCTTGCCCTGATAAAAAACCAAAACCCAACAAGCAAGTTGGTAGTTGAGGCGATGAATAACATGGTGTTATTCTTTAATTCCAAAGGACAGATAGCGGCGAGGAAGTTATATAAGAATATATTGAAAGATTCCAAAAGGTATATTAATGAGGTAAAGGGCAGCAGCAGGCGAGTAATAGGATTTGAAACTAGCGATTTTGTATTATATGATTTCAGCGGAAGTCTTGTAAAAATAGATGGCATCATTGCGAAGATAGAGGGAATTTCCCATGGCATAAAAGCTAAATACGTAGAATATGCTGGAAGTGTAGAGGTGGAGGGCCCCAAGGTCATCGAGATTATATCGGACGGCGAAGTGATAAAAAGGATTGATATAACAACGGTTGAAAGTGTATTATTGCAAACAGCAACTGTTGGCAAAGATAGGTATGTTTCAAAGAAAGGAAATATATATATGGTGGATATTGATCGCCAGAAGTTGTTACAGGGACCAGGAAGCATTTTAGCAACCGTTGAAGATGGTCAAATAGTCGGCGAGAAAATTATACTAAATGAATCTCAGTTAAAATATTCAAATTTATCATCCCTAATCGGTATGACCTTGCAAGCCAAATCAGGCAAAAGTTATAGGGTATCAATCGATCATTTAGAGATTATGCCGTCTGGAGAAATAAAGCTATTTGATGATTTTTTAATATCTTCAAGATCTGATTTATTATCCAAATCAAAGATATTTATAGATAGAATAACAAGGATAGAATCCACCGGAAAAGTTGGTGGAAGAATAGTAACAAAGAATTCAATAATAGAAATCAGGAACGATAAAGAGGCCACTATAATAAGCAAATTAGATAAAAAAACCAAGGTTTATATTAATCCAAAAGTTTATTTTAATAAAGAATATATTACAATAAAGATTCCACCAATTCATTCAGTAGATAGGGAAGAAAAAAAGATAAATAACAAAAAATATCTTTCAGAGGAGATAGTAGATCTCGATAGATCTCGGTTTATAATGGATGGTGGAATTTACTTTAACCCAACCGATCCAGTGATAAGAGTAACTGATGTAGAAGTTTTAAGTGAAAAAGTTATAGACATAGAGAGTATATCTGGATCTGTTTTTGATTATATTTATTACGTGGATGAGCAGACTGGTAAGATATCGGCCAGCTCAATAGGTGAATTTAAAATAAATCACAGCAGCGCGAAGTTTGATGTTTTTAATGATGCAGATAGTAAGAAGACAATTGCAAAGGTCGATCTAATAAGAAAGAAGAAAGAGGTTATGTCTTTCGGAGAGTTGATAGCAAAAAATGATTATTTTACAAAAGTATATTTTAATACTTCTGGCGGTGATATAATTAAAGTAAATTCACCAAATTCAATAGTTTATAATGGCATAAATCTTCAAATATCGTCTGGTAAATATAATGCCAAAGTAGGCTTACTAATTATAAGCTTGCCTGACAATATGGCATCAAAGGATAGGCGAAGGCTATCTATAAATTCATCAACTAGTAAAATAGAGCGTTCAGTAGCATCTATGGAGTACATAAATGATAGTTATTATGATGATAATGTTGTTGTCTTGACCTTAGATAAAAACAATATCGTAATAAAGAAAGATACTGATGCGGGCCTTTCCTCATGGACTAAGGTATATTCTAGGGACGCTGATATATTTAAAGGCGTAATTGAGTTGACTATAAAGGCCATAAATCCAACAGGAAAACCAACAGAGGAGGTTATTTTGGATTTGAATAAAATAACTAATATAGGCGATTCAATGAAGCAGGATATGATTCTCGAATACAATAGTTGGAAAACCAAAGCTAAATCTGCTGGACAGTCAAAGAGCGTACAACAAATGAAGGCAATGGAGAATAGAAAGATTCTTCAAGAGAGATTACAGTCAGTAGAGGGTAATATCAACGCCATGTTAACGAAAGGTTTAATTATTAACACCCACCAAATGACAACTGCAGACGTAGAGAAGCTTAAAGATGAGAGTAAGGAAGCTGGATTATTCGCATTCGAAGTTGGAACTGAATTAACATACACCATAAAGAAGTCCGTTGAAATAGCAGATGGCGAGGAACTATATATTCATACCGATCTAGATCAATCGTATTTTGAGGATCGGGAAGGTAATACATTGGAGATGCAAAACCCAGTTTTAGTTATTAGGGTTACCGGAGATTTTAATAAGTCGCAAATAGTATTCAGCCCAATTGAAATTGTATATACTAATTACAGTGGCATAAGAGAGATTTTAATCGTCCCAGAAGGCTCAACAAGAATGGAATACACCGAGGAGGGTTCCGATTACTCTCTTTCAGGCGTCCCAGCTTATTATGTTAATCAAAAAATCCGCGAATTGCCAACAACAGTTATGTTGTCAACATTGCAGGGCGTGGTTGATAGTATGACCGCTGACGACCCGTTGAGTTCTGGATTAGAAGGGATGCAAGACTTAGTTGGTGGAGGCGATGCTACTACAGCCGATGCCTTTACCGAAGGAGTGGCAAGCGGAGCTTCAAGTGGTATTAAGGAAATACTTGAAGTATATAAAGCTAAAGCGAGCGGAAAGAGAGATATGTTAATATCCTCAGGTGATATAGATTTAAAATCATTATTCATAAGGACTACGCAAATGAATGCTCCCGATGGAAATCAATAGGGGGGTAAAATGAAACCAAAAGTGTATTTTGCCAAAATTCTAAGTTTCCAGCGCTCTTTGAGTCCAGGTGAAATTTGGACAAACGAAAAATTATCTATATACCGCGATGTTCCAGTAAAGCCAAGTAATGAGGTTGCTATGTGGGGTTACGTTAGGCATATGACAAAGCAAATGTTTACTCATAAAAATAAAAAATATTTACGTGAAAAAGTAAAGATCCCTATCGGCGTAGTGCAGATGGCAGAGCGAAGGTTCGAAGATATTTTGTATCCAGTGTGGGGTGACCTAGATATAAAAGATACGGATTTACGTGAAATAGAGAGAATGAATAAGGACGATGAATTAGAAATTCCACCAACCGTGATTGAAATATTTGATATGCAGGTAAAGAAAGCGCGACCAGTAATAGAGGTTGGCAAAAGGTCAACAGAAGATCAGTTGGTTATGCCTGAATATTTGATTATAGATATATATGCAGGTGAACTATCTAAGTATTTCAGAAGTTATTTAGATTTTATAGATTACTTGTTGGAAGAGGGCAAGCTACGCTCTCTAGTTATTGATGAGAAAAAAGAAAGACATTTTATTGTTGGCATATAAGTATGTTAATAGATAATTTTTTTAAAGAAGTGGAAACCGAGATTCAAAGCATAAAGGGCGTAGATGAAAGGTCCATAATATTTAGGGTAGGAGACAAGCATTATTTACATATATGTTCGGATATAAAGTATCCACTGACAAATTCAGAGTTGCTATATGATAATTTGTTATTCGAGATAAAAATAAATGATAAATTAATGGCGATTAAGGGTATTGATAATCCATTTTTCGTTTCAAGTAAGAATGAGAAGATGTTGGTTAAAGAGATACGAGGAGTCACCGCCCCAATATTTGTTACCACGGGAACAATTGTGGAATTGAGACCAAAAGAAATAACTTTTGAAAATTTGAAATTTCTATATAAGTACTTTTTTGGTTTGGACGCAGGCGTTGGATATATATACTCAGTATTAATATCAAGTGACTTCGAGAAAATATACCAAGAGGTAATGACTTTTCCAACAAAATATGTATTATTAGATAAAAAAGAAAGGATATAATAAGATGAAAAACATGAAAATAAAAATAATAATGGTTATGCTAACCATAATGATGTCAGGAATTTCCAATGCTGGATTTTTTGATTTTGATTTTTTTGGAAATAGCACCTCACCCGAATTAGCTTCTGAACAAAAAGTAATAACAGAGCATAATTTTATTGCAAATGTGCAGCCAATGCTAATGAATGAGACAGTTATAAAGGATTCTGAATATTTAAAAGATCATTATGAAGAAATTTCTCTTATTCTTAGATCATTTTCTAGCCTTGAAAGAAATTTAAACGGTTATGAAGAAAAAAAGGTAGTTACTAATTTAAAGAATTTTTTTAAAGATAAATATCTATTAACTCAGGCCGATTTAATCCAAATCAAGAAGAATTTAAACGAAGTAATAAAATAAAAAATGCAAAATGCCGGCATTAGGAGTCAATATTATATAATATTTTCCATACTAAGGATGGGTAAGGAGCAGACACGTTTGTTTCCTTTGGTTTATTCTGATAAGGTAAGCGCAGACAGTGCCTTCAAGGAGATTTCCGGCGATAGTGTGGTTTCTGCTTCTTCATTTGGACTTGAATTTGATGATGCAGATGAAATTGGAGTGGATCCATTTTTATATTTGGAAAAAACAATAATATCTGCTGATGAAATGGTTAGTGACGAAACAATATTGGGAACGGCAGAGGGAGTAATAGAGTCAAAATTTATTCCTATGGATTTTGTATCTGCGATTTATTTCAAAAAAAATATAAAAAACACCGAATCTTCAAAATATATAGATGAATTGATAAAGGTGGCGGGGGTTTTACTATGATAAGATTTATATATATATTATTGTTTTCAATGGCAATGCCAGTTACAGCCAATATAGACATAGAATTTTTTTCAAATTCAGAACTTATAGATGTGGAGGACCGTAAAAGCCGTGGTGTTTATGGCAATGCTGCAAGCCTTGCTGGCACGAATGAGGATCCAATAAAGACGTATAAAGATGATTACCGAGAATTAATAGACTCAATAAGGATGCCGACCGTAAATCTAGATGCATTGACTATAGAGGGTTCTTTTCCCAAATTAGGATCAGGCGGAGTTGATTACTCGGCAGTCGTGGTTCCTCAGTATATAGCAGATTCAAAGTATCCAATAGCAGACATTTGGTCTTCCGAGGCAATCGCATATAGAAAGCAAAATTACCTTGCCCAAAGATGCAACAATGAAAGTAATAGGATAATGGCAAATGCTGGTGGAATGGTTTTTAGTACAAATTTTTCGGGCGTAGTTGATGGTTGGATACAGGGCATATCGAATGCAGAAAATGAAATAAAATCACAAGTCTCAGGCCAAGTTTCGAATTTTTTCCAAAATATATCGAGGATGCTTAGTCCCGGTTATGTCATTGAACAAGCAGTAGGCGCTTTTGCTACGGGTATGGCTGAGTTTACTTGCGGAAATTGCCAAAAAACGAAACTAGGATGTGGGAATCAATTTTTGATAGCAGAAATATCAAAATATCCAAAAACTCAGGCTACATATGAGAAATTAGGAATTGATGTTGGTAGTGTTACTATTAGTGAAACCCAAGAGGGATCGTATTTAGAGGTAAATGTTGGGAGCGCAAAATGTCCATCAACTAATATTATTAAGGGGCTTGCGGGAATAGTAAAAGGTTCTGGTGTTCACACAAAGGAAGAGGATTCATCTAAGGTGGATAAAATGGTTGATGAGGGCGAAGCCACGCTAGATGCTAATACTATGAATGCGTGCGTCATTGCTGAAAGAAAACTCATTCTGGACATAATAAAGGATGCTATAAATGCATCTCGAGGGTCTTTAAGGGCGGTCGTGGAAACTCAGGATGCTTGTTTTATTGAAAATTCCCAAAAAATCAATTTGTATGAAAAAAGTGATTATTCAAAAGAGGAAGAGGACAACTATTTTGATAAAATAAATAATTTTATAGAGACCCAGGTAAACGATCCTGGACAGAAATTCACTAATACTGTAATGGATAATATAGACGCCGGTATTAAGATAATAAACAAAACAAAATCAGAAACAGATATTAGGAACGAGATATCTAAGGTTCTTAAAATTAGAGAAGGCGCCCTTTCCCAAGCCATCACACAGTTAGATAAGTATGATTTTATTCAAAAGAAAATCATTGATTCACCCGATTCCACTATAATAAAAGACATCACCAGCCTGATGATGGATGATATATTTATTGTTAGTCAAATGAGCATATTATCACAAAAGGATTTTACTAGGCTGATCGAGTGTAGAGATAGCAGCCTAAGGATAGAAGGATCTGTAACTGGATTTGAAATAGATTGTGTTAATTCTAATAAAGTTCTAACTGAAAAAGAAAAGAAAAAAGTATTTGAAATTCGTGATGAATTCTATACGGATTTAGATTTTTATAATAAAGTTTTTATGGATTCATTGACCGCAGGAGTTCCAACCAGTTCATCATTAATGTGCAGTGAGTTCGATGTGCCAACGGCTGATGATGTGAATCGATGCCATGATCTATCATATATAGAGCATTTAACGGGAATTAAACCATCTGAGTTTGATCCAGACGCTACAAAGCCGCCTTGTGAGTGTAATAATTATGATATGTTGCTCGATTTAGTACCAAACCCATATACAACAGCTAAGATTTTGTTAAATTCACAAGGATTATCTGCATTACCAAAGCCTCCGAAGGGAGCGACAGGATCGGGGTATTTAGATGATTTAAATTCGAGCGTCGATCATTTGAAGGGTATCTTTATAATGAATGCAGCAGCAAGGATTTCGATGGTGCAGTCAAGGCAAAACAGATATCTATACCAAGTCGGACTTAACTCTCAATCTATCATACGAGATCGACTAAAAGAGTATTTTGGTTTGATGAGGAATTAATTGATATGGCAGACGATGATTGGAAGAACAAAGGCAAAGGAAAATCGGGCTTTAAGCAGCGCGCACACGAATCACAAGATACCAAGTCTAATAGATCTCAACAAAAAGAAGAAGATGCTTTAAATGCCTTAGACTATCAAAAGTCAGTAGAGGAGCAGGCAGTTAAGTTGCCACTTCATGAGCGAGCAATAATATTAGGAAAGTCATTTAAATTATATTTTCATATAGTGATGGCAATTATAATTTATATACCAATTATGATGACTTTTGCGGTATATATGCTAAATCATGAAGGATTTATATTAGCCGGAATGAACCTAGAGCTGGTAGCTAATATACAAATGAAATATACCCAGATTATATTTTTCGCTTGGATTCCTGAACTATTAACTATGTTTGGAGAAAACCCCGATATATATTTTGAGACAATAGTCGATTATTTAATACAGCCATTTTTTAACTATACCCCCGGGTATGAAGAGATGTATTTGATGTCATCAGCATATATGTGGCTTCACCAAATAGTTAGCATGGGTTTTATATGGATGGTCGCCCTGGCTTTAAATCGTAAGTTTTTAGCAAAGCCAAAGACTCTCGGTGAGAAGTGGGAGTCTATTTTTGATAAACAATATGCTCGTTCCAATCAATCACAGACAGATAAGACAGGAAGAATACAGGAAGCGACAAAAAAATTAAGGGATTTGAAACCATTTTTGGCAGAAGTTAAAGCCGGCGTTGGTGGAAGTAAAAAATACGTAAATACATTCGTTCATTTTCTCCCAGTATATCGCTTTTTTTTCAATATTCAGGATTCTATAAGGGCCAACATGTTGGCTGGTCGACTCAATGCACGCTGGGAGGAGATGAAAAAAAAGAAACAGGAAATACAGAATGAGGAAAAGTTTTTAGATTTAATTGATTCTGGTTATGGTTATGGCGATACTCCACGAGATGACATAAAAAGAGATATTGTAAATAATATAAAATATCGCTTCGAAACCTCAAAAGGGAGTATATTTCATGCGAAAAAAGAAATATTCGCAAAAGGAAATATTCCAAACCTTAAAAGAAACATGTTAATATTGCTGAGTACAACGGTTATATTAAAAAACCAGATTCTACCGCCACTGTTTAGGTTTTTGGAAAAAAAGTATGGTATAAAGTATAATCGCTCCGAAAAGTCTTTTATCTCAAATGCCAGAAAGATTTATACCGAATACGACAAGACCAAAGAGTATTTTTCAGAATACCATCAATATGATATGTTAATATCTCTCCAATATGATTATCCTTTTTATGGAGAAAAAGAATATGACTTATCATTATATGTATCGAAAAATATAAATGAGTTTAATAAAATGCAACAGGCAATAATTGGCTATATGAATGAAATAAACTCGCTTTTACCCAAAGCTCAAAATTTCCACGAGCCCCAGCCAGCCTTTGTAGCCATTTTTGTAAAAAATATATATTTAATTAATGTAACCATCGCAAATTATATAGCCCAAAGATTGAGATACGACCCAGCAGTCAGAAACACCCTGAAAAAGACCCCTGAAAAAGTAAAAGCGAAGTGCTTAGCCGTATCGCGTGATTTGATAACTGGATCATTTGTAAAAAGAATGGCATTACAGGAAGATCCACCGCTAATTAAGATATATGCAGACGGCGAATATGTAAATGGAGATACCGATGCTATAAAAATTAATATAAAAAATAACAATTTAGTGTTAGGCGTAATGAATTTAAGTTCATATGGCGCTCTAAAAAATGGTATAAGTACAATGGGACTGGGACAGATAAATTATGTAATGGATCAAGTATATACTGAATTAGATATCGATAGGTCTATGCAAAGCACGCTTGATGGAGTGATGGGTAGACATAATATTTATGAATCTTTTGACTCTATAATAGCATTCTTAGAATTAAAAGAAGAAGAATTAAAAGGATTGGAATAATATGGCCGCATTGTCAGAAAATATATATTTAATATATAACAATAATACGATATTAGAGATAGATAACATTGCTTTGTCATTTATAACTTTAGTGCCAGTAAGTTCAGTGCCAGAAATTAACTGGAAGGAGAGTAAGGATGAGACCATAAGGAATCATAAGGAAGATATCGTTATTCCATTATTGTCAACATTGGATGTTTTTGAATTGCCAACAACATTTAACAAGGGTACGTTGGGTACTACGTATAAAGTAATACATTATTACGAGAGGCATACAAACTTGCAGCGAGGCTTAATGGACGATGTTTCTACATCTGCCAGAATAAATTCTTTAGGTCACGATAAGGCCATGTTAAGCAAAAACGAAGTTTTCTTGAATACAAAGAAAGATTTAAAGGCCGAGACAATAGCTAATTACGAACATTACGAAAAAAACGATTTCATAGTAATAAAAACTATGTTTCGGAACGAAAAAGTTATATCTGGCGAGGAGAAGATTTCTGAAGATGGCGAGGTAATAAAAATCGAAGGATTGCGCCTGAAAAAGAATCAGACGCTGAAGTCTCATTTTAGTAAGTATACAAATGAAAAATATAAAGAAGATATAACAGTTTTAGAAGCTCTGTTTATTGAGCATACAAATAAATATGACATCATTACAGCCACTATGGTTGATCACGCCGTTAAAATAAATCAAGAAAATCTTATTTCTTGGTTTTCAAAGTTATCTTTGTCGTCAAGTAAAACTTCCGTGGAAGATTTTAATTTTATAGATAATAATATATTAAACTATTCGGGAGAAATGGCAGCTAAGTCGAAGGAGATTCTTCCAGCAAATTCGACGACACCAATAAAAGTATTAGATTTTTATCCGGAGAAAATAACAATACTTAATAGGGTTAATAATAAAACGAAAGTTTTTAAAGTTAATTCTGGTGAGAGTGTAGTTTTAACTGAGCGCGAAAAGTCTATAGACATAGAGAAGGTTTTTTATAAGAATGGAATAAAAACGAGTTCTAAGATTGATTCAACGCCGCGAACAACAGATATGAGTGTTGTGACCAAGGAGCAAAGGTCAGTTTCTAAATCATATTTTTTACCAGTCTTACCAGCCTTTATAAAAGAGGATTTTTCAGCTATTTTGGCAAAAGATTTACTAGCGGTGTTGGCCCCTGAATCTTTTGTCCAGCAGACAGAAATTTTTAAAGTTCCACAGAAGCAGCTAATAGCTCAATATAATGGTCGCATCCAGTCATTAAAGATGTTTATGCTGTTTCCATCTGTGAATGGAAAAATATATGATAAACAGGCAGTATTGGATAAAGTAGAGGCCTTAACTGCCTCAATAAACCAGATCAGTGAAAATAATTTTTTATCTTGTCGATATTCATTTGGATACACGAAGCGAATTGAGAGCCAAAAAGATGAGGTGGAGATATCAAATAAACTAAAGCGGATGGGTATTGATGACTACACTGAGGCAATGCGTTCGTTAAACAAGGTAATGCTACCATGGACATATTCAAGATATATATTAAATAAGGCTGCCCGTTCTACATATATAGAGTTGTCGGCGAAAGAGGTATCAAAATTTATAAACCTGAAGAATGGACAAAGACATTTATCATTTGATAGACCCAAGAGTCTAGCCGATGTGGATCCAATAAAAGGGTCTTGTTTCTTTGTAAAGACGGAAACTGAGGTGATGGGAGTAGATATATTTAAAGGACCCGAAAAATACAATGGTCTCATTATCGCACCATCCGGCTCAGGAAAATCGTTCTTCGCCGTAAATATGCTTGATGGATTTATATCATCAAATGAAAACAATATTGTTTGGATTTTGGATAGGGGTGGTTCATTTACAAGATTTACCGCGGGATACGAGGGCGTAAATAAAGAACTAACTTTAAGCTCCGATCAAAACTCAATAAACCCATTCGGTCTGCCTATATCATTCGTCTTGATGGTTAAGCTTCAATATTTTGAGGAATATATAAATAAGGCGACAGAAGGAGAACAGGGTGATAGAGTTAGGGTAAATGAATTTACTAGCGAAATTGATACAGAAATAAGAACAATAATAAGATATTTGAAAATACTATCTACGAATACGAGCGGAAGTCTATTTATAGTTGACGATAAAAACAGCCTTTATGAATATGAAAGAATGTCAGATGGCGCCAGACAGAAATTGGATATCTTAAGATATGTAAAAAAAGAAGATGGAACGATGGACATAAAAACCGAGTTTTTTATAACCCAAGTTCAGGATACTTTTTCCGTATTATCATCAATAGTCGTGTCCATGCTGTCATCAAAAAATAAGGATGAAGGTACAAGCACTGCTTATTTTGCAATGGCTCCTATAATATTAAGGAAGCTATTTATAGAAAAGTTAAATTATATTTTAACAAAAAAAATCTTCATAGATGACTATGACAACACGACAAAAACCCCCACATCAACATTTAAGTTTGATAATTTATCAGCGTTGAAATCCGATTGCACTATACAAGATGGTTTCATTACTATTCCCGACGAGTTAAGGGAAGAGGTTTTATTTAAATATGAAGATGAAGTAATCAGTTTTTCAAATGAGAACGTATTCTTTATAATAGAAGAGTTGAAGACTTCTTTTGAAAAATTTATTAAACAAGACTCCAATATAACTGACAAGTCAAGCTCTCTCTTGCACCTTAAAGAGTTCGATTTTTATATAAATGAATTGCAAGCCGGCAAGCTTTTCAATGTTGAGCCACCAAAAGACTTATCTAGCGAACGGTTAGTAAATATTGACCTTGGGGAATCGCAAGATGAGAGATTGACCACGGTTGTTCCTTCCGCACTAATGATGAACTTTTTTAAAATTTTAACAGCCCCATCCAAGAAGGGTATTAATAAGATATTGTTAATCGATGAAGCACACGCGATATTGGGCGCCACAAATACATCAGGTCTGGATGCAATAGCATATTTGTTCAGAACTGCGAGGAAGCACGGTGGAGCTGTGTGGCTTATATCTCAGGGGATAGGAGATTTTCATCAGCCAAACGATCCAGTAAAGGCCCAAAAATTTGAAGCGTTGATTAAAAATGCAGGTTGGAGAATTTTATTAGGTTCTGGGCACGTTGGTGTGGATGAAGTTTTAGGTTTTTCAGGTGATTCTATAGAATTTGCAAAGAAAAGTAAGGAAGGTTCCGAGAAGTACAAGATGATAATAGACATGGATGGTAAGACAATTAATGTCGCCGATCTGGTTGTGTCGGCAACAGATTATTGGAATTCAACAACACATCCTGCGGAAAAGCAGGTCTTGGATATGCTTACGTTGATGATGAGGGAGCCTCAGCATGCGAAGATGGTAGCTTCAACAACGTTTAGGGATCCAACGGGTGGTATGCGGAGCACATATGCTTCAATTGCTGCACTGGAGGAGGCAAATCCAGCCCCTACTCCAAACGATGTATTTACTGAGCTAAAAATCAGAACAAGCATCAACTATACAGAGCTCGAGAAAGGTAGAATTTATTCACAATTTAAGACAGTGCATGCGCTTTTGTCAGAAACAAGAAAAGCACAAGTATCAATAAGAAAGCTCTAATATGTTCGAGCTTTCTTATTTTCCTTTCATAAGATAATAGAGAGACAACGAAGCGCAAGAATAAGCACATCTTGTATTCATTTCCATCTTATAAGCAGTATATATTTTTTTAATAAATAATGTAAAATATATAGAATAACGCAACAAAATAAGAAAAAATAATATGAATTTAGATTATCCATTTATAAATGTATATTTCGCCCACTATGAAGCATTCGGCGGTCCATTTTTTAACCACTTCATAGGTTGGTTGACTAATTTCTTTTCTAAACACCCACACGAGTATTTATTAACATTCACCGCTTTATTTTGGGGTATTTCTATCTTGATTTGGATGTATGCAATACTTAAATCATGGGAAGTAAAACAATCATTTAAATTTTGGTATGATTGGGAGATGCCATGGAGAAATCCATTTAAGAAAATATTTTTAGGGAATATTTTTGGTAGGTATTTCTTGGCACTTACCCTTATGTATACTGTATTTTTGCCTATACCAATTATCCAAATGACACCCGTCGTTGGATCTTCTTCTTCCGGCTTTAATGATATAAAAGCTTGGTTGGTAAATGATATGAAGACTTCCGTTGGAAAATATGATGCAGACTATAATCTCTCGACCAGCAATGAAACTGTAGCATGGAGTTCATTGAATGAATACAGACAAGAAAACCATGCTGTAGCGCATTTACCATTGATATTTGTCCCAATATCAATGTTTGAGAGTTTTTATTATGGCTTCCCAAACCTAGATCTTAATGAAATTTTAGATATCGATAAATTCACAAGCACCGGAAAATATCTTTTGAAATATAGCTTCGATGCTGATCGACCAACAGTTTTGTCTTGTCTTGATAAAGAATTGTCCTTGAAGGTAGTTAATGAGCAAGAGACGGGCGCCGGTTCTATCAGGGCAAGGATCAGGCAGCAGGAAATGTATAATAAATTTAGATGTACTCATTTAAATGAAAATTCATCTGCTGCTGCTGCTGCAACTAACTCATTTGCCGCTGTGTTATTTGGAAAGGATGTAGTTTCGGATGTGTATAGAGATTTTTTCTCACCTATGGATGATTTATTTGAAATCTTAATGATTAACTCTTATTCTGGCTTACTAAATAGAGGTATCAATGCCAGGGTATCACAGAGTGATGGATTACTCGCCTCAGATAGTGAAATATTTAGTATGGGCATATTTAAAGATTTATTGACTAGTGCAAACCAATCGTTAGATACCGAGACGGAAAATTTGCTGGCCACTTTATCATCAATTCATGAATTAAATAATACAATGAGTACCCCTAAAGAGCTTATTGATTTGGCATTCTGGCAAATTTTAGAATCAGGCAAAATCTTATTAGACTCAACTCATAATGATGATTCTCAGGTGCGAGAAGTCATTTGGGCGAGAAATGGTGTTCCACCAACCGATGATTTAGCCAACGAAGTTTGGGATAAGATAAAAACAAAAGCAGCTAATATAGCGCCAGATTCAGAGAAATTAAAAGATTTGGAGTTAATTTATATTAATGGTAAGGGTGCTGACAGTTCCGACAAAGAAAATTTTAAAACAGGTATTATGGGCGGAGTATTTTCAATTGTAAATGATTACGAATTTAAAAAAGATTTGTTTGAGCCACAGTTAGAAAAATACTTTGGTTATAATAACTCAGAAGTTGATCATATAACAGGGGGGGCTTCTTTCGCTCTCGAAGACGATGGTACTAGTGTGGGATTAAAAATCAAAAATGACGCTGGCGCAAGTTACGTCATATCAATACCTTGGTCTTCATCCCCAACGCAAAGCTCGACCCTGACGGCAGACCTTTTTGAATATAAAAAAGAGGCAAGGAATAATGTAGTGTACAAAAAGTTAGACAGAATGCTTATTTCCACAGTCCTTTCATATGCATATATCGCAAATATCCATAAAAGACTTAATGCTTTTAATGAGGATCTAAAGAAATGGAGTAACGATTGTAATTCCAGAATACCTGCACCAGCATCCATAAAAGCATGCATAACTAACGAGTTTAAGGCCTCTAACGACACGAGCTTTTCTTATACAAATTTTTCCACAAACCATGAATATGGCCCAGTAAATGGGTCTTTATTTGGATATTATCCATCTGAGTATTTTCAATTAGCTGGAGATAAAACTCTTGGCTGGAAAGAACAGGAAGGTGCATTGGTTTTTTTACCAATAGATGTGCTCCCAACCAGTCAATATGATGTTAATAAATCATATCATGCCCAAGAATTACCATTTGCTAGTAGGTATTTAGTAAATGATATATGGGCCACCAAGGTTGACAATTCAATAGACACAGATAAATACAAGGGCTTTCTTAATACATTGAAAGTTACACTACAAGAGAACAACTACGGAGTAGATCCACTAACCACAGCGCCAGCATTCAAAGAGCAAGTAAATATGTTTTTTAATATTATAGAGGGTATAGGCGGTGATAATAAGGTAAGTGGCAGTTATTATGATTCAGGGTTGCTGGCAACTAGATCAGAAGAGAAAATAAATTCCCTGGCTCAATGGGGTAGTATAGAGATGGCTGACGGACAATATACCGATAAATATAAGTTGGAAAGCGAATTTACAGGTTTGTTTTCTGCAGACGGCCTGTTCTTTAAGGATGAGAGCTCACCACTGCACGGGATAGATCCCGATACCTTCACACCATTCAAACCAACAAAAGAACAGGCAGCGGTAAAAAGTTTTGCCACTTTGGAATTGTATTATGCACACCATGGAGTTATTTCTCCGTGGAGTGGTTCTAGCGAAAATGAAGTAGACTATACGAATAGAAGAGCAATTCTTGGCGAATATTTGGCTGGTAATCAATCTCGTGCAGCAATATTGGATTTTAAATCTGATTTCTTGGATTTTGTAATGGCAATGAGGCCGTACGTTACTCCAAATGCTGATGCAAGTAAAATGGTTTTCAAAGAGAATTACATTGAAGGTCTTTCTGGCCGTATTTCATCAACAATAAAAGACACCAAAAACATAGCCGACACAAGTTTTATAACAGTATTGGCGATGGTTTTAAGTACTGATATCATCAGCAAAACGGAGTCCCTAAACGACCAACGAGAGAAGCTCGAGAAGGCTCGTATAGCTTTTAACGCTGCCATGGTTCCTAGTGCCAACAGCAAACCCTCAACAATAAAAGAATTAAATGAAGCATATAGTGCTGCCGAAGCGGATCTTCTTTCAGCGTCAATAAACACAGATAGTGGCGGAGACACTTCAATTTTGGGGCTTGGTTTGATAATAGAGTGGGTTTGGAAGGGCGTTACTATGGTCTTAAGTCCAATCAGGGATTTGCAGAATACTATCGTTATTAGAACAAATGATAATTATAGTCTTTCTGGTTATGAGTTGAGCCCAGAATTTTTAATAGGATCATATGGTTATTCAGAAGTTATCGGTGATTATTCGCGAGGCTCAGGTAAAGTTTTACTGCCAACTGGTGCTGTTCAGCCTGGCGATTCTCATAGCACAGTTTATGACACCATCGTAGATGGCCTAAAGAAAGTTGGCATTTGGAAATATATGGGTATGGCCGCTCTCGCTTACGGCGGCTCAAAAATACCAACAAAAATATTCAAAAAGGGCGGCATTACAAGAAATACAATCGCCCTGGTGAAAGGCAAAAGCAAAACCGGCCTGAAGTGGGCTAAAAATGCGGCAAAGAACTCTAAATTTAGCGGTCTATTAAAGGGCGCAAAATGGGTATTAAAAACGGTAATATTTTTATTCTTTATGGCCTTCGGATTACTTTTCTGGGCTGTTTTGAATTTCTTATTTGTATTGCTAAGGCTTGTCGCATTTGGTATTTTGGCAGGGATTATCGGCTTCTTCATGGCCGCTGTTGTTTATCCAATAAATTTCTTTTTTACTATGGTGACGTATAGTTCCAAGGATAACGCCCAATCCACACCAATAGAGGAGCTATTTTCCAAGTTACCAAAATCCAAGGATACCTTCATTATGGCTTCCAAGCAATTGAGTGTATGGATACTGTCAGTAACAGCAATATTTATTCTTGTTTTTGTTCATAAGCACGTATTCTATCCATTTGTGAAGACTATATCTTTTGAGGCCTGGCTTAATAGCGTGGGCGGTGAGTCAATAAGTAACTGGATTGCAGTTATTACTATATTCTTCGTAGCCGCAATTTATTACTTTATTATAAAATATACATATAAGAGACTTATGAAATATATGGAAAGCATAACAGTAAGCTTAGATACCGACGTCGTTAAGGGGGCTAAGGAAATGATGGCCAAGAATAGCAGTATGTTCGATAGCCTTCAAAAGATGTCCAGTTCTAATCCAAGCAAGGGCATCGCGAGAAAGTAATGATCTTAGACTTCTTAACTCAAAACCTGGCCATCCCGATGTTAATTCAGCAGGGTGATTTGTCAACATCATTCATATATAACATACTAAATTTTCTTACACCGATATATGAATATATAACTTACAATGCTAGCGGAGTTAACTATCTTGCTCTTTTTGTTGGTATATTTATGTTCATGTATGCCTATTATAGGGGTCATGCCAACGCGTTTAAAGAATTCTCTACCTTAAAGAGGCACCCAGTTATTTTATCCACGCTAACAGTGGTATTGCTGTCAGTTCTCTTAATGCCAATGAAATTAATATTTGTTAGCATATCAGAGATTGATGAAAATAAATTAAATGTGATAACGGAGATGTCTATATCATCAGACACATATATTCATAGAGCAACTGAACTGAATGATGTTCCTGGCGTAATAGCTTTTCCAATCCTTGCCTTTAATAGATATGTATATGGAGTTTCTCATTATAGGTATCCAGAGGGCGATAAAGATCGCATAATTCCTATTGAGTATAATAGATTTTTAAATGCCGGAAATGTTAATCCTGGTGCACCTGAGAACGAGATAGGTTTTCATTTAGGTTCTCTATTTGATGGAAATATTCATACAAATTATAGCCTTGTAGATGTTATAGATTATTTGGATTTTGTCAGAAATGGCATGAGCCAAATTTTTGTAGATGGAGATGACCTTACCAACGCGAGGGATGTTGATGTTGGATTAACTGATAGGATTATCTTGGCATCCATAAAGTCAGAAATTGATTTTTATAAAAAAGTGCATGATACCGATTTGGATGGATATATTAAAGCCCATCCACTATATAACGATTTCATCAATACATCTGAAAATATAATGAACTTGCAAGCTAAGGGTAGTGTAGACCTCAACCAAACTTTCGCCAATGCGGATGCGGAGGTTTATGGCTCAGTCATTCCGGCGTATTTGATCGGTGATTATGATGATGAAGCTTTGACTGGCATTTTAAATAGTTGCCGAGTAACGGCACCAAATCTGCACCCGATGTCAGCCGATGGGCTGAAGAGGGAGATAAAAAAAATCGAAAATAGTACTAATTCATCGGCTGACCAGCAAAAGAGTATCAAGAATTTGTGTGAAAACTTATTCATAGAAGGAAAAGACTGTTCACAACACGCAGAACTAAAACTAAAAAGATCAGAGACCACTACGGAGTTTAAACCAGCTTTTGACTTCCAAAAACCCTCTGAATTATTCAAAACTAACAAAAAAGCGACAAATTGCAAGGCCGGCTGGGATCTAATAGATACTTACCACGTCCCTATTGCAATGGATGGCAAGTTGTTCGACACTGAAATAGATATTAAAAGTAGTGCTTTTTATAAAGCATGCATGGTGCCAGAGTCCGAGGATTTAGATAAGAAGAAGGAAGAGATGGACTCCTACACTGAGCGGGGATTTTCTTCAAAGCCACAAAATGTAATCCAGGTTCTATTGATGAAGGATTCGTTAGTTGAGATATGTAATGCAAGCCATGCTTCCCAGGATTTTTCAGTAGCATGGGATGAAGGTATCAATGAGTATACCTCAAAACTCTCGCTGAAAATGCAAGACCTATCAAAGGCTATTGTTGAATACGAAAGTACGTCTATTACCAAATTCACGCCCACGAAGTTGTTGAAAACCAGCAGGGATTCCAGAGACGCCTCACCAGAATCCGAAGTTAATAAATCAAAATATCTCCGATCAATATCCAATCTTAATAATCTATATCCCCATGATGGTTTTTCAATTAACTATAATACGACAGATTCCAATAAACTGGGAGATTCATCATTGAGCTCGAAAGACTCCAATAAATTTGTATTGACAGATATAGCTATACCCACCGGCACCGGTGAACACACATTACTTCGCTTAAAAAAATATTTAACTATACTTTCTTATAAGGGTAGGATTACAAAATCAACCGACTCTCAGTTTTCAGATATAAACAATAAAAAGATCTATCTTGATCACGATTACCCTAAATGTGGAGATGACGGTTTAGATTTAAGCAAAAAATTAATAAAAAAGACATCAGCTGGCACTTCTAAGATCGACCAATACTATTCCGATCTGAATAACTTAATGATTGGTGGAGACAAGAATAAAATACTCGGATCCACTACCAACCACAGGCCATCAGAAGACTTAATAAGGTCTATTTTTTATGCTGCAAAAATAAACAATTTAATAAAGAGTTTAACTAATCCTAGCGGAACCAACACCATAAAAGTCGAAGAAACTATAAATAAAATAAACGAAATCGCCACCGCCGCCGCCGACACCGCCGCCGCCGCCAACACCGATTTCGAGGTGAATGTTTGTGATTTATTTGATGACGAAGCAGGTGGCCTTCCTGCCAAGATAACAAAAGGGACTATTGCTGATTTGGGCTTAAATAACATCGAAGAAGAATACGCCCCAGCCACCAAAACCCCGCCCACCAGCAATCAGATAGGCCACACGGCCAAAGCCAAAGCTGCATCCACGGCAGCTAAAAACTATCGTAGCCAGCATGCAAATAACAAAAGAATATATTCGGCCATAAATATATTAAATTACGTATCAACTAGAGTAGATGACCATCGCCCAACAGACACCGGGGCACCAACCCTGGTTAGCATGAAGGCCGCCATAAATATTTCAGATATGACTCTCATTCCATATTTCGCCGATATTTGGCTTGCCAAAGACTCCGACCCTAAAAATTTAGCATATGATCACTTGGAAATGAAGGATTATAATTTGATAAGGCCATTGTCATTTGCGATAGGCGGCAAGCAAATATCTTCAATATCATTAAGTTTAAATACAATGAGTGATTCAAATTATGATAAATTCAAAAAAGAGTTTCTAGATAATAGGTATGAAGAGTTTAGAGATAGGTTTCAACATAGAAGTAACATGTTTACTGAGGCTTTTGAGTTTGGTAAATCTACCTTAAATAGCTTTTATGCTTCCGTAAAAAAAATCGGCTCCTCAATTATGGAAGGCGATATATTGGAAGCCGGAACTTCGCTTATAACTGATATTGCAGGCACAGGCTTGCAGGCCCTTATTAGAACTATAGGTTTGACACTTTCGGATTGGATGTTCTTGCCCGAAATAAACAAGTTTTTAAATAATATGGTTATAAATTTCATATCAATGATTACCGTTGCTAATTTATCTTTTGCGGATGATGGATATAAGCATCCAACTGTCCAAGCGGCCGAATATAGTGAAAGCGGTGATAAGATACAGATGGCAAGGTATAGTTCATATTTGTCAGCTGTCGCCGCCCCTATTACCTCGTCCAATACTGCTGGTGAACATACCAGGTCTTCGTATTTCTTAACGGCAGTATCACCGGGTATGTTCATACCTAACAATTGGACGGATTCAAACTCAAGAATCCTCAATGAAATTTACTCTAAAGTCTCAGATTTAGATATTGGATCGTGGAATGGATCCAGTGTATTGATGGATCGGGATATATCTTTTGATCTTTATCGCTCTGGATTATACAATAGTGCAATTAGTCTTTACCATGTTACAGCCGTTGAGAGGTATCAAGATTTTATTAAGAGTTCAGCAGCGGCCTCAGATATGAATTCAGGCTCATATTGGAATATGGCATATTCTGTCGCCTCCGTAGCGGCAACGGCCTTTCCGGTCGTTGGTGCCTTGAGGGCCGGCTATCTAGCGACGAGTGCCGTTGGTGGTGTCGCTCAGCTCGGTTTGCGCGAAGCTACTAAAATTGCCACTAAGGCTATCGGGAAGAAAATAGCGACGAAAAGTCTTTATTATGGGAAGAAAGCCGCGACAGCAATGAGGTTTGCAGGCAAGAATCTTGTAGGTATGCTGAATGGCATGCCTTTTATTATTATTTTGATAATTCTGCTTCCAATTTTACTTAATCTTCTTATAATTTTCTTCTTATTTAGAGCCGCCGCAAAAAGTATAAATTATTTATTTATGTCAAAGGTGTTACCACTGGTATACTTTTTTGGTAGTATTTTAAAAACACTTGCTCAGGCAATTTTCGGAAAAATACCAAAGACACAGGGCAGAATAGATACTGCATTTGGAAATGCTTTGGAGGGTCCTATCGTGTCGGCCTTTGTTCCACTTTTTAGGCTTACGCTAGAACTAACGATATTTTATTTTTTATTCTCCGGTATTTTTGTATATGTGTTAAATAATCATTTTAATGAGGTGGCTATTTATATGTATGTTAATTCGTATTACGAACTGTTTGAGGCCGGGGTGTCTGTGGTTATTGTTATAACATTGTGGATTACAATGTTTATATATGACCTAATGGACAGATTCTATCCTATGAAATACACAAAAGAAATCCAACAAGACATGGATAGGATGAAATATTAGTGAGTGAGCCTGGTTGGTAAGGGTTTATTTTTTATATTTTTTAAGTAATATAGTGGAATATTAATAAGTGAAAAGAAAAAATGAAGGCGAATAGTTATAAGAAATGGTCCGATGGGCAATTTAAGGCAATATTTATAGGATTTTTGGCATTATCAATAACTCCAATAGTATATTTATTGTACTTAACTAAACCAATGGATTATCTTCATCAACAGCTGATGAATACCAAGCAAATTTATATATTAGACCCAACTGGGCAAAAGTATTTGGTAACTGCACTCCAGTCAGAAGAGAAAACTTTCGAGATATTTGGAAAAATGTTGCTAAAGAAGATGTTTAGTTTTGATTATCGTGGATCAAAAGATAATATAAGTTTTCTAAAGCAATACATGTCAGAAGATTCATTTAATGGAATTATTAGAGATACTTCATCCCTAAGGGCCGAAGTAAATGAGACATCAGGTTATTATCGAGTTAAAATAACGGACTATTCTCTGGATAGATTGGGCGATAAATACAGGATGAAAATCTTTTTTGATCATCAATTGATATCAAAGGCAGTATCAACAAACAAACAATATATGGTTGAGCTCAATTTAATCAGGGATTCACAGACGCAGGATAATTATGCTGGTATATTCTTAGATGAGTATAAGGTATATCAAAGTGATGAGTTATCAGATGAGAGAGAGTCTTTGTCCAAAATTAAAGAAAAGCAAAGTGGAAATTAATATGAAAAATATGAAAAAAATAATATTTATGGTAGCAATCGCGATGAATATATCTGTATTCGCCAATTATAAAAGTTCTTACCAGGAAATGACCTGGGATGAAGTAAAGAAAAGAACTATAGATAAGATCGAGGTAGCAAAGAAAAAGCAGTCTAAAAATCTAATCTATAAACTTAATAGCCGCATAAAAGAAATAGAAAGCGCCAAAAAAGCAAAATTTGAAATCATTGCTCCTAAGGTAGTAGATATATGGCTAAGAGAGTCATATACAGTTCTAGAGAATGATTATATAATAAAAAATGCCCCAGTTTGGAAAAAAGTTCTTATAAAACAAAAGAATATTTGGGACATTTAAAGGTTTAAAATGGGGCAAGGAATAATAAAAATATTTTTTATAGTTTTCCTGGGTTTATCTGCCTTATCGACAACGGCCAATGCCGCCCCAAAATCATTAGAAACCTGCATAAATGAAATTAGTCGTGGGCTTACTGATAAAGCTATAGATACCGCCAGAAAAAATTGCTATTTAGATGACATGAGAAATAGTCTGAAGATTAAAAGCGAATCCAGTGAAATATCTTTAATTTCTTCTTCATACACATTAGATTTGGGCTTGGGAGAGCCAATTTTTAGTGGATTAAAAAGAAAAAGAGATGAGTTTATTTATGAGTATTTAGACAAAAATATATCAAAAGTAAAATCGATCCAAAGAGAGAACATAAGAAGGTTTAATCTAAAGACGATAATGTCAAACTCCGCCGGCGAAAATGCCATGATATCAAATTTAAAAAAGATATTTAATTTAACGTCAATAGAGAGCATGATTAGGGAGTTTAAGGAAAAAAGACTAAGCCGCTGCCAAGAAGAGGCGGATTCAAAGAGGGCTTCATGCGATTCATTTGACAAGCCACTTAGTCGTCAGCAATGTGAGGCAGAGGCAGAGGCTGTATTGGATAATTGCTTTAAATTTTCATCAAATCCAACATCTTTGGTACGGTTGCAAAATAAACTAAAAGAAATAGAGAACGGGATTTTAGATAAAATATCAAAAGTGAGTTTTGTAAATAATGACGAATTTGACAGCTTGGTAAGTTCTATAATGACCGGAACTCAAAATATAGACGATAGAGTTTCTTCAATTAACAGAGCCACTAATTTGGATTTCGATGGTAAGTTGGGTGATTTAATTAGTGGCGATTCAACGACTACGATAGAGATGATGATTGCGGAGAGAGCCGGAATTTCAATGACATTAGTTGGCCCTGGATCGTGGAGAGAAGCTCAATTTAACCCAGACAACGAATTACTAAATTATAAAATAGCCTTAAACACCACCAAAATAAATAATATATGCGATTTAACTAAATGTTTAGTATATCCATCTTCTAAAAAATATAAGGCTGACGGTACCGCAACTGATGGTTATAAAAGTATGTGTTTAGATCAAAATTTGACAGAAGAGTATTTAAATAAGCTAGTGAACCAGGCACGTAAAAAGTTAACAGTAATAGTATCAAAGATGGTGTTGCAGGAGGTCATGACCAGGATTGGAGTCGATGCCTTAATGGACAAGGTAAAAAACGCATTAATTTGTGGCCAGGCAGCAACATCGATGAGTCTAAGTGATGGCGCAAATGATATATTTGGCGACGGATCTCTTGAAAATATGACCGGAGCTTTGTCTTCAATTTTGGGCGGTGCGCCAAAGGTTCGTGCAAGCTCAGAGAAGGTGGTTGAATGTCTTGGTAAGATAGAAGATACTACTAAAGCAACTATAAAGGAGACAGAGTTCGGATTAATAAAGTGCGGTGGTCCGGTTGGGCATATATATGTGGCCTCAGGTGCCGCGAACATCCCTTTTGGCTGTATAAAGATTCAAGGCAAGGCAGAGGGAGAGAATATAGTTCTACTGGATCCCAAAACCGAAGCCGCAATCAATGCCTGTATGGCTGAGGGTGAGTCAAAATCGTGGGTTCAAAATTATGATGCCTGTGTTGCTGCGGACGGTAATTTTAAATTTGGATCTGGATTTGGAGCGGACCTAAATATAGGGATTGGAAGTTTATTTAAGTGGATGAATAAAATATCAGTAGGTCAATGCAAGGGACTCTTGTCTCCGGATCGTAGGAGTTCTTTTGGTGGAACCTTAAGTATAATCGCTAATCCATTGATAGCACAAGATCCAAATAACCTGGATACAATTTTCTTAGAAGTAAGCTCTAAGTTGATACAGGCTAAAAAAGAATTATATAGAAGTAAGGTTGATGCCACGAAATATTTACCGACAGAGCAAATGTTGTGTGCCAATAATGCCCTTGAAGTTTTGAAAAAGAATTCATACTATACTGATTTTATTCCATGTAAGGTATTGGACCACGAGCTTGATGACTCTTTGGTAGAGTCAAGGGTTCCAACTATAAAGGTAAAAGATTTACTATCTGGCTTCCAATTTCCTAATACCCCAGTTTCTCCTCCCGTTAACTTATTGCCATCGGTTATAGATCTTTGTTCAAAGTCTGCCGATTATGTAATAGATAATCTAACGAAAGAATTCCCCGTGGGCGACGAAACAAAAATCGATAGTCCTTCCGATCCACGTTCACCCGGCTCTCCATTGGTGGAGGATCCACCGGTAATATCAAAGGCTATATCAAATGTTAATAAGTGTTCTATGTTTTTGGATAATATGGAGCTAGTTCTTCCAAGATCAGATATAGATATTGACACACTGATAGAAAAAGAAAAAGCTAGCAGCTGGATTTTAAAGCAAATGCGCGACACCTCATATGTAGGCGGTATCATGATAGATGATGCTTTATTCCAATATAAAGAGACAATGCAAATGTTTTCAAGAAGAAGTGATATTGAATTGTTTAGTATTTGCATAAAAAATGAAGATAAGGATTGGGAAGATAAGCCTGACATGATTCAAAAAGCACGCCATGTATATTGTAAGGGATATAGAATATCTTTGTTTGATCGTTATTATGATGAGGCAGGCATGGCATTTAACTACCCAATTACGGATCAGCCAACCAGGATGAAGGTCGATAAATATATTGATGCCCAAACGAGAAAGTACCGGGAGGGGTCATGGTAAAGTATATTGTGTTTTTCTTGGGCTTCGTTATGAATGTAAATATGATATTTGCAGAAGAGTCTAGTGTCATCAGTAAGCTTATAAATGGCGATAAATATGGTGTTTCTGTTTTTGGTCTGAATGCCGGAATTAAAACCAAGTTTCCAGACAGGAGTGATGTGACTTCTAATACAGAGTCTAAAATGACTTTTATAAACTCAAGTCAAGATGTAACTCTCGCGGATTTTTCAATGGGTATGAATTGCAAAACAGGCGCAATAAATATATCTGGTTCTTTACCAGATTTAACCAGTTTTAGCTCTGCGATGAAGGTATTTGCTCCATTTGCGGTTAATGACAAGGGCGAGGTAGATTTCAAGAATTTATTGTCTTCATTGATGCAAGAATATGCCATGGAAAAGTTAACGGAGGAGACGTTAAATTACTTGGCATACATACATTATTATTTAACCGGAACAATGAGTGATAATCCACCTGGAGACTTGATGATGTTTAAGTCAAAGGAGTACAAGGCATGCTTAGAACAAACATATTTATCAGCAATGGAGGAGACGTTGAGTTTAGGCATTGGTATTAACAATATTGATGATATGGAGGCACTTGTTGGATTGGACGTTACCCAGTTAATAAAGAAGGCTTATTGTTCATTTAAATTTACAGGCGTAGATGTGGGCGTTGAAGAAAGAGAGCGTTTTAATAAGTCAAAAGCATTGATTAGGGCTATATTTTACAAACTATTGAATGGCAGTTTTGACTTTAGCTTATCTCAATCAGAGAAATGTAATCAGTGGGATTCATTGTTGAAGGGTGCCAACGAGTTTGCCGACGCTGTTCTTCGCGAGGGTGCACAGAGATGCGTCAACGGGGATAGTCATAATTCTGATGGTTCTATGACATCTTGCGTTTCTAATACCAAGAGCGTTACTGATCCGGCAGATGATGCAGGGACTGATGGATCACTGGATCCAAGATCAGCAACGAGCAAAGATGAAATGGCAGAAACTAAAATAGTTAGCGATAAAGATCTAACAGAAGTGGCGAATGATAGTAGTGGCGACACAGCTATATTGACAACCGGCTCACAAAAGACCACTACTAGGTATGATTTTGCGAGCAAAGTAATATTTACTCCTTCATCCTTGTTTATGGACAAGGTAGATTTGTCTATTGATGAGAGATATGGTTTGTTTGATACCACTCTATCTTCTTTTAAAGCCGCCATAGTGGACTCAGCCCTATATATTAACATGTCTACTCCATCGAGGGAGGCCTCAATTGAGGTAATAGAGAGGATTCTAACACTACAACAGCTTAATCACAAAAATTTAAAGAAATTGGAGTGCGCAGTAAATAAAAATGCGTGTGAAGGCTACGGATACATAACTAGTCCTGAATATAATAGGGTTGTTAAGAATGACGGTAGGGTTTCAACGTGTGTATCAAAAACAATTATAGCCGGAAAAGAAGTTTGTAGCAAGACGAGAGCTATAGATGAAACTATGTATGACGGTTTCGAGAGTAGTGTTTCTGTTGGAATAGAAAAAAGAAGAGAATACATGAATAAGCTTGTTTCTGATACTATGTTTTATTATATATATAATTACCTTCAGACTCATTACGGATTGGTTTTTAAGGAAGACTTTAATTACCTTGGAAATGATAGTGCCGGTAATCCACAAGGCGCAAGAAATATAGATTACATTCGTATTAAGTTGTCGTCCCTAAGGCAGGCTTCAAAATTATCAAGATATTGGACATCACCGATTTCTTCTTCAGCTCAGAATGATAGCTTAAGGCAAGATTTAATAGATTTAGAAACTTTGTCGAAGAGTGGAGAGCCATTAGACAGGAGTAACTTTGTTAAAGTGGTGCAGAGAATAATGAAGAATACCGCGAATAATGTTGGGGAAGAGGCATTAAGTATGTCTTTTGCTCCATATATATACGAGCCAATTAATGAACTTCAGTTAGCTAAGGTTCTTTATTATTTGTCAGATTCGCTAAATTTAAGGAAGGTATCAATGGATGCTTCATTAACAGAGCTGTCAGTTTCTATACCAGGGTTCTACGACTATACAAGACAAGTTGAACCAATTATAAATACATTGGCATCATTAAAGGTTGTGGATTCGCCAAATTATACAACGGCTGGAGCCATTTCTCCATTTAAGCCAATAAATATAAATAACGTTTTAATAAATCAATTTTTATATCAAAAAATATTATCATCAAAGCATTTATTAACAGTTGAAGAATTTGAGAATGTTGTTAAAATGGTCGATAGTTTTAAAGATTTTTATATAAAGAGATTATTGGACGCATATAAAGATAAGTTTAGCAATGTATCTGGCGGCGTTATTAATGTTCTACGGACAGTAAACAGTGTGAATGAGACAAAGATCACGGATTTGGAATACGAAGTAAAAAAACTATCATTTCGAATGTTTCAGAGGCGAGAGATGTTAAAACTTTTAATAAATGAGTAAAAGAGTAAATTATGAAAAAGGTAAAAAAAATTATATTTGTAGCATTAATTCTTCCATTTTTGGCAAATGCGAATCCATTAGCACTAGATTTTTTTAGTGGTGTAATGGGCATTGGCTTTAAGGCCGCTAATGAGAGAGAGCTGCAAAAGAAAAAGCTCAAAAATTTAAAAGCAATAACGGTATCATATACCAGCTGTGTAACAATGAACAAGATAAAAAAAATCAAGTTCGGCAAACAGTCACAAAAGATATTATATGGGTTAAAGACTATAGACCAGCGAGTTAAGTATTTTGAAATATATATAAGAGCACAAGCAGGATTTGCTAATAATTTAGTACAGTGCTCTAAGTCAGCTGAGGAGGCATTAAAGAGATGAAGGTAATAAATAAAGCAGTATTAATTTTAATGATATTTTTCTCTATAAACATTCACGCCATTACAGAGGAAGAGTTAATATCAAATTCAGTTAGTGATAGGATGAATTTGATGTCTTTAGAGAAAAGTCGAGACTTTTATAAAAGTATATCATTGCAAGATCAAAAGCTATTAATTAAATTAATGTATAGGGAGTTTAGAAACAGGCAAAATAAATCCTCCGAAGAGTTAATGGAGTTCGCCAATATTCTATCTAGTGTCGCCGATGAAGCGTCAAAGAATATGATTGCTGGGATGAACTTTGAATTGGAGTTACCTAATTTTAAATACGATAATAAATCGAATATAGTTACTGTGGGCGACTTTTTAAGACTCCACCCTTCAAAAAAATATTTGTTAGATTTTAAAAATAATATAATCTCAGATACCAAGATTTTCCCTAAAGGCGAATATCTGTCTGAAAACAACTATGTTAATATAGCATACGATTCAATGAGAGGCATAACTATCTTAATTTTTCCAACACTTAATTCCTCAGAAGTTATAGATGGCCATAGCGTTTCATATGAAGAATTATACAACAGAATAAAAAATACAAATCCGAATTTCAATATAGGAAGAATTTATAAATGAAAAACCTCAATATAAAGTTATCATTAGCTATATCGGCAATATTATCAGCAAATTTGGCCACAGCAGTCGATGTCAATAAGTCCCAGGCAACAACTACTGCGGTATCGGGCAGTATAGATAATGCATCAGTAAATGAAATTACAAAGCTAAGAGCCAGCGTTAAAAAAGCAAAGAAGCTCGCAAGAAAATTAAAGGGAAGTTTATTTAGTGTCCAGGAAGAGTATTATGTCTTTAAAGATGAGTCCGAGTCCGATATAAAAAAGAAAGCTCAATACATAGATGAATTGAAAGAATCTAACATCTCATTAATTAAGGATTACGAAGATAATATGCGTGCGGCAAGTATAAATATAGCCAACCTAGAAAAATCAGTGTTTACCTTAACTTCGACATCAACATCGGCGGAAACAGCTCTTGCAGCGAAAGCAAAAGAGATTGAGACTTTAATCACCTCAGCAAAAACCAAAGATGAAGAGGTTAAAAATATAATCTTTCAACTAGATGCCGCCACTATTAAAATGACCGGGATAGGTCATCAGGTTTCAATGGTTAAGGAACAAAATTATTCCTTAACGGCCACAATCGAAGATCTTGAGGCAGGAAAGGCTGCTGCATTGTCTGATTTTGAGACAGCAAAGGTTAGTAGAAAACCTAGATGCCGAAAATAAAATAGAATTTTCTGCAATGGCAAGGTTGTTGGAATCATCTGCTGCTGAGGCAGGCATTTTAAGGGCAGAAATCATTGAGTCAACAGAAAATGTATCTAAGCAACAATCAGAAATAGATATTTTGAAAGACAGTATTGCAAATTCAAACAAATTAAACCAAGATTTAAACTCTGATATCCAGGCTAAGGCCGAAGAAATAGATAGATTGGTATCTGAGTTGGAAGATAGGCAAGATGTCGTTGTAAATATAGCTTCAAGCGCTCAGCACATAGCTCTCATCAAGAAGTATGAAACAAGCATGAGAGAAAGCAGCCTACACATTAATAATTTGTATGATGACTTGATGGGATTAACAGAAAAGAATAAGTCCATAGCTAATGAATTGGCAAATGCGAAGGCCGAGAAATCAATTTTAGAAAGCACAACCAATAAAAATCAAGCCAAAGTCCAAGACTTGGCGAAGCAAATCTCTGAGTTATCAGAGAAAAACAAGGATTTCGAAAAAACCATTGCCGCCAAGACGCAGCAATTAACGACTCAGGCTAATAAGGTAGTTGATATAAATTCCTTGCGCAAGGACTACGAAGCGAGCAATAAAACACAGTTGTCTCTTATTGAGAAGTATGAGGCTGATGTTATGGAAGGTCGTGTCGTTGTAGACAATCTATTGGCCAAAGTAAAAGGTCTTGAAGAGAGCAAGGATTCGATTGGTATAGCGTTAACTAAGAAGAGCGAAGAGTTGAGCAGACTAAACACTAACTCTGTGGATGATGCTTCGGTATTGTCTGGGTTAAGCGAAAAAATAGCAAATCTAGAAACCAAAAACAAAGAAATCAAGCACGACTTAGCCACCAAAGCATCAAAGATAGATAGTTTATTATCAAAGGTTAAAAAGCAAACCAAAAAAATAGCTAAGCTAAAAGGCAAGCAAAGATCCTTAATGAGCGTAGTGTCTGATGTAGAAAATGATTTATTTGAGTCTAAGGACGAGGTTTCATTACTGGAATCAAACATCTCCAAATTAACTAAAAAAGTATCTTCACTACAAGATAGTAGTGCATTAATTGAGACACAGCTAAATTCGAAAAAAGCCCAGTTAGACGAAATAAAGTTGGCATTATCAGATGCGGAATCTACGGCTTCTGCTAATGATGGGTCCCACATCGAGTTAATCAATAAGTATGAAGCTGACATGGGTGAAAGTAGTCTTTATATAAATAAACTTACCCAGGAAATAGAGGCATTCAATGTTCAGAAAGAACTCGCAGATGCGCAACTAAAAGATAGCATGTCTGAGATTCAGAAACTGAACAATTCTAGTTCTGGTTATGCGGCAAAATATAAGGCATTATCAGCCGAAGTGTTAGCCCTCAAAGAAGAAAATAAGAATATATTTAATAATTTAGCTGCAGCAATGAAGGAAAAGAGCCATCTATCTAAGAGTATTGGCGATGACGCTGAATCTATTTCTAATTTTGAAGCTGATAATTCAGCCAAAGTAGCACAAATTAAGAAGTATGAAGCTGATATGAGCGAAAGTAATGCTTATATATCCAAGCTCAAAACAGAAATCGAAGGATTTAGAATCCAACGCGATATAGTTGCTAAACAGTTGGATGCAGGTAAAGAGAGGATCAAAGGGCTGAGCGCGTCAGAGTCTGATTATGAAGCAAAATATAAGGGATTATCAACCGAAGTGTTAGCCCTCAAAGTAGAAAACAACAATATACTTAATAATTTGGCATCAGCATTGGCAAATGTTGATAGCCTATCTAATGTCATCAATGATAATAAAGAGGCTATCTATAAAATTGAATCCAATAATTCCGCTCACATAGCTCTTATTAAGAAGAGTGAGGCTGATATGGGCGCGAGTAGCGCATACATAAGTAAGCTTTCCAAGGAGATAATATCATTATCAAATAAAAATGCGGCGATGCAAACTCAAATAGCAGCAGGTAAAGCGAAAATTACAGAAGTGTTAAACGCAGCTACGAAAAACACCGAAACCACGGATGGTTTGGATAAAATAAATGCAGAAATGGCAGACCTAAAATCGAAAATAGATATTTTAAAAGCTGCAAACAGCGCCCAAAAGATCCAAATAAATGAAGTGCTATCGAATTCAGCTACACATCAAGCAGCAGCAGCTAAAAATAATTCAATCATAGCTAAGCTAAAAGAAAATATATATGAATTGGATAGTTCGTTAGGAAAAGAAAAGAATATTTCTGCCGAATTAAAAAGTAAAATTGCTGGACTGGAAGGGAAGGTAGATTCAATTAATAATGATAGCTCAAAGATTGAAGCTCTGTTGGCAGAGGTAGATGAAATCAAAGCCGAATTATCTAGAGTAAGAAGTACATCAAATTCTAAAAATGAAAAACTAATTACAGAAATCAAGACTTTAATGGCATCCAAGTCTAAAATAGATAAGGAAATCGCTACTCAATCCGATAAGTTAGAAAGTTCTAAGAAGAGGGTTGGAGAGTTAACTAGGCTATTAGACTCTGAAAGAACAAGCACCACTACGGCAACTGAACGAGCTGAATCAGTAGTGGAGTATCAAGAGAGAATCTCAAAGCTTGAAGATGAAAACTTCAATATGGTTAGGGAGATAAAGAAACTAGATTCAGAGAACTCAAAAGACATTGAAATAGCAACATCAAAAATATCTAAGCTAAAAGTAAACATAGCAGCTCTCGAAAAAGCCACAGCAGAAACCAAAGAAAAAACAAAGACAGATATCGAGTCTCTAAAGAAGAAGCACTTAGAGAAGACGTCTATCTTAACTTCAAGGGTAGAGTCGATCACTGCTACGTTAAAAACCACAAAGAAAAATTTAAGGGAAAATATTCTCCAAATGGATAGTAACAGCGCCATAGTAAAAGCTCTTAGTGATAGTGTTAAGGATCTAAAAGGTGAGTTATCAAGCCAAGATTCAACATATTCTAATATAAGAACTGAGACTAATGTTGAATTAAGTGCTATGAAGGAAGCCTTGGAGAAAGCACAATTAACTTTAGAAAAAGAACTGCTAATATCAGAAAGATCAAAAGAGGCGAAAAACGATAAAATAGATGATTTATTATCATCAATAGCAACTCTTAAAAACAAGAGAAGCCAAGCAGAAATAGATATGATTTTAATTACAAAAGAATATGAAAATAAAATCGTAGATGTAAAAAAACGAAATAGAGATAATAAAAGTGCTTTGGAATCAGAGAAGTCAAATTTAAGTATAAAACTTGCTGAAGCGGAGGTCCAGGTTTCGGATCTTACTGAAAAGCTTCATATGCAGCAGATATTGATAAGCGATAAGGCAACTGAAATACATTTAGTAAATAAGCAACTGTCAAGTTATGCAGCCAATCCCGGAAATAATACTCATTCATCAGTAATAAACTTAATAAATGCGTTGGATCGTAATATATTGACCAAAAATATATACGATAAAGATTTACTAAACCCCGGAGAGAAAGACGCTACCGAAAATTCCAGAAGGGCAATTTCTACATTACGTAGTTATGATTCTGGCAAGGTAAGCGAGAGGATCCAAAACTCTATTGATAGTCTTGTTATCGAAAATGGAACGCTTGACTCCGGAAATCGACTGTTAGCAAAAGAAATAGATAAACTAAAAGCAAACTTGAAGGTGTCCTTGACATCATTGGCAAATGAAAGAGCAGAATCTCGTAGGTTATTGGATGAAAATAAAGGCCTAAACCAAAAAGTAGAAAATCTTAATGGCAGCGTAGATTTATTAAATACGTATGAAAGGACTATTCAGGCATTTAAGAAGGATAATAGCGGCGCAAGAGAAAGATCAAGAAAAATAATAAAAGATCATATCTTAAAAGGTCAATATTGGAAGGCTAAAACAATACATGACTCTATGGATTATGTCTCGAGGTATAATTCCCAAGAAGAAGAAGAGATGAATAATATATTTATGTTTTTATCTGGAAGTGCTAATCGTATAGTTGCTGAGGCAGATATGTCCTTGATAATGGATGTTCGTATATCTAACTATATAATTAAGACCTTGACCGATAAGCTACAGGAGAACAAGAAACTTCTAAACTTAATAAGTCATATCGATTTGGCAAATATTTCAAAAGATGACGTCTTGCGAAATAAAATAAATGTATATATCAAGGTGGGTAACCTAACGGAGTCTTTATCATTGTCTAGTAGAATAGCTAAGCCAACAAAAGATGATAAAAATATAAGAGAGTTTATTGAAAAGACTCTTCACAGTATAGAGAAAATATTTTCAATAAATTTAATAAACTAAGGAAGAGATAGAAAATGAAAAAAATAATTTTATCATTATTGGTGCTTATATTCACACAAGCAACAATGGCCGGACCATTTGACAAATTTATCGGTGGTAATTCATCTTCTACCGAAAAAGAAGAGTCTTCTTCGGACAATCAGGATTCGTCAGAATCAAGTTATGATGATGAATTACGAATATCCCCATCATTAAAAGAGAAATTCAAAAGTTCTTTTGAGGCTGGCTTGGGCAATATAAGGACAGGCGATAATCTAAATACTAAGCGCGTTAGGGGCATGACTTTAGAAGAGGCGCAGGCGATACAGGATGTGGAATTCTTAAAACACCAAATTCAAAAAGCCGAATTAAAATTACTAGTATTAGCTCAAAAAGCCGATTTTGTAAAAAAGAAAAAAGAAATTAAATTAAATAAGAAATCAAGATATATAGATATATTTGTTCCGTTTAATAATCAATCAACCATCGTTTTTGATCAAGAGATTCTTGAGATGTCTTATTTGCAGCAATCGAATATAACTATACAGCAGAAAGAAGGAACAAATAATATTTTAGAAATTTTAAATAAAAACCCTGATTTATCTATAAACGTTAAAATTAAATTTATAGATGACTCAGAATATACATTTGTAATGCAAACCGGCAATACAGAGGCAAAAAGATATGTTGATTATAAGATATACACAGACTACACATCAGTAGCATCCAAAACGCTTTTTTTGAAAAAAACAAAAGTAAGGACTATTCATAATGACTTTAATAATAAGTCGCTATATTTAATTCTTTCAAGAATTTCCA
>JYMV01051262.1_pt1 | contig 38245 bp, 39 predicted proteins | sample 338911 | NCBI WGS metagenome assembly JYMV01 (sample SAMN03354496, study PRJNA234377) | hydrothermal vent metagenome | biome: Deep sea; feature: Hydrothermal plumes at the Eastern Lau Spreading Center, Western Pacific Ocean; material: Seawater | place: Tonga | collected 2009 | depth 2000 m m | reverse complement strand
ATTCAAAAATCTTAATTTTTGACACTGCTACACCATTTTTTTTATTTATTGAAAAAAAATCTATTTTTCCACCCTCAAACCCTTTGATAAATTTAAATCTTCTAACAAACGGCTCTGCATTCTCTGAATATAAAGTTGTTACTTTTTCATTATTATTTACTGAATCTATTGAAAATAAAAATTTATCCTTATTTGGAAATTGTGATTTTAAATTCATAGTTATGATATTGTTTTTATTGAATTCTACTTGTCCGTTCAAATTTTCTAAATAACTTTTTTTATCTAAAATAACTCTATCAATTTTAATATCTAATCGCGTATTTAAGTTCTCAAATTTTTCAAAAAATCTTTTATTTTTTTTGTCCTTAAGCAAATCATCAATTAATTTGGTAGAGTCCATTGATTTTCCTAATAATACATAATTTTTTTTATTTTTTTCTATTGTGAAATTATTTATTTCTTTATTTTGATTTAGATAATTAATTACTATCTTATTGATATCTAAAATTTTAAAATTCTTATTCAGTTTTAATTTTAATATTTCAAAAGAATTATTATTTTCAGAATATAATATTTGATCTAGATTTATTTCATTGTCTTTTAAATAGTTGCCTTTCACTCTAATTATAGATGAATCATTTTTTTCTTTGCTATAATTAATTGCTTTTAAAAGCAATGGGCTGCTATTAATTTCAAAAATTATGTTAAATTTAAAATTGTTGTTATTTTTTAAAATATCAAATTTTAAATCATCAAAATCTTTATCTAAAGAATATTTACTTGCTCCTTTTATAAATATACTGTTTTTAGAATAGTCTATGTCTACAATGCCATCTTTTAAATTTACTATATTTTTATAATCCTTTAAATAATTTTTTATAACAACCGAATTATAATTTATAATTAATTTATCAAATTTTAAATTTGATTTAATTTTTAAATCTTTAATTTTTTGCTTTTCATTAATTTTAAATGTAAAATTGTTATTGGTTTCGATTTTTATTTCTTCTTCTGATAAAAAATCAAAGTTAATTTTAAAAAGATCAAATAAAATTTTTGGATTTATAGATTTTTTTTTACTCTGAAAATTTCCTTCAACAATATAATTTTTATTTTCTTTAGTTATGTTTATTTCTTCTGAATTTAATTTTATTTTTTTATACTCAAGACTTACGTCCTTAAATTTATATTCTTTATCTGTAAAATTAAAATTAAAGTATATATTGTTAGCATTTTGATTCTTTAATAGATTAAACTGAGCGTTTTTGATCTGTCCACTTGCGTTATAGATTGGATAGTTTCTTCCTCTTACATCAAAATTAACTTTTATTTTTGCTTTTATAGATCCACTTTGTGTTCCATGTTCCAATAAAATTAAAGAAAAATTTGATCTGTATGATTTTAAAAAGCTAAATACATCCTTTATGCTATTTTCTATAGTATGTATTTCTAAATTTTTAATTGTATTTTTATTTTCAAACAAAGAAAAAAGATCAATATTTATATTTATTTTTGATAATTCTATTAAATTATTATCTAAATATAAGTTTGTGTTATTGGTGCTGGCTTTAATTTCTTTTTTGCTTAAATCTAAAATTAATTTTACCTCTTCTAACTCTATTCTCAGTCTAGGATCGAGCTCAATTAATTTATTTTTTATTAATCCATTGAATTGGCTAGTTTTTATACCAATTGTGCTAAGATAAATTACTGAAATAGTAAAAATTATTACTATAAACAAAACTGTTCTTAAAACTATCTTAAGCATTTAATTTATAAAGTGAACTTTCTAGAAAATCATCAATTTGGCCATCTAATATTTTATCTGGATTTGAACTTTCAAAATCAGTTCTATAATCTTTTACCATTCTATAGGGATGCAAAACATATGATCTGATTTGATGTCCCCAACCTATGTCAGATTTAGTGCTTTCTAAATTTTTATTTTCTTGTTCTTTTTTTTTTAACTCATATTCATAAAGTCTAGCTCTAAGCATATTCATACTTGTTTCTTTGTTTTTGTGTTGCGACCGATCGTTCTGGCACTGTACCACAATTTTTGTGGGCAAATGTGTTATTCTAACCGCACTATCGGTTGTATTAACATGTTGTCCGCCTGCACCACTTGATCTGTACGTATCAATTCTTAAATCTTTTTCTAGAATTTCAATTTTAATATTTTCATCAATGACTGGGTAAACCCAAACGCTTGCAAAACTTGTATGTCTTCTAGCTCCAGAATCAAAAGGAGAAATTCTTACTAACCTATGAATTCCAGACTCTGATTTTAAAAAACCATAAATATATTCGCCTGCAATTTTTATTGTAGAAGATTTAATTCCTGCTTCATCACCTTTATGCTCGCTAATTAATTGTGAACTATATCCTTTGTTGTTAGCCCATTTCATATACATTCTTCTTAGCATTTCTGCCCAATCTTGACTTTCAGTACCTCCAGCACCAGCATGGATTTCTAAGTAACAATCTAGACTGTCAGTTTCATTTGATAGAAAACATTTTATTTCATTTTGTTTAACTTTTTTTTGTAAATTTTTAATGTTAATTAGAGAATCATTAATCACTGACTTATTATTTTCTTCAACTGCTAAATTATAAAGATCAATATAGTCATTACACTCTTGTACAGATGAATTATATGAATTGATTAAATCTTCATATAATTTTTTTTCTTTAATAATTTTCTCTGCTTCGGTCTTATTCTTCCAAAAATTTGGATCTAGTATCTTTTGGTTGATTTTATCTAAATTTAAATGAATATTATGCTTTTCAAAGATACTCCTTGATTCTTTGATTGGCTTTTTCAATTTCAGACTTAAATTTGATAATATCGTTTTCCATTAATAAAATCTTAAAATATTATTTTTTTTGACTTTATATTGTAAATCATCTTTACCTTCAAAATTAATATTTTCCAATCTATTTTTTTTAAATGCTTCAATTATAGTTTTTTTTGATCCGAAATTTGCTTTTTTTCCAGTAATTAAATCAATAACCATCATTTTAATATTTTTTGCAACTTTAAAAGGTCTTGCATCTTTTTTTTTAACTGCATTCTTTATAAATGCTTTAAAAATAGGAAGAGCTGTCTTAGATCCAGTTTCATATCTGCCTAAACTTTTTGGTTCATCAAATCCAACATAAACTCCAACAACCAAATTAGAAGTAAAACCTACAAACCATGCATCATTATTTTCATCAGTAGTTCCTGTTTTTCCTGCTAGATCTAGATTTAAATCTTTAAGCTTTCTACCAGTACCTCTTTGAATTGCTCCTTCTAACATAGAGGTAACTTGATAAGCTGTTTCAGCTGAAAAAATTTGTGGGAAATTGTCAGTAATTTTTGGAATTTCTTCGCCTAGATAAGAAATTTCATTACACTTTTTACAAACTCTTTTTTCTGAATTATATATTGTATTTCCTTCACTATCTTGAATTCTGTCAACAAAAATTGGTTCTATTAACTTCCCACCATTAATAAACGAGCAATATGCAGTTGTTAATTTCAATAATGTTGTTTCTGCTGATCCTAATGAAATAGACATCAACTCTTCAGGATTTTCATAAATTTTTAATTGTTTTGAAAAGGTTGTTATTTTTTTTATTCCTAATTCTTGAGCTATTCTAACAGTCATTAAGTTTCTAGATTTTTCAAGACCAGTTCGAAGTGTTGAAGGACCATAAAATTTCTTTCCATAATTTTCTGGTTTCCACTTTTTTAAATCTTCTCCCTGATCTAATACGATTGGTGCATCTAGAATCAATGTTGAGGGTGTAAAATTATTTTCTAAAGCTAAAGCATATATAAAGGGCTTAAAAGCAGAACCTGGTTGTCTTGTTGCTTGAGTTGCTCTATTAAACTCGCTTCTTTTAAAGCTAAAACCTCCTGACATTGCTATGACCCTGCCAGTAAATGGATCCATAACAACTATGCCCCCATTTGCTTTTGGAAGTTGTTTTAAACTAAAAATGTTATCTTTAATTTTATTTACATAAACTATGTCTCCAACTTTGAAAAGTTTGTCCAATTCTTTTTTAGTCCAAGATACATCTTGATATTCAATTTTTCCTGCAATTTTTTGATCTGTTTCTATTTCGACAAAAAATTTATTTTTTTTTTTTATAATTGCTAAATTCCATCCTATCGATTTCTCTAAATGATATTTTTTCAAATCATTATTCCAGTTATTAGTATCTTTTTTATTTAACAGAGGTCCTCTCCATCCTTTTCTTTTGTCATATTGAATTAAACCATCTCTAAGAGATTGAGTGGCTATAGTTTGAATGTCTAAATTAATTGGAGTTTTTATATTAAATCCTTGCTTATAGACTCTGTCAAAGCCATATTTTTCTACTATAAATTTACGGACATCTTCTACATAATATCTAGCATCTTCTAAATAAATTTTTTTTCTTTTTTTTAAGGTTATTTTGGTATTTAAAAGTTTCTTATATTTTTTGTAACCAATATAAGAGTTATCATAAAGATTTTTTATAACCAAATCTCTTCTACGCTTTGCTAAATCAATATTTTTAAAAGGATTGTATTTGCTCGGAGCTTTTGGAAGTGCCGCTAATAGTGAAGCTTCGGCATAATCTAATTTGCTTATTGGTTTATCAAAATATTCTAAACTCGCTGATGCAATTCCATATGCTCCTTGCCCAAGATAAATTTGATTAAGATATAGTTCTAATATCCTTTCTTTTGATAATGCTCTTTCAATTCTAAATGCCAATATAGCTTCTTTTATTTTCCTATTTAAGCTTACTTCATTGCTAAGTAAAAAATTCTTTGCAACTTGCTGGGTTATTGTTGAAGCTCCCTCAAGTCTTTTCTCATAAATAATATTTGAAATATTTCTTAATACTGCTCTTATAATTCCTCTTGCATCTACTCCAGGGTGAGAAAAAAAGTTTTTATCCTCTGCAGACAAGAAAGCGTGAATTACCTTTTTTGGTATAGTATTATAGGGCACAAATATTCGTTTTTCAGAGGAAAAATCGCTAACCAGTTCACCTCCACCTGAATACAACTTGCTTGAAACAGATGGTTTATAGTTCTTTAAAAATTTATAGTCAGGTAATTTATTTGAATATGTCCAGAGAATTACGATTATTGATACAAATAACCCTAATCCAACAGTAATTAACAATATTAATATTTTTTTTATTAACCTGCTCATTTTAGTTTTAATTAGTTTATGAATTTGTTAATGTTAAGGCACAGAATTTAATAAATTATAATAATGAAAAGAAATAATCAAAAATTATGGGAAAGAATTTATATATTGATGCTTCGCATCCAGGTGAGACTAGGGTTGTACTTAAATCAAACGATAATATTGAGGACTACGAATACGAGAGTATAAGCAATACTCCTATAAAAAATAATATCTATCTTGGCAAAGTAAGTAGAATTGAACCGTCTCTTCAGGCATCTTTTGTTGATTTTGGAAGAGAGCGACACGGGTTTTTATCATTTAATGATATTCAATCAGATTATTATCAATTACCGCAAAGTGATTTAGAAAAAATCAAAGAAGAAGAAGAAAAAGCAAGAGAAGAATTAATAAAAGAAAGTGAAAAAAATGATGAAAATATTCTTAATAACGATGAACAAGAAATAAATAATCAAGATCCTATTGAACAAACTCCAAATAATAATAATTTAAAAGAAAAAACAGAAAAAAAATTTCCTTCAAAAAGATATAAAATTCAAGAAGTAATTAAACCTCATCAAGTAATTCTTGTTCAAGTTTTAAAAGATGAAAGAGGTTTAAAAGGTGCGGCCCTAAGCACATTTATTTCAATTGCTGGAAAATATATAGTCTTGATGCCCAACACTCCAAAAGGTGGAGGAATTTCAAGAAAGATTTTTAACCCAGCAGAAAGAAAAAAAATTAGAAATATATTAAATCAAATTGAAATACCAAAAGAAATGGGAGTTATTGTCAGAACAGCAGGTTCAAACAAAACTAAAAATGAAATTGAAAATGATTTAAAAAACTTAATTACTGTTTGGAACTCTATAAAAGAAAACGCTATGAACTCTATAGCTCCATCATTAATTCATAGAGAAAGTGATATCATAAAAAGATCTTTAAGAGATATGTATGATGATGATACGCAAAGTATTATTGTTGAAGGAAATGAGGCATACCAAAAAACAAAAAATTATATGAAACTTATGATGCCTCAACATACTAAAAAAATCAAAAAACATAGAGATAAAACATCGCTATTTTTTCAAGAAAAAATAGAGTCAAAATTATATGAAATTTTTGAGACAGAAGTAAAATTACCCTCAGGTGGTTACTTGGTAATCAATCCAACTGAAGCTTTGGTATCAATCGATGTAAACTCTGGAAGATCTATTAAACAAAAAAATGTAGAAAGTACAGCTTTCGATACAAATTTAGAAGCCGTAGAAGAAATAGCTAGACAAATAAAATTAAGAGATTTGTCAGGATTAATTATTATAGATTTTATAGATATGTTGAATTACGGGAATAGAAGACAAGTTGAAAGAAGATTAAAAGATAGATGTCGTTCAGATAGAGCTAGAATTCAGATAGGAAGAATAAGTAATTTTGGACTTTTAGAAATGTCAAGACAAAGATTGAGGGAGAGCAATGTTAAATGGGATATTAAATTATCAAATGAGTCTTTTGCATTAAAAATTTTAAAATTAGTTGAATTAAAATCCATTGAAAATAAATCAAAAATTGTGAAAATTTCGATAAATGAAAAAATCAATATTTTTTTTCAAGAAAATTACTTAAAAGATATTAATTATTTCAAAAAAAAAAATAAAATAGATATTGAATTAATTTCCGATAATACGCTTAGCCTTTCTGACTATACAGTAGAATTTTTATCAAAGACTAAAAAAGTAATTGAAAAAATAGAAAAAATTTCACAATTAAATAAGGTCATACTGGATAAAGAACAAAATAATAATATCATAAAAAAATCAAAAAAAAAAAGTATTATAAAAAAAAAAAAGTATTATAAAAAAAAATACTTCAAAAAAAAAACTAAATAATACCTTCTTTGGGTGATGATGCGCTCCCAAAAATATTTTTTTTAATCCTTCCAGATAAAAAAGATTTTCTTCCCGCTATTACTGCATACTTCATCGCTTCAGCCATTTGAAAAGGATTTTTTGCTTTTGCAATAGCAGTATTAATTAACACTCCGTCACAACCCATTTCCATTGCCATAGAAGCATCTGAAGCTTCACCTAATCCAGCATCAATTATAACTGGCAACTTTGTTTGTTGTCTTATAATTTTTATATTTAGTTTATTTTGAATACCTAGGCCTGATCCAATTGGGGCTGCTAAAGGCATGATTGCACAGGCCCCTACATTTTCTAATCTTTTCGACATTAAAGGATCATCGTTGCAGTAAACCATAACTCTAAATCCTTCCTTAGTTAATATTTCTGTTGATTTTAAAGTTTCAATCATATCTGGAAATAGATTTTTTTTATCTCCTAGCACTTCTAATTTAACTAATTTCCAACCACCTATCTCTCTTGCTAGTCTCAAAGTTCTTAGCGCCTCCTTAGAAGAAAAACATCCAGCAGTATTTGGTAAATAAGTAATTTTTTTTGGATCAATATAATCCATTAAAATTGGTTTACTTTTATCAGCAATATTCACTCTTCTTACTGCAACTGTTACAATTTCTGTACCAGAAATTTTTATTGCTTTTGCACATTCAGACATATTCTTATATTTACCCGTTCCAACAATTAATCTTGAAGTAAATTTTTTTTTAGCAATAATAAGTAAATCTTTCTTTTTCATTAACCACCACCAATAAAATGTACAATCTCAAGAATATCTTTATTTTTTAAAGTGATATTTCTTAATTTTTTTTTATCTATTATTTTTTCATTTAGTTCAATTGCAACTTTATTTAATGGCATATTGAGTTTTTTTGATAAACTAAAAACAGTAGAATTTTGATCAATTGATAAGTTTTTACCATTAACTTTAATTTTTATTTTATTTTTATTTTTCATGTAATATAAAAGTAAACGTGAATAATATATTAATAATTAACGGTCCAAATCTTAATCTATTAGGTGAAAGAGAACAATCCCAATATGGTTCTATAACATTTGATAGTTTAAAAGATATTTGTTTAAAAAAATCAGAAGATTTGGGAATAAAGTTAGATTTTCTTCAATCCAATATAGAAGGAGAAATTGTCAGCATAATTCAGGATGCGAGAAATAAACATGATGGAATAATTATTAACGCTGCAGGATTTACTCACACATCTGTTTCAATAAGAGATGCCTTAACTATATATAAAAAACCCATAATTGAATTACATATATCAAATATATATAAACGAGAAGAATTTAGACACAAATCTCTTATTAGCGGAGTTGTAACAGGAATTATTTGTGGATTAGGATCTAATGGTTATATTTTGGCCATAAATGCAATGCATGAATTGCTAAAAAATGGAAATAGATAAAAAGATAATAAGAAAACTAATAGAGGTTTTAGAAGATCTAAAAAAATCATTAAAAGATAATGACTTTGTTAATATTGATGATCCGGTCGCAGAAGAAATTGATGTCTCTAAAATAGTTATAAAAAGTCCTATAGTTGGAACTGTATATCTTGCTCGAGAACCGGGAGCAAAAAAATTTGTTGAGGTTGGTAAAAAAATTAAAAAAGGTGACAGTGTAATGATAGTTGAGGCTATGAAAACAATGAATCATGTTACTTCTACATCAGATGGTGTTGTTAAAGAAATTTGTGTTGAAGATGGTCAACCAGTCGAGTTTGGTCAAAAACTTATCGTTCTCGAGTAATGTTTAAAAAAATATTAATTGCCAATCGCGGAGAAATTGCGGTTAGAATAATTAGAGCATGTAAAGAATGGGGCATATCGACTGTTGCTATACATTCTGATGTAGATAGAGATAGCATGCATGTAAGATTAGCAGATGAAAGTGTTTGCATTGGTTCTCACAATCCAGCAAGTAGTTATCTAAATATTCCAGCTATTATGTCAACAATTGAACTAACTAATGCTGAAGCAGTTCATCCTGGATATGGTTTTTTATCTGAAAACTCTAATTTCGCAAAAATTTTAGAAGATAATAATATTAAATTTATAGGACCGTCTTCAAAATTAATCAAAATGATGGGAGATAAAATACAAGCAAAAAAAATTGCAAAAGAACATGGATTACCTGTAATTGAAGGATCAGAAAATGGAGTAGCAAGCCAAAAAGATGCTGAAGAAATTTGTAATAAAATTGGCTTTCCTGTTTTAATAAAAGCTGCTGGCGGTGGAGGTGGTAAAGGAATAAAAATAGTTCATAAAGAAACTGAGTTTGAAGAATTATTTGCAATGGCTAAATCTGAAGCAAAAAAATATTTTGGAAATGATGAGATATATATTGAAAAATTTTTTCAAAACCCTAGACATATAGAAATTCAAGTTCTATCAGGAAAAAATAGAACTGTGCATTTACATGAAAGAGATTGCTCGGTTCAGAGAAGGCATCAAAAGTTAATAGAGGAAACTCCAAGTCCAATTTTAAATGATGAAATAAGAAAAGATTTGTTTGAAAAAACAGTAAATATGGTAACTAAAATTGGATACGAAGGAGCTGGTACAGTAGAATTTATTTATGAAGACGGTAAATTTTATTTCCTTGAAATGAATACTAGAGTTCAAGTGGAACATCCTGTAACTGAAGTCGTCACCGGCATAGATATTATAAAAGAACAGATTTATATTGCCTTTACTGGAGAAACTGCTCTTAAACAGGAAGATATTAGTCCACGAGGTCATGCAATAGAATGTAGAATAAATGCCGAAGATCCAAGTAAAAATTTTCAACCTTCTCCTGGAACAATTGAAATGTGTCATCTACCTTCTGGTTTTAGAACCAGAGTTGATGGTGCAGTTTATCAAGGATATAAAGTAACACCTTATTATGACAGTATGATTTGCAAATTAATATGTCATGGCAGGAATAGAACTGAAGCAATTCAAAGAATGAGAAGATCTTTAGATGAATTCGTTATTGAAGGAATTACAACAACTATTGATTTACATAAAAAATTATTAAATCATAAAAAATTTATAGACTCGAATTTTAATGTTACTTGGCTTGATCAAGAAAAAATAATTTAAATTTAGTAACATCTAGTTAACCAAATATCATATACAGGATGGTCAAAAGGTCTTAATGAAGGACTTGAGGAAAATGCCCAACCATTAAAAACAAAAACTTTATCATTGTCCGTTGATGTTATATCTATAACTTGTAGATAAGCTGTTACTTCTGGATTATCATCAAATTCTGAATTTTTACACTTAAGTGATTTTATTAGTAAATTTTCAAATTTTGTCTCCTCACCAATTTTTAAAGTCAACTCGCTATTTTTTGAACTGACTTTGTCTAAAATTTTAATTTCAACAAAATTACCTTTAAGATTTTTATTATTTTGAGAAGCATATGTATTTAAAGTAAAATAAAAAAAAATAAGAAGATAAAATAATATTTTAGTTAATTTAACTTTTCCAAGTGTTGTATTTTTTTTTAACAGCATTATTATTTTGTTTGGGATGATAACCTTTTTTTGTTCCTGTTAGATTGGGTTGATGAGGTTTTTGCCAATCAAATTTTCTTAGTTCATGCAAGTTTTCAATTTTATTGTTTGTAAAATGTATCCAGGAATACCATTCGTTAGGAATTTTTGATGCATCAACTTCATCTTTGTAGATTATCCATCTCTTGCCATTCTTACTTTGATAATATTTATTGCCAAAATTATCTTGTCCAACAAGTTTTCCAAATAACAAAGTTTGAAGTCTTGTGCCAAATGTCTGATGATTCCACCATGTGAAAATTTCTTTAATTAATGTCAACATAAATATTTAATAAATATTCAATTTAAAATTGTAAAAAATAGATTAGACTAAAATTTTTATTTATATATACAATATTTATTTAAAGACTCAAAAAACAATATTTAAGGTAAACTATGGCAAAATACTTAGTAGAAACTTATTACAACTGCACTTTCAAGGTAAGTCATTATTTAGATGACATAAATGAAGCTGAGCTAAAAAATTTAGAGAAAAGAGATGACGGAAAGTTTGAAATATTGGATATTAAATTAGATAATAGAAAAACAAAGAATCTTGAAGCTAAAGTTTTAGATGCAAACGCTGACAAAGAGTTAAAAAAAATAGATATAATTCCTCAAAACAATTCAAAAACAGTTTCAAAAAACAATCAATATTTTGTAAAAAACTTAAATGACAGTGCCAGCAAAAGATTTAGCATGCCCGACAGACGTAAGGGTTATATCCAAAAAGCTACCATTGGAAATCATAAAGTATATTTGCACACTGGCGAATATGAGGATGGTAAAATAGGAGAGATTTTCATAGATACTAGTAAAGAAGGAGAGTTAGTAAAAGCTCTAATGAATAATTTCGCTATCTCAGTTTCACTTGGACTACAATATGGAGTACCTTTAGATGAATTTGTTAATGCTTATGTTAGTACTAAATTTGAGCCATCTGGCAAAGTGCATGGTAATGATAGAATTTTAAGTGCAACATCGATTCTAGATTATATTTTTAGAGAATTGGCAATTTCTTATTTAAATAGAGAAGATCTAGCTCACACACCTTCAATTGGAGGTTCAGATAAACTCGTAGATGAAAAATCTGATGAAATTTCCGATGATCAAAACCAATTTTTGAAAATGGTAAAAAACATAACTAGTAAAGGGTTCTTAAGAAATAATTACAAAAAAAAGCTAGTTGATTTATCTGATATTAGAATAAACTTAAAGGGAAAAAAATAAATCTCTACTTTTTTTTTATAGCTAAATTCAATTCTTTAAGTTGCTCATCACTAACATCAGATGGTGCATTCATCAATAAATCTTGGGCGTTTTGATTCATAGGAAACATTATTACTTCCCTAATATTCTTTTCTTCGGCTAACAACATCACTATACGATCAATTCCTGGTGCTATGCCTCCATGTGGAGGTGCTCCATAACTTAACGCACTAATTATTCCTTTGAATTTTTCATTAACTATTTTTTTATTGTATCCTGCTATAGCAAATAATTTATACATTAATTCTGGAATATGGTTTCTAATTGCACCAGATGATAATTCTACACCATTACATACAATATCATATTGGTAGGCTTTTAATTCTAATGGTTTTGATAAGTCTAGATTATTAACATTTCCTTGAGGCATAGAAAAAGGGTTGTGACTAAATTTTATTTTTTTTGTTAATTCATCTTTCTCAAACATTGGATAATCAACAACCCAACAAAATGCAAAGGAGTTTTTATCAATTAAATTTAAATCACTAGCTATTTTATGTCTTGCCTGGGAAAGTATTTTTTGAACATCAAGTATATTTCCACAAGATAGAAAAATACTATCCCCTACTTCTGCAGAAGTTAATTTCATAATTTCTTTGATAGCGCCGCTTGCAAAAAATTTTCCTACTGGTCCTTTTCCAATTATTTCTTTATCTTTTTCTATAGTAAAATAAGCAAGGCCAGATGCTCCTTGTTCTTTGGCCCAATTATCAATGTTGTCAAAAAAACTTCTTGGCTTTCCTTTGGTATTTTTTACAACTATAGCTCTAACTATTGATCCAGATTTTATTAATTTTTTAAATATTTCAAACTTAACATCGCTTCTCTTGAATATATCAGTTATATCATTTATCAAAAGAGGGTTTCTTAAATCAGGTTTATCTGTTCCATATTTCATCATAGCGTCTGAAAATTTTATCCTTGGAAACTTTTCATAAATCTTTTTTTTAGTTGAAAATTTTTTAAAAAGGTTAATCATTAATTTCTCCACAACTTCAAAAACATCTTCTTGTTCTACGAAAGACATCTCAAGATCAAGCTGGTAAAATTCACCTGGACTTCTATCAGCTCTTGCATCTTCATCTCTAAAACATGGTGCTATTTGAAAATATTTGTCAAATCCCGCAGTCATTATTAGTTGCTTAAATTGTTGGGGCGCTTGAGGAAGAGCATAAAATTTTCCTGGGTTTAGCCTACTAGGTACTAAAAAATCTCGAGCTCCTTCAGGACTTGATGAAGTTAAAATAGGTGTTTGAAATTCAAGAAAACCTAATTTCTCCATTTCAGATCTAATAAAAGAAATTACTTTAGATCTTAAAATAATGTTTTGATGAATTTTTTTTCTTCTCAGATCTAAAAATCTATATTTAAGTCTAATCTCTTCTGAATATTCTTGATCACTAAAAACTGGAAGAGGTAGTTCTTTTGTAAAACCCAATACTTCAAAAGATGATATAGATATTTCAATTTCTCCAGTTTTTATTTCTAGATTTATAGTATCTGTACTTCTTGCAACTACTTTTCCATTAATTTTAACAACTGTTTCTAAAGGTAATTTTTCTAATTGACTAAAATTAGAATTACTTTTTTGAATAACACATTGTGTGATCCCATAATTATCTCTTAAATCTACAAATAAAAGATTTCCATGATCACGTTTTTTATTTATCCAGCCTGATAATGATATTTCTTTATTTTTGTGATCCTTTGTTAGTTCACCACATGTATGTGTTCTGTATTTGTTCAAATTATACCTTTAAAATTTCCTTTATTGTTTTAAAATCTATTGGTTTCTTTTTTCTTAAACTTAATTCATCAATCTTATATATAAAATCAGATATTTTACCATACGATCTATCAATTCTTTTGATTATAAAATCAATAAGTTTTTTATCTATAGCAATCTGTCTATCAGAAAAACTTTTCAAAATAATTGCAAACATTAATTCATCATCTGGATTTTCGATTTTGGCAAAAAGACAATTCTTAGATCTGGATTTTAGATCATCTAAATTAAAATTCATTTCATTGATTGGATTTAAAGAATTAATTAATAAATATTTGTTATTATTATCTACGAGATTGAACAACGAGTATAACAATCTTTCATTTGTTTTATTATTAAAATCATCTAATATAATGTTTTCATGCAGTCTTAATTCTTTAAAAATTTCATCGTTTAACTGATTTTCTGATATTTTTTTACCTTTATTTTTTTTATAAAAAATATTTGCAAGGTGTGATTTTCCGCTAAATTTTTCTCCGTATATATTTAAAATATTTTTTTCCCAATAAGGCCATTTTTCAATTAACTCAAAGGCAAAATAATTGCTTTTACTAACAAAAAAATCATCATAGTTAAAATTTTGATTGTAATTAAAATTAAGTAGTAATTGATTTAAATCTTTCATCGAATTCTCCAAATTCTGAAAGAAGTATCTAATTTTAAGCCATTGTTTTCAATTTCTTGAATAAATTTATCTGGGGTACCATTATAAATTATTTTATAAATTGTCATTTGACTAGAAAAGTTATCAATATAATAATTTGAAACTAAATCTAAATTTGATAGCTCTTTTTCGAATTTTTTAATTAAATCATAATTTTGCGAATTTAAAGAAAGTGTTAAAGATAATTTAATAGAAGTATTTATTTGGTTTATTTTTTTCCATTGATTTTCATAATCTGTTTTTAAAGTTTTAATTATTTTTTCCAAAGATTCTTTTTTATCAAAACTTACCTTTAAAAAAATTTGGTTTGTAAAAATTAAGTTTTTGTTTAAATTCAACTTTGAAAGTGCTCTTAACTGATTTTCATTTTTAAAAAAAATAATAATTATATAATCTTTGAGATCATATTTTGATATAATTTCACTAAAATCATAATCTTCAATATTATTAATATTTTTTTTTAAAATATTAATGTCCTCTAAATCTTCATTGGGTAAAATATATTTTAACAGATAATGTTTTTCATTTTTATTGTTCCAATTTAAATAAAATGGATTTTCACTAAAAAGTTTAATTTGTTTTTTTTCAATATCAATTAAAATTGGCATTAAAAATAAATTTTTTTCTTTCGGAATTGATGGAAAAATATTTTCTCTTTCTAAAAAATTTAAAACTTTTTTTTTATTAAAATCTACATCAAATTTAGCAAAATATTTGTTTTCTATAAATTTTTCATCAACAATTGTAAAAGAATCAACCAAGCTTTTTATTAGTTTTAAATTTGTGCTGTTTAAATTTTTTTTATCTTCAAAAATTGTTATTTTTGCTATTAATTCTTTAAATGCCATCTGAAATGCACTATCAATAACATTTTGTTTATTAAAATTTAGGTCATAAGATTCAGATATTTCTAAATCAATTATTTTATAGGTATTCGCATAAACAGAAGTTGTGGAAAACTTAATAAAAAATAGAACGAATAACAGAAAAAATATATACAGTCTAAATCGTGTAATTTTTTTTTTTTGGAACATAAGTAAAAACAATGAAAATGAATAGGAGTAGTCTAACATACAAAAAAAGTGGAGTTAACATTAAAGAGGCCGATAAATTTGTCAAATTCATATCTTTAAACTCTAAAAAAACGAAACAAAATAGCAAATATAATAATATTGGTAGTTTTGGTTCGGTAACAAATATTCCAAAAACATTTCAGAGCCCACAAATAGTTGCAAGTACAGATGGTGTTGGTACAAAAATTGAAATCGCTAACATTTTAAAAAAATATGACACAATTGGAATTGATCTAGTTGCAATGTGTGTAAATGATCTGATAGTCCAAGGAGCAAAGCCAATGATATTCTTGGATTATATTTCTATAAACAAAATTGATTTAAAAAAATTAAAGTCGCTTTTAAAAGGTGTTGTTAAAGGATGTAAGATTTCAGATTGTGAGCTAGTTGGAGGAGAAACGGCAGAAATGCCTAGTACATATTCAAAAGGTAAATTTGATATTGCTGGTTTCTCTGCTGGCATAGTAGAGAAAAAAAAAATTTTATATAAACATAAAATAAAAAAGAATAATTTAATTCTTGCTGTGCCTTCAAGCGGTCTGCACTCTAATGGCTTTTCTTTAGTAAGGCATATTTTAAAAAAAAAAAAAATAAATATACTTAAAAATAAATTTTTAAAAAAAGAAATTTTAAAGCCAACAAAAATTTATGTAAAAGAAGTGTTAAATTTAATAAAAAATAATTTACTGAATGGATGCGCGAATATAACTGGTGGTGGTTTAGAAGATAATATTAAAAGAGTAATACCAAAAGGTTTATGTGCATATATTAATTTAAATAATATAAAAACTCGATCAATATTTAATTGGATAAAAAATCAAGGCGTGGATGATTATGAAATGATAAAAACATTTAATTGTGGTGTAGGTTTTTGTTTAATAATAAATTATAAAAATTTAAATAAAGTCAAAAAGTTTTTTTCCAAAGAGTATCAACCTTATATAATTGGAAAAATCATTCCTGGTGAAAAAAAAATTAAAATTGATGGCAAAATTCATTGGCAAAAGTAAGTTAAATGCTGCAGTATTTATTTCTGGAAGAGGAAGTAATTTAAAATCTTTAATAAATTTTACAAAAAAAAAATTATCTCCAATTAAAATTGTTTTAGTTGTATCTAACAATAAAGAAGCCCAAGGTCTAAATTATGCTAAAATCAATAATATAAAAAATATAGTTGTAATATACAAAAATAAATTAAAAGCAGAAAAAAAACTTTTAGGTGCTTTATTAAAATATAAGATTCGATTAATTTGTTTAGCTGGATTTATGAAAATACTTTCAAAAAAATTTATACTAAAATTTGAAGGAAAAATTTTGAATATTCATCCTTCTCTACTTCCAAACTATAAAGGATTGAATACTCATAGGAGAGTGATTGAAAATAAAGAAAAATTTACTGGTTGTACAGTACATTTGGTAAATAGTCGTTTAGATTCAGGAAAAATTATCCTTCAAAAAAAAATTAAAATATTAAGGAAAGATAATGAAAATAGTTTAGCAAAAAAGGTTTTAAAGCTTGAACATCAACTCTATCCTAGGGCTATTGTAAAATTTTTATCTAGTCGTTAAAGAAAAAATTAATCTCTATTTTAGCATTTTCAACACTATCTGAGCCATGAACAGAATTTTTATCAATGGAAATACCATATTTTTCCCTTAATGTTCCTGATTCTGCATTCTTCGGATCAGTCGCTCCCATTAATTTTCTATTATCTGTAACAGCATTTTCTTTTTCAAGAGCCATTACTACTATAGGACCTGATGAAAGATAATCACATAAATCGTTATAAAATGGTTTAGTTTGGTGTACTTTATAAAATTTTTCCGCATCAGATTTTTCGAGTTTAATTTTTTTTTCTTTCAAAATGTTAAATCCACTTTTTTCAAATTCACTTTTAATTTCTTCAGATAAATTTCTCTCTACTGCATCAGGTTTAATTATTGATAATGTTTGTTCCAGATTATTCATAATTTTCTTCTACTAATTTATTTAAAAGCCTTACTCCAAAGCCTGTTGCACCTCCAGGATTAATGTTTGCTGCTTTTTTTGAAAAAGCCATACCGGCAATATCTAAATGTGCCCATTGAGTTTTGTGAATTATAAATCTTTGTAAAAATTGAGCTGCTGTTATTGACCCCGCTCCTCCCGAATAGTTTATATTTTGAACATCGGCAATTTTTGAGTCCATTAACTTGTCATAGTTTTTATGCAATGGCATCCTCCATACTTTTTCATCTACTTTATTGCCTGCATCAATTATTTTTTTTGAAAGATTGTCGTTATTTGAAAATAATCCTGCATATTCTCCTCCTAAACAAACAATTATTGCTCCGGTTAGAGTTGCTAAATCTACGATAAAATTAGGTTTAAATTTTTTTTCAGTAAATGTTAAAGCATCTGCTAAAACTAATCTGCCTTCTGCATCAGTATTTAAAATTTCAATTGTTTTACCACTATAAGATTTTACAATATCGCCGGGCCTTTGCGCATTTCCTCCTGGCATATTTTCAACTAGCCCCACAACCCCTACAGCATTTATTTTTGCTTTTCTTAGTGCAAAATTTTTCATCAATCCTGCTACAACAGCTGATCCTGCCATATCATATGTCATTTCTTCCATGAATTTTGCTGGCTTTAATGAAATTCCACCTGTATCAAAACAAACTCCTTTTCCAACAAATGCTAATGGTTTTGAATTATTTTTTAATCCATTCCATTCAATTGCAACTAAATACGTACCACATACACTACCTTGCCCAACACCTAATAGTGCATTCATTCCGAGCTTTTTTAATTTTTTCTCATCATAGACTGTAATTTTTAATCCATGTTTTTTTAATTTAAGTAATCTTTTTACATATTCATCTGGTGTTAAGATATTTCCTGGTTCAGAAACTAAATCTCTAGAAAAATTTATTCCTTCTAAAAGTGCGTTTAGGTTAATTTGTAAATTCTTTTCAATTTTATTTTGAAAAACATTTAATATAAATTCTTTATCTTTTTTATTTTTATTATTAGAAGTTTTATATATATCAAACTTATATGACTTAAGCTGCGCTCCATGAACAAACTCTTCTATGTTGAATTTTTTACTACCATTAATAAGGGATGGCCCGTGCAAAATTACATCTTTAATCATATTATTTTTTAAGAAATCAAAAAACTTTGCACCTAGCTCTACTACTTGATTTGAAGATATTTTATTATCTACCCAGATTACTATTATCTTTTTTTCTATACCTATATCAATAGAGGTAATAACCTTCTTTTTTGTAAAATTTTCTTTTTTTTTTAGTTTTTCGATAGAAGTAACGATATGTTTGTCTTTTCCAAAAATTTTAAACAAATCATTGCTTTTTGTTTCACTTTTTAAAAAAACAGCAATATTATTTGACTTATTTTCATTAAATTTCGAAAGGTAGTTTATTTTTAAGTTCATTTAAAATTATTATATTATAAGTTGAAAATATATATGTATCAAAAAAGCAAATTTCAATGAAAAAATTGATATTTAGAAATATTTATGGAGATATAACTTCATTTTTTTTAATCACTGCCCTTAGTATTACATTGGTTGTTTGGGTAATACAGGCAGTAAATTTTTTAGATTTTGTTTCTGAGGATGGCCATAGTTTCAAGGTATACTTTATGTATTCTTTGTTAAATTTGCCCAAAATATTTAGCAGATTAATAATTTTTGTATTTTTTATATCGCTATTTTATATTTTTTCCAAATATGAGGATAATAAAGAAATTTTAATTTTTTGGACAAATGGAATTAAAAAAATAGAATTTATAAATCATTTAATTAAATTTTCTTTTTTATTTTTAATTTTACAATTAGTGTTAAATTTTCTAGTAGTTCCTAAAACACAAGATTTAGCTAGATCATATATTAGGGACTCGAATATTGATTATTTACCATCTCTCATAAAATCTAAACAATTCATTGATACTGTATCTGATCTTACTATATTTGTAGAAAAAAAAGAAGATAATGGAATACTAAAAAATATTTTTTTAAAAGAATACGATAGAGGCAAAAATGAATCACAAATAATTTCAGCAAAAAGTGGAATAATTTTAAGAAAAAATAATAAATATTCTCTTTTACTATTCAATGGTAAAGTTATTGATTTAAAAGAAAATAGAACAACCATTTTTTCTTTTGGAAAGTTTGAAATAGATTTATCTAAGTACTCTACTAAATCAACTACTTTTCCAAAAATACAAGAATTAAATAGTTATGAATTATTACAATGTATAAATTCAATTATTAAATATAGGCAATCTTATACAAAAACTAATTATACTTGCGATTTGAATTCTATAAATGAATTTTTAAATGAAACTTTTAAAAGAATGTTTAGTCCAATATATATATTAATAATTGCACTGATAACTAGCTGTTTGATATTTAAACCAAGTGAAGAAACTAAATACAATAAATTTAGACTTGCAATTTTCATCTTAGGGATAATAACAATAATTTTGGCTGAAGTTTCTCCTCAATTAATAAAGTATTCTAATGTAAGTAGTTATTTATTTTTAATTTCTCCATTTATATTGAGTTTAGTTTTCTACTTTTTTTTAATTATAAAATTTAAATTTAATTTCAAAAAAAATTATGATTATTAAAACTTATCAACAGTACCTGATAAAATCTTTATTAAAAAATATTTTTTTAATTAGTTGCCTCTTTCTTATTTTATCTTTTTTACTTAATATACTAGAAGAAATAAAATTTTTTAAAAATTTAGATCTTGGCATTTCATACTCTTTTTTACTTACATTTCTAAATGTTCCTTCAATACTTTATGAAATATTTCCATTTATTTTTTTGATTTCAACTCAAATGTTTTTTGTTAATTTATTTGAAAAAGAAGAATTAATAGTTCTTAAAAAACATGGGGTAGATAATTTAGTTTTAATTAAAATTTTAATTATAACTTCATTGGTTTGTGGAATTTTAATTGTCTCTTTGTTCTATACAATTTCAGCTCAAATGAAACATTCTTATTTAAGTTTTAAAAATAAGTTTACAGATGACAAAAAATATCTTGCTGTAGTAAATGAAAATGGACTTTGGATAAAAGATGAAGTTGATAATTCAATAAATATAATTAACGCAGAAATATTCGAAAACGATACTTTAAAAAAATTAATAATAACTCAAATGGATAAAGATTTTAATATAGTTAAAACAATCATTGGTAAAAGTGCCAATATCCAAAAAAATACCTGGAAAATAAAGAATGTAGAGGTTCATGAAATAGAAAAGTCAAAAGTAAGTCATGATCAAATTTTATTTAAGACAAACTTTAACAAAGAAAAACTTAATAATATATTTTCAAATTTAACTTCCTTAACTTTTTTTGAATTATTGAGTATGTCCAAAGATTATAATCAACTGGGATATTCTACTTTAGAAATTAACTCCCACTTACATAAGTTATACTCATTTCCAATTTATTTAATGATAATGTCCTTAGTGGGAGGAATTTTGATGTTAAACATTAAATATAATAAATCGAAAATTGTAAATATTACCATTGGTATAATTTTATCAGTTATTATTTATTATTTAAATTATTTTATAAATTTATTGGGAACGAATGAAAAATTACCAATCATTATTTCAATTTGGTTGCCACATTTAATATTATTTTTGTTTTGTTTAACATTTTTGATCAGGATAAATGAAAATTAGATTTTTATTAATTTTTTTAATTTTAAGTAATTTTTTTATTTATAATTTTGCTAAATCTGAAATTTTTGAAATAGAATCATCGCAAATAGACATTTTAGAAAAAGGTAATTTGGTTAAAGCTTATGGCGGAGTCAAGGTACTATCTGAAGATGGAACTGAGATTACTGGAAAAGAGGTTCATTACAATAAAGAGAAATTAATTCTTGAAACAATTGGTAATGTAGTATTAATCGACAAAAAAAATAACATCATATTTAAGTCTGACAAAATTACTTATAATAAAAAAAAAGAAATAATTTCATCCGATAAAATAGATAATCAAGCAACTATAATTGATAAAAAAAATAAAAAAAAGAAATAATTTCATCCGATAAAATAGATAATCAAGCAACTATAATTGATAAAAAAAATAATATTACAATTCAATCTGACAAAATCATTTATAATATAAAAAAAGAAATAATTTCATCCGATAAAATAGATAACCAAACAATCGCAAACGACAAAAAAAATAATGTCATAATTCAATCTGACAAAATCATTTATAATATAAAAAAAGAAATAATTTCGTCTCTAGGAGATACATATGCAAATTTACAAAATAAATATGAAATAAACTCAACAGAACTAGTTCTTAATAGAAATAAAATGGAAATATATTCCTCTAAAAAATCTAAAATAGAAGATAGGTTGGGAAATATTTTCGAATTAGAAAATTTTAAATTTAATATTAATGAAAAATTATTAAAGGCAAAAAATATTACATTGTTTGATACAAAAAATAATAAATATTATTTGAAAAATTCTTTAGTCAATTTAAATACAAATGAAATTGTTGGAAGTGATATAAGTATTGATTTTGATAATTCTTTATTTGGAAATAAAAAAAATGAACCGCGATTAAAGGGTAGGAGTTTAATTTCAAATGAAAATGAAAGTATAATTTACAAAGGTTCTTTTACTACTTGCAAAAAAAATAAAGATAAATGTCCTCCATGGACCATATTTGCAGAAGAAGTTAGACATAAAAAAGTTGAGAAAGTAATTGAATACAGAAATGCTTGGCTTAAAATATATGATATACCAGTTGTTTATTTTCCTTATTTTAGACATCCCGACCCTACTGTAAATCGCCAATCAGGTTTTCTTGCTCCAATTTTTATTAACTCAAGTAATTCTGGAACGTCACTTCAAATACCTTACTATAAAGTTATTTCAGAAAACAAAGATCTTACAATAATGCCAAGAATTTTCTTTAATAATAATATAATTCTACAAACTGAGTATAGACAAGCAAATAAAAAATCTGATTTAATAGCTGACTTAAGTATTAATAAAAATGATAGCTCAACAAAAGGTCATTTTTTTTCTAATTTAAAAGGAAGCTTGGATAAAAGTGGTTTTGAAATAAATTTGCAAAAAGTATCAAACGATAAGTATCTCAAAATAAATAAAATTAAATCACCTTTAATTAATAATTACTCAACACTTCATTCTTTTTTAAATTTAACAAAATCAAGTGAAGATTATTCATTAGAAGCTTCTTTTGAAGTATATGAAGATTTAAGCAAAAATAGTTCTGATAGGTTTGAATATATTTATCCAAATTTTGTTTATAATAAAGATTTGGATTCCTTAAATGAAAATTTAAAATTTACTTCTACCGGATTTCAGAAAAAATATAATACAAATATATACGAAGCTTCTATAATTAATGATATAAAATATTTATCTGAACCAATTTTTTTTGCTAATGGATTAAAAAATAATTACACTATTTTATTTAGAAACGTAAATACTAATTCTGAAAATTCCTCTACTTTTAAAAAAGATAATGACCATAAACTTCTTTCAGCTATTTTATTTGAAACAAAATATCCGTTAAAAAAGTCAGATGACAAATATATGAATTACTTAACTCCAATACTTTCTGCAAGGTACAGCCCGAATAAAACAAAGAATATTAAAAATTTAGACAGACGTTTAGAATACAATAACATCTTTTCTTTAGATAGAATTGGTGAAAATGATTTAGTTGAAGGAGGTCTATCTTTAACTTTAGGTCTTGAGTACTCAAAAAAAGATATTAAAAATAATGATTTTTTTAATTTAGGTTTAGCTACTGTATTAAGAAATAAAGAAGACAGCGACTTACCTGTTAAGAGTACACTTGGACAAAAAACTTCAGATATTGTTGGAAATTTAAAATTTATTCCTTCTAAATTTTTTGATTTTGAATATGAATTTTCTTTAGATAATAATTTAAACGAAACAAATTATAATCTTGCAAAAACAAATTTAAGTATAAACAATTTTGTAACATCTTTTGAATTTTTACAAGAAGACAATATGATTGGAGATAAAAGTTACTTGTCAAATAAAACTACTTTTAGTTTTGATGAAAGTAACTTTTTATCATTCAAGACAAATAGAAACTTGAATAAAGATATTAGTGAATATTATACTTTAATATATGAATATAAAAATGACTGTCTAACTGCAGCTATTGAATATGATAAACAATATTATACTGACAGTGACTTAAAACCTGAAAAAAATATATTTTTCTCTATAAAGATAATTCCTTTTGGTAAAATAAATACGCCAAGCATTAATTAGTGAAAAATAAATTAATAATAACTTTTATTTATTTGTTATCATTTTTTTATTTTAATCTTATTACTGCAGTCATAGGTAATGAAGTTCATATTGTTTTAAAAATTGAAGATGAAATTGTAACTAATTTAGACATAATTAAAGAAAAAAACTATTTGATTGCTTTAAATAATAGTTTAAGCAAAATAAATAAAAATCAATTAGAAACATTAGCAAAAAATTCAATTATTAAAGAAAAAATAAAAAAAAAGGAATTAATAAAATATTATGATTTAGAAAAAGCTTCATCAATAATGGAAAATTTGATTATAGATTTAAGTAAAAAATTAAATTTTCGTAATCAAGAAGAATTGAACAAGTATTTATTAAATTTTAATTTAGATATTGATGAGATTAAAGAAAAACTAAAAATAGAAACTTTATGGAATCAATTGATTTATGATAGATTTATTGATCAAGTGTCTATAGATGAAAAAAAATTAAGAGATTATCTTAAAACTGAAATAGAATATAGTTCAAATCAATTATATGAATACCATTTAAGTGAAATTTTATTTGAATTAAAAGCAAATGAAACTCCAGAACAAAAATATAATTTAATTATCGCAAATATAGAAGAAGCTGGATTTAAAAATGCATCAAATATTTATAGTATTTCAGAATCTTCAAAATTTGGTGGTGAAATTGGGTGGATAAATAAAATGCAATTATCAAAGTCAATTATTAAAGAAATAGAAAAAATTGAAGTAGGTAAACTAACCCGAGCTATACAAGTAGGTAATAATTTTATGATATTAAGGATTAATGATAAAAGAAAAATAAATAAAAAAATTAATTTTGATGAAGAATTAAAAAAATTAATAATTTTTGAAAAAAATAAACAATTAAATCAACTATCATTAATTTATTTCAAAAAAATTAAACAAAATATATTTATCAGTGAATTATAAACCATTAATCATTGTTTTGGGCGAACCATATAGTACTTTTACAGAAATTATATTTAAATTATATAAATCTAAAATAATTAGAAAATTTAAAAGACCAATTATATTAATTGGATCCAAAGCTTTGTTTAAAAAACAAATGTTAAAACTTAATTATTCTTTTAGAATTAAAGACTTTGCAATAAATAATTTTAACAAAATAAAACTTAATAACAAATCTATAAACATTATAAATGTAAATTTTAATTTTAAAAAAATATTCGATAAAATTACTAATAAATCAAACAATTATATTAAAGAATGTTTTGACATAGCTTTAAATTTATTAAAAACAAAATATGCTTATGCACTAATAAATGGACCTATTTCAAAAAAACATTTTTTAAAAAAAAAACAATTAGGTATTACTGAATATTTGTCATTAAAAACTAAAGTGAAAAATAATGGAACAATGCTAATTTACAATTCAAATTTTTCTGTGTGCCCTATTACTACTCATTTGCCTATAAATTCTGTAAGTAAAAGTTTAAATTCAAAAAAAATAATTAACAGTGTCTTAGAAATAAACAAATTCTATATAAATCATTTAAATAAAAAACCATTAATTGCAGTGCTAGGTCTAAACCCACATTGCGAAAGCATAAATAAAATTAGTGAAGAAAATAAAATTATAATTCCTGCAATAAAAAAACTGATTAAGAAAAAAATCGTTATTAAAGGCCCATTTTCAGCTGATACTTTTTTTGCAACAAAAAATTTAAAAAAATTTGACGTAGCAATTGGTATGTATCATGATCAAGTTCTAACACCCATGAAAACCCTATATAATTTCAATGCAATCAATTTAACTCTAGGACTTCCATTTATCAGGGTTTCACCAGATCATGGAACAAATAATGAAATGATTGGACAAAATAAATCTGATCCAGCTTCACTTATTTGTGCAATTAATTTTTTTAATAAATTAAATGAAAATTAGACCTAAAAAAAGCCTAGGACAAAATTTTCTTATTGATAAAAATATAATAAAATTAATCATAAATTTAGGAGGAATAATTGAAGACAATATTCTGGTTGAAGTAGGTCCAGGTACTGGCAACCTAACTGAACAAATATTATTAAAAAATCCAAAAAAACTAATTCTTATTGAGAAAGATAAAAATCTAGCAAAACATCTTCTTGAAAAATTTGATAACAAAATTACGCTAATTAACGATGACATATTAAATGTGGAAGAAAATGAATTGTCGGATAAAAAAATGATTATATTCGGAAATTTACCTTATAATATTTCAACTCAAATTCTTGCTAAATGGATTAAACATAAAAATTTAAATTCTATATGTAAAAAATTTATTTTAATGTTTCAAAAAGAAGTTGCAGATAGAATCTTAGCTAACACTAATCAAAAAAATTATGGTAGGCTTTCAATATTATCTTCATGGAGATTGAATATAAAAAAAATTAAAGAAATATCTCCAAAATCTTTTTTTCCATCACCTAAAGTAAAAAGTACTATTTTGCTCATAGAACCAAAAACAAATTTTTTTGAAATTAAAAATCCAAAAAACTTGGAGTATATAACTAATATTTTTTTTAACCAAAGAAGAAAGATGATTAAGAAACCCCTAAGTATCCTTTTTAAAAATAAAGATGAAATTTCAAAAAAATTAAAATTAAATCTTAATTTAAGACCTCAAAATCTTTCTCCATTAGTTTATTTTAAGTTATGTAAAGAATATGAAAATTTATTGAATTAATTTTTTTATATGATCGTCTATAAATTTTTGATCATAATTAATTGTAGTTTGATTTAATTTAGCTTTAATTATTTCAACAATTTGATAGTAACAAGTTTCCAAGTCGTCATTAATTGCCACAAAATCATATTTTTTCCAATGTAAAAGATCTTTATCAAATTGTTTCATTCTTTCCTCAACAATTAATTTATTTTTCATGTCTCTGTTTGACAAACGATCAAATAAAACCTTTCTGCTTGGCGGTAAGATAAAAAAAGTTATCAATTTATAATTAAGTTTTTTTTGTTTAATTTGTTCTGTGCCCTGCCAATCGATATCAAATATTACATTTTTTCCTTTTTTTAAATTATCGAATATAAATTTTTTAGATGATCCATAAAGGTTTTTGAATACTTCTGCATGCTCTAATAATTCATTATTATCTATTAATTTTTTAAATTCTTCTTTGGTGATAAAAAAATAATCTCTTCCATGAACCTCATTACTTCTGGGTGTTCTGGTTGTATGTGAAATTGATATGACGTAATTATTTAAAGAAGAAATCTTTTTAACTAGTGTAGTTTTTCCTGCTCCGGATGGAGAAGATAGAATAATTATTATTCCATCTTTTGTAGACATTTGTTAGAGTTATTAGTTTGCTTTGTTCTCTATAAATTTGATTGCATCACCAACTGTTAATATCTTTTCTGCCTCACTATCAGAAATTTCTGAACCAAATTCTTCTTCAAATGCCATCACTAGTTCGACTGTATCCAAACTATCAGCTCCTAAATCATCTATAAAACTAGCTTCTTCAGTAACCTTTAATTCATCTATACCTAAGTGATCTGCAACTATTTTTTTAACTTTACTTGAAATTTCATCAGACATAATCTTCCTTTTTGTTTTATCCGTATTAATTTATTAAAAGGTTTTGTCAAGCCATATACATGCCCCCATTAACATGGATTGTTTCTCCTGTGATATATGAAGCTGCATCTGATGATAAAAATGCAGCTGTATTAGCAACGTCTTCTCCAGTGCCTAATTTTGACATAGGTATTCTAGATGTTAAAACCGCCTTTATACTTTCTACAATTTTATCAGTCATATTAGATTGAATAAAGCCTGGAGATAAACAATTGAGAGTGATATTTTTTTTTGCATATTCAATGGCTAAAGATTTTGTCATTCCAATAATTCCAGCTTTTGAAGCGGCATAATTTGCTTGTCCACGATTTCCCGTGTGCCCAACTATAGAAGTTATATTTACAATTCTTCCATATTTATTTTTTAACATTTTTTTAATTGCATATTTACATAACAAAAATGTTGATCCTAAATTAACATCAATTACTTTTTTCCACTCTTCATCTTTCATGCGTAATGAAAGATTGTCCATATTTATTCCAGCATTATTAACCAAAATATCTAAACCAACCAGTTGTGATGAAACATTTTCAATAAATTCATCTATTTTAGAATGTTCAGAAATATCAAATCTTAAAATACTTATATTTGGAAAATTTTTTTTTAATAAGTCTAATTTTTCACTTTTTGTACCTGTTGCTAATACATTTCCTTGTAAGGAAACAAATTTTTTTACTAATGATTGTCCTATACCACCCGTTGCTCCAGTAATTAAAATTTTTTTATTTTTAAAATCAATCATTCAAATTTATATTTTTTAAATCTTCTATTTCATTCACAGATATTAAGTTAACGCTTTTGTCAATTCTTTTAATTAAGCCGGATAATACTTTCCCTGGACCAATTTCAATAAATTTTCTTACTTCTTTATTTATCATATAAATAATACTTTCTCTCCATCTAACTGGGCTTTCAATCTGTTCAATCAATAAATCTTTTATTCGATTTGAATTATTTGTTTCTTTGCCTGTTACATTTGAAATAATTACATTATTTGGATTTTTAAATTCTGTATTTGAAATTTCTTTTCTCATAATTTCGGTTGCTGAGCTCATTAATTTGCAATGAAATGGGGAGCTGACAGGTAGCTTAATATTTTTAATAGATTTCTTTTTCAAATCCTCTACTAATAAACCCAAATCTTTATTTCTACCACTCAACACTACTTGACCATTGGAATTGTCATTGGCTATAAAGCATTCATATTTTTTTTCATTCTCTTGTAATAAATCATAAATATTTTTTATTTCTGTACCAAGTACTGCTAACATTCCTCCTTCGCCTTTCGGTACAGCTGATTGCATTGCATTTCCTCGAATTTTTAAAAGTCTTATTGCCTGATCAAAATCTAGAGATCCACTAGCTGTTAAAGCAGTATATTCTCCTAAAGAATGACCGGCAAAATACTTTGCTTTTCCCAAATCTAATTCTGTCTCTCGTTTTATCATTTCAAATATTGAATAACTAACTAGAAATATTGCTGGTTGAGTATTTTCAGTTTGATCTAATTCCTCCTTTGGACCTTCTAAAATTATCTTGCTTAAAGAAAAACCCAATATTTCATCTGCTTTATCAAATAATTCTTTTATAAATCTATAGTTGTTATATAAATTTTTGGCCATTCCTACTGATTGAGATCCCTGACCAGGAAATATAACTGAAAACATAGAAAACCTTATTAAACTTAGTGTTTTTTGTGTTGTATTTAAATTTTTATAATAGTATACCCTCTTTTTTTTAAAAGAATAAATTATGAACTTATATGAACACACAATAGTAGCAAGACAGGATAGAAGTCCAAACCAATTAAAAAAAATTCAAGAAAAATACACTAAATTAGTTGAAACATTTGATGGAAATATAGTTAAAACTGAAAATTGGGGACTGTTAAATTTATCTTATTTAATTAAAAAAAATAAAAAAGGAAACTATATTCATTTTAAAATTAAAGGAAATGGAAAAACTATTTCTGAATTAGAAAAAAATGAAAAAATAGACACTGATCTTCTTAGATATTTAACGGTCAAAGTAAAAGAATTTGATTTAAAAACTAATTATTTCGGTAAAAAAGAAGAAGAAAAAGAAAAAAAACGAACTAATTAAATTTATGAAAAAAAGAAATAAAAAAAGGTCAAGTCAAAGCAACTTTTATAAATTAAGCATATTCCAACCACATAAATACAAATTTAAAAAGAAGTGTCCTTTGTCTGGTAAAGAAGCACCAATAATTGATTATAAAAATATTAAACTTTTAAAGAAATATGTAACTGAAAATGGAAAGATTATGCCATCAAGAATAACTTCTGTTAGTCAGAAAAAACAACGAGAGCTCTCATTATCAATAAAAAGAGCTAGAAACTTAGCATTAATTTAAATGAAAGTAATATTATTAGAAAATGTTGGAAAAGTCGGATCAATAGGTGATGTTATTGATGTAAAAAGAGGGTTTGCAAGAAATTATTTAATTTCAAAAAAAAAAGCCCTATTTGCTTCAAAAGAAAATATTAAAGAAGTTGATAAGATCAAGCAAGAACTATCAAAAAAGGATCAAGAAAAGAAAAAAGAAGCTAAGATCATTCAAGAAAAACTTCAAAATAAAGAATTTGAAGTGAAAAAACTTAGTACCGAAAATAAAGAACTTTATGGTTCAGTAACACCAACAGAAATTGCAAAAATTTTAGTTGAGAAAGAAAAAATTGATATTAATCCGTCAATAATACAACCTATTAAAGAAATAAAATCTCTTGGAACATTTAAAGTAATATTAAACTTACACTCTAAAATTCAATCAGTAATATTTATCAAGGTAGTTTCCGAAGAAACTACGAAATAATTTATACATTATTTTCCCCAGCCTTTTTTTAATCTTGAGGTAAAACCGTTTATTATTTAATTTGCATCATGGTTAAAGCATTTAATGTAATTCAAAACGATATAAAAGAACTTCCAAACAATATAGAAGCAGAACAGTCTGTAATTGGTTCAATTTTATTAAACAATGAAATTTTTGATGAAATTAATTTGTTGATTAATAGTAAAAATTTTTATGATCCTATGCATCAAAAAATTTTTATGGCTATAGAAAAGTTAATATATAGTGGTATGTTAGCTAATCCAATTACTTTAAAAAACTATTTTGAAAACGAAAAAGATGAATTAAATATTCCAAATTATTTATTTAAAATTACTAAATTTTCTACATCTTCTCGCCAAGCTATCGAGTATTCAAAGTTAATTTATGATTTGTATGTTAAAAGAGAACTTATAAAAATTTCTGAAAATATAATTGATGCTGCTAAATTAAATGATTTAGATAATGATGGTAAATCAATAATTGAAAATTTTGAAAAATCACTTTTTGATCTTGCTGAAAAAGGTTCTTTCAGTTCTTCTTTAGTTAAATTTGATGAAGCAATGAAGATGACAATAGAAATGGCTTCTAGCGCATACAAAAATGAAGAAGGTATAGTTGGAGTCCCAACTGGATTAACTGATCTTGATTATAGATTGGGAGGTTTGCACAAATCAGATCTACTTATAATTGCGGGAAGACCATCAATGGGTAAAACAGCTCTAGCAACAAATATAGCTTTTAATGCTGCTAAAAAAATTCAAAATGATGGAAGAAAATCTACAATAGCTTTTTTTTCACTTGAAATGTCATCTGAGCAACTTTCAACAAGAATTCTTGCTGAACAATCCAGAATTAAATCTAATGATATTAGACGTGGGAAAATTTCTGAGGAACAATTTGATAAATTTATAGAAATTTCAAAAAATATATCAGAGTTGCCGCTTTATATTGATGAAACACCAGCAATAAGTATTGCCGCATTAAGTAATAGAGCTAGAAGGATAAAAAGATTATATGGACTGGATATGGTTGTTGTTGATTATATACAATTGATGAAAGCATCAAACTTTAGAGAAGGGAGAGTCCAAGAAATTTCAGAAATTACACAAGGACTTAAAGCTTTAGCAAAAGAACTATCTGTGCCAGTATTAGCTCTTTCTCAACTATCTAGAGCAGTTGAACATAGAGATGATAAAAAACCTCAGCTTTCAGATTTAAGAGAATCGGGCTCTATTGAGCAAGATGCTGATGTTGTAATGTTTGTTTATAGAGAAGCATATTATCTTCAAGGAAAGGAACCGAGACCAGCAACCGTAGAGCATGCTGAATGGCAGGCAAAAATGAATGATATCTCTCATCTAGCTGAAATAATTATTGGTAAACAAAGACACGGTCCAACAGGCAATGTAATGCTTGAATTTGAAGCTATGTTTACTAAATTTAAAGATCTTCAAAATAACTAATTTAAAATATATAAGTTAGTATTGAATGTTTTCACAGTTTTATCGAAAAAATATAATTTACAGACCAAAACTTACTATTTTAGTATTGTTTTTATTATTAGTTAGTTTTGGCTATTATTCAAAAGATTTCAAGCTTGACGCTTCATCGGATACACTTTTATTGGAAAACGATCCGGATTTAAAATATTTAAGAGAGGTTAATAATAGATATGGTTCTAAAGAATTCTTGATATTAACTTATACGCCCGAGGAAGCTATGATCTCGGAAAAATCACTTAATAATCTATTAAGTTTAAAATACAAAATTCAAAGTCTCGATTGGGTTTATAGTGTCATTACATTATTAGATGTTCCACTCTTGAACAACTCCGACGCTCCATTAGCAGATAGACTTCAAAATTTTACAACTCTTAAAAGTGAAAACGTAGATATAGAAAGAGGTTTTGAAGAAATATTAAGCAGTCCTGTTTTTAAAAATTTTGTAATAAGCGAAGATGGCAAAACAACTGGAATAATAGTTAATATAAAAGAAGATGTAAATTTAAAAAATTTAGATGATAAAAGTAAAGAAGAAATAGAAAAGTATAAAGATCTTCGTAAGAAAAAAAATCATAAAAATATTGTTGAGATAAGAGAGCTAATTAAATCTTATAAAAATATAGGGAAAATTTATCTAGGTGGAATTCCAATGATTGCTGATGATATGATGTCTTTTATAAAAAATGACATTATTGTTTTCGGAATAGGCGTATTGCTATTTATAATTGTTACTCTTTGGTTCATATTTAAAAAATTAATTTGGATCATTGTACCTTTAAGTAGTTGTTTTTTTTCAGTATTAATTATGACTGGTCTGCTTGGTTTAATTGGGTGGAAAGTAACAGTCATATCTTCAAACTTTATTGCATTAATGTTGATCTTAACAATGGCCATGAATATTCATATGAGCACTCGTTTTCTTCAATTAAAAAAAAATAATCCAAATCTTAAAAATTCTGAAATTATATTTATGACAACAAGTAAAATGTTTTGGCCAATAATTTATACTGCTTTAACTACTATTTGTGCATTTTTATCTTTAATCTTTAGTGAAATAAAACCAGTAATAGACTTTGGTTGGATGATGTCTTTAGGTTTAATAATATCCTTCGTAATAACATTCACATTATTACCAACTCTGATAAATTTATTATCGACTGAAAAAATTAATATTGAAGGAGAAAGTAAATCAAAAATAACAGAATTTTTAGGAGAAATTTCAATAAATAGTAGGCCAACAATTTTTTTAATTACCTTAGTAGTTATAATCTCTAGCATCGTAGGTATTAGTCGATTAGAAGTTGAAAATAGTTTTATTAACTACTTCAATAAAAACACCGAAATATATAAAGGTATGAAATTGATTGATGAAAAATTGGGTGGCACAACTCCTCTTGATATAATTATAAAATTTCCAACTTTTGAAAAAGATAAATTAACAGTAGCCGATGACGAATTTGAAGATTGGGGTGACGAAGAAAACCATGATAACAGAAAATACTGGTTTACTAAGGATAAAATAGAGAAAATAGAAAAAGTTCATAGCTATTTGGAAAGCAATCCTTTTGTGGGTAAAGTTTTGTCTTTTTCATCAATTTTAAAGGTAGCAAAACAATTAAATAATAACAAACCTCTTGATACTTTAGAAATAGGAGTTTTTTATTCTAAAATACCAGATACAATAAAAAAAGAAGTCATAGATCCTTACATTTCAATTGAAGATAACGAAGCTAGAATAAGCCTTAGAATTAAAGATTCAGAAAAAAATCTAAGAAGAAATGATTTAATTAAAAAAATTGAATATGATTTAGAAAATCAAATAGGACTTGAAAGTAATGAATATAAATTAGCTGGAGTTTTAATATTATTTAATAATCTCTTACAAAGTTTATTTAAGTCACAAATTCTTACATTAGGTTTTGTTATGTCAGGTATATTTGCAATGTTTTTAATATTATTCAGAAATATAAAACTTTCTTTAATAGGAGTCGTTCCAAATTTCATTGCTGCGTTTTTTATATTAGGAATAATTGGTTTGCTTGAAATTCCTCTAGATATGATGACTATAACTATTGCAGCAATTACAATTGGTATAGCTGTAGATAACAGTATTCACTACATATATAGATTTAAAGAAGAGTTTTTTCAAAACAATAGTTATGAAAAAACAATAAAATTATGTCATTCTACAGTTGGTATAGCTATACTTAATACCTCAATAACAATCGTTTTTGGATTTTCTATTTTAGTCTTATCAAACTTTATACCAACTATTTATTTTGGAGTATTTACTGGTTTGGCTATGTTGTTGGCAATGATTTCTGTTTTAACTCTTCTTCCATCATTAATTTTATTAACTAAACCATTTGGAAAGAAATAATTAATGTTAGAAACATTAAAAGATTTCTTTGATAATATTTCAAGTTTTGATCTGTTTTATTTAATAATAACTATACTCTCGTTAATTAAATGTTCTAGAAAAGGATTTGTTTTAAGTATATTGGCGGCATCAAAATGGTTATTAGCCTATGTAATTACCCTTATTCTTTTTCCAAGAGTTAAGCCTTATGTAAAAGATATTATTGAGAATGAATATGTATTAGATGTTACTTTGGGCATTGCTCTATTCGTAGTAGTTATTTTTATTATTTTAATGATTAATAAAGGAATAGGAAAAGTCGTAAGTTATTCTGGATTTGGAAAATTGGATACAATCTTTGGATTCTTTTTTGGATTTTTAAGAGGATATATTATAAGCGTATGTATTTTTGCAACTGTAAATATATTCTATAATCATAGTAAATGGCCGATAAAACTTAATGATTCCTTAACCTTTCCATATGTTAAAAAAGGTAGTAACTATTTAATCAAAGAATTTCCTGACAAAAAACAATATGAGGATACAAAAGATAAAGTACAAGAATTATAATCCGAAAATAAAAGAAGAATGTGGAGTATTTGGAATAAGCAATACTCCTGACTCTGCAACTTTAACGGCCCTTGGACTACATGCTCTACAACACAGAGGACAAGAAGGCTGTGGAATAGTTTCCTTTGATGGTCAACAATACCATTCAGAAAAAAGGTTTGGTTTAGTAGGAGATAATTTCAATAAAGAAAAAGTATTAAAAAAACTACCTGGAAAATTTGCAATCGGACACAACAGATATAGCACAACAGGCGGAGCAGCTTTAAGAAATATTCAGCCTTTTTTTGCTGATACCAATGCAGGTGGTATCGGGGTTTCACATAATGGTAACTTAACTAACGCAATTACTCTGAGAAATAAGCTGGTTCAGGAAGGTGCAATATTTTATACTACTTCTGATACTGAGACTATTGTTCAACTAATTGCAAAATCCAAGAGAGAGAGAAAAATAGATAAAGTCATTGATGCAATTTTTCAAATACAAGGTGGATATGCTTTAGTTATGCTTACACAAAAAACTTTGATAGGCGTTAGAGATCCTTTCGGAATTAGACCATTAGTGATTGGAAAATTAAAAAATTCTTATGTGTTTGCATCAGAAACATGTGCATTAGATATAATTGGAGCAAAATTTGTCCGTGAAGTAGAAAATGGTGAAATTGCGTATGTGGAAAACGATGAACTAAAAAGCCTAAAACCTTTTCCTCCAAAAAAAATTAAACCTTGTGTATTTGAATATATTTATTTTTCAAGGCCTGATAGTTTGCTAAATGGCAAAACAGCTTACGAATATAGAAAAAAGTTTGGAATAGAACTTGCTAAAGAAGAAAAAATTAAAGCTGATCTTGTAGTTCCTGTGCCAGATTCAGGGAATGCTGCTGCTTTAGGATATAGTCAAGAAACAGGTATAAGTTTTGATTTAGGTTTAATTAGGAACCATTATGTTGGAAGAACCTTTATTGAACCTACTCAAAAAATAAGAAGTTTGGGAGTTAAATTAAAATTAAATGTTAACAAATCATCAATTAAAGGTAAAAAAATTATTTTAGTTGATGACTCACTTGTTAGAGGAACAACAGCACATAAAATCGTAAAAATGTTATATGATGCGGGGACAAAAGAAGTTCACCTTAGAATTGCTAGTCCAGAAATAAAATATCCTGATTTTTATGGAGTCGATATGCCAACCAAAAAAGAGCTTTTGGCTGCAAATAAATCTGTAAGTGAAATTTGTAAATTTGTAAGTGCTAAATCTTTAAAATTTTTATCTATTGATGGATTGTACAAAGCTATGGGATTTGAAAAAAGAAACAGTACATATCCTCAATTAACTGACCATTATTTTACTGGTGAGTATCCTGTAAAAATTATCGATGAACTTGGAGATCGTAAAGTAACTCAACTTTCTTTACTAAGCACAGGGTCAAATAACTAAAAATGGCAACTGTAAGTTTTACAGAAATGGGGAAAGGTACCAAGGAGGATTATCTTTTGTTAAGAAAACATGAAAAAAAATTCATTGAGGGTACCGCCGATCGTGTAATAAAATTTATGAGTGGATTAACTAAAACTTTAGAGGGCTACAAAATAAATAGATTGGAACATTCATTGCAAACAGCTACTAGAGCTTTAAATGACAAAGCAGATGATGAAATGATTGTTGCTGCTTTGCTGCATGATATGGGTGATGAGCTAGCTCCATTAAATCACTCTGGTTATGCTGCCGCAGTACTCAAGCCCTATGTCAATGAAAAAACACATTGGATAGTTGAAAAACATGGGGAATTTCAAATGTATTATTATGCGCACCATTTAGAAGGAAACAAAAATCAAAGAGATAAATACAAGGGACATAAGTATTTTCAAGAAACAGTAGATTTTTGTGAAAATTGGGACCAAAAATCTTTTGATCCAAACTACAAATCTTTAACTCTCAAGGACCTTGAACCTTATGTTAAAAAAATATTTAGTAGAACACCATATACACAGTAAAATTTTTCATTAGACTCTTAAATTCAATTCATCGAACAAAAATTTTGCAATAGTTTGCATTCCTTTTGAACTACTTTTTTTCTCAGCAATAGAATTATAATTTGTATTAGTGTTAATATCATAAGTGTAAAACTGACCGTCTTTCCCTTTAATATACTCAATTCCAACAATTTCAATTCCATTTGATTTTATTAACGATTGGTATTTAGAAATTTCAGTATTTTTGTAATTTTTTAGAATCATAAATTTATTTCCATCAGGATTGGCTGGGCAAAATTTTTCTTCTAAATTGCAAGGATCAGCTGGACATAATTCGAAACCTTCTGTTGCATCGACTTGAACAGCATAAAGTAACTTGCTATTAACAAACTCAACTCTGGTAATTATTTGAGGATCAGCAATGATATATTCTTGAAGAAGAGTTGTGCCGTCAATAGAAGATTCAAATTGATCACTATTTACATACTTGTCTAATTCACTGGCATTGTTAAAATATTTAATTCCTAAACCACGACCGCCACGATTATGTTTTGTAATAAATGGTTTGTCAAAATTATTAGAATTTTCTAATAAACTATTTTTGTCTTTACAAAAAAAGGTTTTAGGAAATCTGATATTATGCTCTTTCAGTTCTTGATACTGTTTTTGCTTGCTTATTTCTAGCTTCAAAGCTCTCGAATTATTTATTATTCTTCGTTTGTGATTTTCTAGCCAATTCAAAACCACTTTTGTATCCTCTGGTGCATAACGATGTCCTCGAGTATGTGAACTTGCACTCATACGATTATAAAAAACACCATTGGGTGGAATATTTGAAGAATCAATTTTGTCTCTACCCATATGCCATTCTTTGTAAGGGGCATTTATTTTTTTTAATTCTTCTCTTAATGGAACAACCCACTCATCATTTTCGTGTATTATGTAAATTTTTTTATCCATTAACTATATGGCCTACTAAATAAATTATCCAACGATAGGTTTCTTAGTTGGGGGTAGAAGGTTATCATTTAGCCGCCACCAAATTCTGAGCATGGAGCACTTAATAATTGTTTTTCTTCACTATCTTCTAATAAGTCTGATTTAAATTTCTCAAGCGGATTATAAACTATGCCGTATCTCGAGTGGTCAATGTAACCCAATCCTATAAAAAAACAAAAAACTACTACAAAAATTATTGATTTCATGAATAAAACCACCTTCTTGTTTTAACTCCAAAATAGGCTCCGATGAAAGCAAACAAAAACCAAGCCCAACCATGTAAACTGCCAGAGGCAATGCCACTAAATAAAGCTCCAATGTTACAACCAAAAGCAAGACGCGCTCCAAACCCCATAAAAAAACCTCCTAGAATGGCAGCTAATAAGATCTTATAATTAATTTTAGTTTTTTGACTAAATGACCCCGCAAGACTCGAAGCGATTAAAGCGCCTAGAATAATTCCAATGTTAGATATTGAGGTATGATCAGCAAAAATACTATTTTTAAGAGCTATTTTAGGATAATCAAAAGTCCAGAAAGTCCAACTTGCAACATCAATTCCAACAAAATCAGCAATTTTAGCTCCCCATAATCCAAAAGCAA
>JYMV01042566.1_pt1 | contig 38284 bp, 30 predicted proteins | sample 338911 | NCBI WGS metagenome assembly JYMV01 (sample SAMN03354496, study PRJNA234377) | hydrothermal vent metagenome | biome: Deep sea; feature: Hydrothermal plumes at the Eastern Lau Spreading Center, Western Pacific Ocean; material: Seawater | place: Tonga | collected 2009 | depth 2000 m m | reverse complement strand
TGCTGTATCCATATCAGCGACATGGATTCTTCCGCTTAGGTTGCGGCTGCCTTTTTCTATCCATTCCCCTGTCAATGCACCTGATGCCACACTCACAAACTTGTTGCCGCGACCCCCTTTTTTGAGTGCTGTGAGTTTGAATTGGTATTTTTTCCAGCGGTTGTCAAATTCAATTGATTTCCAGTCTGCCCCAGGAGCAGCCTGGTGCATATGTTCTATCCATTCCTTCTTGAGTTGGGATTCTGCTTTTTCCTCTTCCTCAGAAATATCTCTGATAACCGTATCGATCGGTAGACGATCTGACAATATAGGACTGGCGATGAAATAAAATGCAATGTGGAAAACCACCAGGGCGACAAGCAGTGTGTTGACTATACTAAATAATTTGACAGCATCTTTCATTGGGAGAGTCGAAGATGTTCTTCTTTAGCCTTAAAGCGACAATAAAGATACAAAATGTGACCTGATAATTGGCGGATAGGACTTATACCTTATCAGGATAAGCCTGTAATGCGGCTTCAAGACAAGCCATAGCCTGAGTCAAATCATCTTCGTTGAGAACATACGCAATTCGTACCTCGTTGAGTCCTAAGCCTTCGGTGGCGTAGAATCCAGAGGCAGGAGCCATCATGACCGTTTGTCCGTCCAGCTGGAATTCTTCCAGGAGCCATTGGCAAAACTTATCGCAATCGTCAACTGGTAAACGTGCGATCACATAAAACGCTCCACTTGGCTTGGGGCAAAAAACACCATCTATCTCATTTAGCAGTTTGACAACAAGGTCTCTTCGCTTTACATACTCTGCTGAAACCTCATCAAAGTAGGATTGTGGGGTACTCAATGCTGCCTCAGCCGCAATTTGTCCAAATGTAGGAGGGCTCAACCGCGCCTGCGCATATTTGAGTGCTGTCTGAATCACCAATTTGTTTTTAGAGATCAAAGTGCCCACTCTTGCTCCACACATTGAGTATCGTTTCGAGACTGAATCCACAAGCAGCACATTGTCATCTATACCATCAAGGTGCATGGCCGAGAAGTGTTCGTTCCCATCATAGCAGAACTCTCTGTAAACTTCATCGGCAATAAGGTATAGATCATGTCTCTTTACGAGCTCGGCAAGGGACTCCATCTCTTCCTTTGAATAGAGGTACCCTGTGGGATTATTCGGGTTGCAGACCATGATTGCTCTGGTCTTGTCAGTGATAAGTGGTTCGAAATCCGCGATAGGTGGCAATGCAAAACCATCCTCGATATTTGACGTTACTGGAACCACTGAAACAGATGCAGCCCCAGCAAATCCACTGTAGTTGGTGTAAAATGGTTCAGGAATAATAATCTCATCGCCTGGGTTCATGCACGAGAGCATAGCGAACAGGATAGCTTCAGAACCTGCCGTAGTAACGAGGATTTCATCTGTTGTTACAGTTATATTGTGTTGGGCGTAGTACTTTGTTAATCCTTCACGATAAGAAACATATCCAGCTGAATGGCTGTACTCGATCACCGTGCGATCCAGATTGCGCATGTGGTCCAATACCTCTATAGGTGTTTCAATATCGGGTTGTCCAATATTGAGATGGTACACTTTGACACCGTTTGCTTTAGCGGTTTCCGCATAAGGCACCAGTTTTCTGATTGGCGATTCAGGCATCGCGGCTCCTCTAAGTGATATCTGTGGCATAATTACTTTTTCTCTCGTTCCTTTTTAACATACTCGCCTTTCTTCACATTCCCTTTGAAGTACACTGATGTATAGGCGTCACTGGCGTTGGAGTAAATACGCAATTCTTTTTCCTGCCAGCCCCATACCTTTTTTGTATCGAACTCAACGGTAATACTATCTGATTTACCTGGCATGATAGGGTGCTTCGGCCATACCGGTTTTGTGCAAGTGCAGGCCACTTTGATGTTTTCGATGATAAGGGGTTCGGTTCCGGTGTTCTTAAAAGGATACGAGAAGTTGAGCACATCTCCACCTTGAGTCTTGGGGAATTTTATAACGGTCTCCTCAAAGGTGATTGCAGCCTTGTTCTGACCGAACGCAGCAATTCCAAATGCAAATAATAGAATGATGATGGAAGTAACGCGCATTTCTATATCCGATTATGGCAAAAAAAAAGAAGCAGCCTGGCCGCTTCTCTTTCTATACATAAATATTAACCTGAATCTTACTGCTGATTCTCTATAGGAGTAGCACCATCAGTTGCTTTCTTTACAGGTAAAGTCTCAATGCTTTCTTCTACAGGCTTAGGCTTAACCGTTCCTTTAATTGTGAGGCGCTTTGTAGGCGTCTTGGCATTGGAAGATATCGTTATTGTTTTGGTAAATCTACCTGGCCGGTTAGTTGAATACTTAACCTTGATCACACCCGTTTCACCAGGCATGATTGGCTCCTTTGGCCAGGTTGGAACAGTACATCCGCAAGACCCTTTCGCTCTTGTAATGATCAATGGCTCCTTACCAGTGTTCGTAAAAGCAAATTCTCTAAGGCCATCACCATTATACTCAACTGTTCCATAATCGATTACGTCAGTTTCGAACTCAATCGTTGGCGCATTTGTATTTACAGGTGTTGCCTCCTGAGCTACCTGGGTTGCCGTTTGTGGAGCAGCTACTTTTGCCGGCTGAACTTTAATGGGTTCGTTACGAGGTGCTTGTGCAATCGCTGTGAATCCTAAACATCCTACTACAATAAGAGACAATATTAACTTCTTCATCCTTTTATATTTGTTTGATAGACTATCAATATTACACACAAAATTACTTAATTTAATATAAATTAACAATAATTAACAAGCCGTTGATTCTGGACTCAATTATTTAATTTAGCACCCAAAATCATGCCATCCATTAAGATAACGATGCAGCTAGGAAGATAGTATGGAGATCGCAAAACATTATGATCCCGCCACAGTCGAAGATAAGTGGTACAAAGACTGGCTGGATAAGGGTTACTTTAAATCCGTTCCTGACGATAGGGAGCCTTACACCGTAGTCATACCTCCCCCTAACGTGACGGGGATGCTTCACATGGGGCATATGCTGAACATTACGCTTCAGGATGTACTGGTCCGCAAGGCACGCATGCAAGGGAAGAATGCCCTCTGGGTACCCGGAACCGACCATGCATCCATCGCAACTGAAGCCAAGGTGGTTGCCAGGCTCAAAGAAGAAGGACTGCAGAAAAAAGACCTTACAAGGGAGGAGTTCCTTGAAAAGGCATGGGAATGGAAGGAAAGGCATGGGGGCATTATTCTTGAGCAGCTAAAGAAACTCGGTGCATCTTGTGACTGGAGTCGAACGAGATTCACCATGGAAGACAAACTTTCCGATGCGGTTATAAAAGTATTTGTTGATCTGTACAACAAAGGATTGATCTATCGCGGCGTGCGCATGGTAAACTGGGATCCCAGGGGCTTAACTGCAGTTTCGGATGAGGAGGTTGTCCATAAAGATGTCATCGGTAAGCTGTATTTTATTGAATACGCAATTCAGGATTCTGATGAGAAGGTGACCATTGCGACCACCCGGCCAGAGACCATTCTGGGCGACACCGCAATATGCGTAAATCCGGAGGATGAGCGATATGCTGGCTTGAAGGATAAGATGGCCCTGGTGCCTCTCATAGATAGGCCCATCCCGATTATATATGATGCCTATGTGGATATGGAGTTTGGAACAGGCGCCCTCAAGGTTACTCCAGCACATGATATCAACGACTACGAGTTGGGGATAAAGCACAAGCTTGAAACCATCGATATACTGAATGATGATGGTACGCTAAACGAGAAAGCCCAATTGTTTGTAGGTGAGGATAGGGAAGTGGCACGAGAGCTAATCCATGCAGAGTTGAAGGAGAAGGGATTCTTGATCAAGACGGAAGAATTTGACCACTCTGTGGGGTTTTCTGAGCGTACAGATGCGGTGATAGAGCCTAAACTCTCCATGCAATGGTTTTGTAAAATGGAAGAAATGGCCAAGCCAGCACTGGATTGCGTGATGGATGACACCGTTAAATTCTATCCCTCCAAGTTCAAGGCGACGTACAAGCACTGGATGGAGAATGTTCACGACTGGTGTATATCCCGACAACTTTGGTGGGGCCAGCGCATACCTGCATGGTATGATGAAGATGGTAAAATTGTAGTCGCAGAAACTGCGGAAGAAGCACAAAAATTGGCGGGTCACAGCAACCTGAAACAGGATGAAGATGTGCTTGATACCTGGTTCTCTTCATGGTTGTGGCCGATCTCAGTATTCGATGGAGTGTTGGATCCCGACAATGAAGATATTCGATACTATTACCCAACAAATGACCTGGTAACAGCTCCGGAGATATTGTTCTTCTGGGTGGCGAGAATGATCATGGCCGGGTATGAATACAGGCAGGAGAAGCCGTTCACAAACGTTTACTTAACAGGGATCGTAAGAGATAAGCAAAGCCGGAAGATGTCCAAGTCCTTAGGCAACTCTCCTGACCCTCTTGACCTTATGGCCAAGTACTCTGCAGATGGTGTACGCACGGGCATGTTGTTTTGCTCGCCTGCCGGCAATGACCTGCTTTTTGACGAGAGTTTGTGTGAACAGGGCCGCAATTTCTGCAACAAGATTTGGAATTCCCTACGCCTGATTAAAGGGTGGGAGATTGACGAGAATGCAGATCAGGATAAAGCTGCAGAACTTGCAGTCAAATGGTTCAAGTCCAGATTCAATGAGTCGCTTGTTAAGATAGACGATCACTATTCAAAGTTTAGGATATCCGATGCCTTGATGTCGGTTTACAAATTGATTTGGGATGACTTCTGCTCCTGGTATTTGGAAGCGGTTAAGCCGGGGTACGAAAAACCAATTGACGGTAAAACATATCAAGACACCATTGAAATTTTTGAAGGCTTGCTAAAGGTGTTACATCCATTCATGCCTTTCATCTCGGAAGAGATATGGCATATCATAGGAGAAAGGAAGGACAATGAAAGCTTGGTTGTTGAGCAATGGCCAGCAGTTGGTGAGATTGATAAAGCGCTAATTGAAGAATTCGAAGAGGCGGCGGGACTCATTAAAGAACTGAGAACGCTTCGGAAGGAAAAGAACATTCCCTTTAGGGAGTCATTGACGCTTATTGTCAATAGTGAGAGTGGGGATACAAGAACTTTTGATCCTGTTATCTCTAAGCTGGCTAATCTTGAAGAGTTGGTATACTCGATTGAAAAGCCAGAGAACTGTCAGACACTGGTGATTGGATCAGTTGAATGCTTTGTCCTGATGAACAGGGAGGTTGATGCAGAGGCAGAAGTAAAGAAACTCATTTCAGAGTTGGAGTACACCAAAGGTTTTCTCAGCTCAATAATGAGGAAGCTTGACAATGAGAAGTTTGTGAACAATGCTCCCGAAAGCGTTGTGGCGATCGAGAATAAGAAACGTTCAGAAGCTGAAGAGAGGATCGCGGTGCTGGAGAAACAGATCGAGTCTTTGACTAACTAAATAACGATCAGCCTGCCAGACTTAGTTACAGAATTTGTGGTCAGTGAATACAAGTAAACACCAGCGCTTAACTTGCTGGTATTATATTCAATTTGGTGAACTCCTTTAGCCAGAGACGAATTGCCCAACTCAGCTATTTTCTTTCCAGAACTATTATAAATATTAATGGTAGCTGCACCGGCCTCACTGAGCTCAAATCCAAAAGTGATACGGTCGGACGCTGGGTTTGGGAATACCCCCACTGTAATATTGCCGCTGTCATCAGAATTCTCTTCAATTGGTTCACCGAAGAGCCATGTGGTATATACACCGTTACCGTGGGTGCCGACTGCTACAAAACCGTCCGACGCGCGATAGTCAATCATGTCAGCCACTACATTTCCTATAGACATGGCCGCTTGCGGGGTCCAATTTGTAGAATCTCCCGTCGTTGAGTCTGGTATCAATTCATAGGTAGTAAACAAACCCACACTTGTACCCAGTAAATACAATGTGCTATCCTGACCCATGGGAATAATTGATGCCCAACGGCAAGAGGGGCCATCTCCTAAATGCACCATCCAGCTTGGCGCACCAACAGGTGGGCCGGTTTCCAGGTTGCCCGCCACCTTGTGCCAGTAACCACCACCATCCTCCGTATACCACAAACTGTACACACCGTAATTGGAATAAACTACCAATACCTTATCCGCATCCCTGGGATCGATGGCGATGCAGGACGTGTAGCCTCCGTTGGAAATATTGGATTTAATATTGATAGCAACTGGATCCCCGGTATGGGCACTGTCAATCCTATAGATCTGCGAGTTGTTGGCGCCGTAATAAACGCGGTGTTGCGGGTTTGCTTTAGAACAAGACAGCGTCGTAATATAGGAGGACGTAAGAGAAACATTTGAAAACTGTGACCACCCCGTACTGATGGAATCATATTCGTTCACCATCGGAATAGAACCGAGATCATCGTTTCTCCAAAGGTCATACATCTCGGCGAGATACATTATGTTGTTGTCCGAAGGGTCGAGTATAAAGGGATTGATAAAGAGGTAGTCTCCATCATCTCCCGTTATTGGGTCCATTCTGTTAAATGCAGTTGGGGTTCCGTTTAGGTCGAGTGTAGCTTTCAGCACCTTTCCATTTTGCCTGGAGAAATAATAGAACGCACCATCATCCGAAAGCGCACAATAGGAGCCGTCACCTGTGGATGGCATCACCCATGGTGCAAGCGGGTCTGATGAGCTGGTCCAATAGGTGCCGTTGTCCTGTAATCCTCCAAAGACTATATCGCTATTCGTGGGGCCATGATCAATTGCGACCGTATAAAATTGCGTTGTGCGGTATCCATTATTTAGTGGAGTCCATACAACATCACTATTTAGGCAGTCATCCGTTCTGAAGACTCCACCATCATTGGCTGAGAAAAGTATGTTTGGATCAGAGGGTAGAAAGGCCAGAACATGATTATCAGGATGGTGATTCGGGTACATTTGGAAGTAGGGTAGTTCCGTGCTCTCCTTGTATCCTCCAATTTGGGTAGTGTTATTGGGAGTTGTAAATCCATCGCCTGACCTGTATATGTTAGTACCGCCGATGAATACGGTATTAGAGTCATCTGGTTTAACGGACACCACTAAATTATATGATCCCTGTGCGTTGAAGTTGTTAAAAGGTGGCCCTCCCGCTGGGATGCTCATTGAAAGGTCGGTCCAAACGCCATTGGAGTCAGCACCATCACCTGTTATGTATCGGTATTTCCATAGGCTGTTGTATTCTGACCCTCCGAAGAATGTCTCTGAATACTGTCCGAAGTTGGGCGTGTTCGACAGGAAATAAACAGTGTTTTCGTTCATCGGATTATATCCTATGACAGCCCTGTTAAAGTTTGAAGGCCATCCACTTCCCGCAGATATTTTTGCCCAGGTATTGCCATTATCTCCTGATCTCCATATACCCTTGTCGTTACCACCACTTAGCGTTGCGTAGGCAACTCCGTTAGGTGTAACCATCACTTCTGTAAATACCGTTCCTCCAACACCCGTCGCATCCAGCGCGATTGTCCAGGAAGCCCCACCATCCGTACTGCGATAGATGAGTTTTTCGAGTGCTGCGTACACTATATCTGCGGTATCTACAGAGGCATCAACCACCACTCTCCAGATATGATCCCAGGCATTAAACTTTTCCGGCGTTCCGGAAACAGTAGAGCCGAGTGTATCCCAACTTAATCCACCATCAGTAGATTTATATACACCATTTCCAAGATAATTAGCGGAAAAGCTCTTGCTCGCGGAGTTGCCATATGCTTCACCAGTTCCATAATACCAGATATTGGTTTTTCCTGGTCTGGTATCCTGCGTGATACACGTAATGCTATGATGTTGGTCTGGGGCAGTTACTTTATTCCAGGTTGTGCCTGCGTTTATTGTCCTCCACAATCCACCGGAAACACCTCCTGCAAGCATTACATTCTCATTGGTGACATCCATGGCAAAGGCGCGTGTCCTTCCTCCCACATTATGAGGTCCTAAGTTCTGCCAGTTAAATTCTGGATTTGTTTTGCCGTTGCTTTTGGCAGCTTTGTTCAAGCTTCTCGCATATGCCAACTCTCTCTTTCGGATGCCTTTTGGGATCTCCCCGGTCGCAGGATATGCAAGCCTCTGTAGCTGCCACTGCAATCTCGCCTCTTGCAACTCCGATCCTCCTTCTGCCAGAGGTGTTTCAGAAAATAATGGCAGTATCAGCGCGTGAAACTGGTTGTAATCCTTAAGCTCATTATAGGGTTCGATGATGAACAATGACGACATGATAGCCATGCCAATTAAGGATGCTGTCAGGACGCGTATTTTCATATTGAGTACCATGTTGTAGACCCAACTTAATCAATAAAAACAACCGCTGTTGAGAACTGAATCCAGGGGATTTGGTGGTGTTTCCTATTCAGCCTTCTTATACCCACTTATGACAATCTGATACTCGTCTTCAGGGTTCCCAGTAGTCACAAAAGTGGCTTCAAAGGTATCATTTTTTTCCAATCCGGGGAAATGCTGCTTCATATCGGGGAAGAGATCGTCGGTTTTAGAGAGGGTAATTTTGAAATAGGCTTTCAATTTTGCACCGGGTACAATGAGTGGTCCACAGAGCTGTCCCATCCTAACTATTTTATCAATTCTCAACAGAGCGCTGCACGGTAATTGACCACATGGACTACCTGGGTTTACGGTGTCTAGTTGATCATATATCTCAAGGACTGTCGCTATTATCTCACAACCGCCAACCTCTGAGGTTCCCCAAACTAATCTAGCGTCTGCAATGGTTTCCTTAAATGGAGTTACTACTCTTTCTTGTTCTTCCTTGAGAGCCTCTTGTGATACCTGAGATTCTTCTGATTTGGGCTCCTCAGTGTTGCCTGACTTCTGTGTACTGGAGCATCCAGCTAGTATACATGAGAAAAGAAGAATACAAATTGACCAAACACGCATGATTGCCTGATTAAATAAGGGTCAGATCAAGGCCCCAATAACTCTCGGGACTCCTTGCAAAAATACTCGATAAAAGCTAACTTCGCAGGGATTTATGGAAATCGTCAAACCATACAAGCCCAAGAACAAAATTCGCATTGTCACCGCCGGATCTCTCTTTGACGGCCACGACGCAGCGATCAATGTAATGCGAAGGGTCATTCAGGCCTCTGGTGCGGAGGTAATCCATCTGGGACACGACCGATCTGTGCAAGAGGTGGTGGAATGTGCTATCGAAGAAGATGCGCAGGCCATTGCCATGACCTCCTATCAGGGCGGCCATATGGAGTACTTTAAGTACATGTACGATTTACTTAAAGAGAAGGGCTGTGGGCACATAAAGATTTTTGGCGGAGGTGGCGGTACCATCTTGCCTGATGAGATAAAAGAGCTGGAGAAGTACGGGATCGCACGAATTTACCATTCTGATGACGGTCGGGAGATGGGGTTGCAAGGGATGATCAATCAGCTGATGAAGGAATCTGACTACGCCATCGGACATGGACTGAACGGAGAAATTGGCGCGATAGCCAAGAAGAATCCAGCAACAATAGCCCGGCTGATTTCCAGGGCAGAAAACTTTCCAAGGGAGAATAAGGTCATTCTTAAACGCATTAAAGACCTGGCATCTAAGGTGTCTACACCGGTGTTGGGTATCACCGGGACAGGCGGAGCCGGAAAATCTTCCCTGGTGGATGAGCTTGTGAGGAGGTTTCTGGTGGATTTCCCAAAGAAGACCATTGGGATTATTTCTGTGGACCCTACCAAGAGAAAGACAGGAGGCGCGTTATTGGGTGACCGCATACGCATGAACAGTATATTCAATGACCGTTGCTATATGCGCTCTCTGGCAGCGCGTCAAAGTAATCTGGCGGTTAGCAAGCATGTAGGGGAAGCTGTTGACGTACTTAAAGCATCGGGATTTGATTTAATTATCCTTGAAACCTCAGGAATTGGACAATCTGATACTGAAATTGTGGATCACTCTGATGTAAGCATGTACGTTATGACTCCTGAATACGGGGCAGCGTCGCAGTTGGAGAAGATCGATATGTTGGATTTTGCTGATGTGATTGCCCTGAATAAATTCGATAAGCTAGGCGCAAAGGATGCATTGAGGGATATTAAGAAGCAGTACAGGCGCAACCGCATGTTGTTTGAAATGAAGGACAGTGCTGTCCCGGTTTACGGAACCATTGCAAGCCAATTCAATGATCCAGGTACCAATACGTTGTACAAAGCCCTGATGGACGTTATAGTTGAGAAGACAGGCGCTGCTTTGAACAGCTCATTTGAACGCTCGGACGAGATGAGCGAGAAGATCTTCATTATTCCGCCAAAACGTGTGCGCTATCTGAGTGAGATATCGGATACCGTAAGGGAGTACAATGAGTGGGTAGAACAACAAAAGGGCATAGCTCAGGATTTATATGGGCTGAATATTGCCAAAAAGAGATTAAAGAAGGCGGGAAAAGCTGTAGTGAAAGCGCTGGATGATGAATACAAAAAGCTTAGGGAAAAACTCGATAGAGAGAATATCAAGATCGTGGATTCATGGCCTAAAGAGGCACAACGCTATAAGGACGAAGTCTATACGTTCAAGGTAAGAGGTAAGGAAATCAACATAGAAACCCATACAAGGTCTCTCTCTAACTCAGCAATTCCCAAAATTTCTGTTCCTAAATATGAATCCTGGGGTGATATTTTAAAATGGAGATTGCAGGAGAATGTACCAGGAGAATTTCCATACACGGCTGGAGTGTTTCCCTTCAAACGGGAGGGAGAAGATCCAACTCGAATGTTTGCTGGTGAAGGCGGCCCGGAAAGGACCAACAAGCGTTTTCATTACGTGGCACTCGACATGCCTGCCAAGAGGCTTTCAACAGCATTTGACTCGGTAACGCTATATGGACGCGACCCGCATACAAGATTAGATATCTATGGAAAGATCGGTAACTCAGGGGTCAGTGTTTGTTGTCTGGACGACGCCAAGAAGTTGTACAGCGGTTTCAACTTGTGTGATCCCGCAACTTCGGTGTCCATGACAATTAATGGCCCTGCGCCCATGCTGCTGGGATTTTACATGAATGCGGCAATTGATCAGCAATGCGAGCTCTATATTAAAGAGCACAAGCTGGAAAAGGAGGTCGTGAAGAAGATACGGGCAATATATAAAAAGAAAAAGGCCAGGCAACCTGAATACACAGGGAAGCTGCCGGAAGGAAATGATGGACTTGGGTTGATGTTATTGGGAGTAACTGGTGACCAGGTACTTCCTCCTCATGTATATAACAAGATAAAAGCCAAGGCGCTTGCATCCACCAGGGGGACCGTACAGGCAGATATCCTCAAAGAGGACCAGGCGCAAAACACTTGTATTTTCAGCACCGAATTCGCCTTGCGATTGATGGGCGATGTGCAATCTTACTTTATTGATCAAAAAGTGAGGAACTTTTATTCGGTAAGCATCTCGGGTTATCATATTGCGGAAGCGGGAGCCAATCCAATTACACAGCTTGCATTTACATTGGCCAATGGGTTTACCTACGTCGAGTATTATGCAAGCCGGGGCATGGACATAAACAAATTCGCGCCCAACCTTAGCTTCTTCTTTTCCAATGGAATAGATCCTGAATACGCGGTCATCGGGAGGGTTGCCAGGAGAATTTGGGCCAAGGCGATGAAGGAGAAGTACGGTGGAGATGAGAGAAGCCAGAAGTTGAAATACCATATCCAGACATCAGGTAGGTCACTACATGCTCAGGAGATTAACTTTAATGATATCCGTACCACGCTGCAGGCCTTATATGCCATTTACGACAATTGTAACTCCTTACATACCAATGCCTATGACGAGGCCATCACTACTCCGACAGAAGAAAGTGTGAGGAGGGCCATGGCCATACAACTCATAATAAACCGGGAGCTGGGGCTCGCCAAAAACGAGAACCCTATGCAGGGGAGTTTCATTATTGAGGAGCTGACCGACCTGGTGGAAGAGGCCGTAATGATGGAGTTCGACAGCATCAGTGAACGAGGGGGAGTCCTGGGAGCCATGGAGACCATGTACCAGCGCGGCAAGATCCAGGATGAATCGCTTCATTATGAGATGAAGAAGCATGATGGTTCATATCCTATTATTGGGGTGAATACTTTCTTGAGCAAGGAGGGGTCGCCAACAGTTATACCTAAAGAGGTCATCCGCGCAACTGAAACCGAGAAGAAGTACCAGATCAAGATGGTCAATGAGCTAAAAAGGCGTAACAGCGAAGAGGCTGAAGACCTTCTTGAGCAGCTGAAAAAGACGGCCATCGAAAATGGAAACCTCTTTGAGGGATTAATGGAGGCCTGCAAATACTGTTCTCTTGGCCAGATTACCGAGGCACTTTTTGAAGTTGGAGGCCAGTATCGCCGAAATATGTGAGGTAGTAAGTGAGTACAGATGTCGCTGATTAGATGATCAAGATCTGCGAATAGCAGTTTTATCCGCGCAATCGGCGTTCCATTTGTTCAGGGTATTTTTGTTAGTTTTGTTACAGAGGAAGTAGGCGACAGCCAGGAATCCATGTCATCATCAGGGAAGAGAATTGGGCGTGGATCAACTTCTTGCAATGTTCGTTGCATGCCCTGATTCAGAGAATAGCTGAATCAGGTTGCACATCACTTTTTCAGCTTAAGTTAGAACTGCACTAAATGCGTGCTTAAGATAATATGTGATGAACATAAGAACATTTGACCTGGAAAGAATCCAATCACTCTATGAGAATACGGTTGATTTCAACCTCACAGAAAGTGGTTTCCACCCACTTCGGCTAGATGAGATACTAGATGAGAAACAACTGAGAGAACTAACACAACTCAATCTCGGTTACGGACAAACCAACGGCGATCCTCGCCTAAGAGACCGCATTGCCGGCCTTTACAAAAATGCTGGAGCTGGTAATGTACTGGTAACAAACGGATCAGCGGAAGCTAATTTTGTGGCTGCTCACACCCTCCTCAACGCAGGTGATGAAGTGGTGATCATGATTCCGAACTATATGCAGTTGTGGGGAATTGTCGAGGAAATGATGTGTACGCCTGTTGCCTTTCACATGCGTGAAGAAAATAACTGGGCGCCAGACCTCGAAGAGCTTGCACGCGTTGTGAATCCAAGAACCAAGATGATCGCAGTTTGCAATCCCAACAATCCGACTGGCTACGTTCTGACATCAAAAGAGATGGAGGCGATTGTGTGCATAGCCAAAGAGAACGACGCATGGATCTATTCCGACGAAATATACAGGGGAGCAGAATTGGACTACAGGGAGCTGGAGAGCTTCTACGGTAAATACGACAAGGTGATGGTCAACGGTGGGTTGTCTAAATCTTACGCCCTTCCCGGCTTGCGTTTAGGATGGCTGGCCGGTCCAGAAAAGGTGACAGACAATGCGTGGGCGTATAGAGACTATACCTCGATATGCTCCAGTTTGATCAGCCAGTATGTGGGGGAGATAGTTCTGAGGCCAAAGAACCGGGAAAAAATACTAGACCGCAACCGCAAGATGCTCAACGAGAATCTCGTGAACCTTCAAGCATGGTTGGATAAGCATGGAGATTTGTTCTCGTTTATTCCGCCACAAGCGGGCGGAATGGCCTTTATGAGATATGCTCTCAACATCAACTCCACTGACCTGTCTCATTGGCTACGGGAACAGGAAAGCGTATTTATCATACCTGGTGATTGCTACGGAATGGATGGTTACATTCGTATTGGTGTGGGGGAACGCTCGGACGTCCTTTTAGCTGGGTTGGAGAAGATGAGCCGTGCAATACAAGAAAAGTTCAACCTGACAACAAACTAATGGCTATATCACACGACATTGAGAAAGCCCATAACCGTATCGAACAGCACATTCTGAAAACACCGCTGTTTCCGTCGAGCTACTTGAGTGAGCTAAATAATGGGGAGGTTTTCTTGAAACTGGAAAGCGAACAGTACACAGGGTCATTTAAGGCCCGTGGTGCGCTTAACAAAGTACTTTCGATGAGTAGCGAAGAGAAAGCCAAAGGAATGATCACTGCATCAACGGGAAACCATGCCCAGGGATTTGCCCGTGCTCTGTCAATCTCTGGAACAAGCGGATCTATTTTTCTTCCGGAAAACGCCAATCCGGCGAAGGTGGATGCGCTAAAGTCATATGCCGCTAAGCTCGAATTCTTTGGGGATAACTGTCTCGACACCGAACTCCATGCCAAAGCTACGGCCGGAGAACGTGGAATGATCTGGGTGTCTCCCTACAACGATTACGATGTCATTTGTGGTCAGGGGACGATTGGCAAAGAAATTACTGAAACACTTGATAACGTGGACGTCGTGCTAGCCTGTATTGGTGGTGGCGGAATGATCTCAGGGGTAGCGGGCTGGTTCAAAGATCGTTCGCCAAACACACAGATTATTGGCTGTTTGCCAGAGAAATCAGCAGAGATGAAGCTAAGTGTTGAGGCCGGGCATGTAATTGTGTTGGACGATCCGGAAGACACGCTTTCTGATGGTTCAGCTGGAGGACTGGAAACTGATTCGATTACTTTTGAAATGTGTCAGAACACCGTGGACAGCTACGAAACGGCTACCGAAGAAGAGATTGCCGAAGCGATCAGGTTTATGGTAGATAAGCACCACAAGATCATCGAAGGGGCTGCGGGAGTAGCCATTGCCTGCTATAAAAAGCTGGCTGATCAACTCGAAGGAAAACGGGTGGTTATTGTGATTTGCGGGTCCAATATCACGACAGACAAACTAGCACAACTGATCTAATGAGAATACTTAAGAAAGACGAGATTGTTCAGGTCATCGAGGGACTTGATCCGAGCTATTTGCTCAAGCAAATCGAAAAAGCAATGGTTGCCATTGCGTTAAATCAGGTGAATATGCCCCCGGTAGGTCACCTCGGTTTTGATTCTCCTCCGGGAGACGTGCATATCAAGTACGGTCATATCACTGGCGACGCGTCCTATGTTATCAAGATAGCTTCAGGTTTCTCCCAAAACTCAGCCCTCGGTCTTTCGAACAGCAATGGGATGATGCTCGCATTTAGTGCAACAACGGGAGAATTGCAGGCGGTACTGCTTGACGAGGGTTATCTCACAGATCAGCGCACTGCAATTGCAGGAGCGGTGGTTGCGAAACATATGGCTCCCGGCCATGTGGAAGGCATAGGGATCATCGGGACAGGTATTCAAGCCAGATTGCAGCTGGAGTGGCTTAAAACTGTTACAAACTGCAGAAAAGCATATGTACATGGTAGATCTTCTGAAAAGATGGATGCCTTTATTCAGGATATGTCCGGAGAATATACGATCACCGCCTGCCAAACGCCGGCCATTGTAGCTGCCAAGGCCAATCTCATCGTTACCACTACTCCCTCAGACTCGCCGCTGTTGCTGGCCTCTGACATTCGTCCTGGTACACACATCACGGCAATGGGATCAGATACACCAGGCAAGCAAGAGTTGGACGAGAACATTCTAGCGACTTCATCCATTGTAGCATGCGACAGTATTGAGCAATGTTTGGCTCATGGCGAAGTGTGTCATGCCGTGGGCAAAGGCGTGATGAGTGAAGACCAGCTGACAACCGTTGGTGCAGTGATAAACCATGGAATCCAAAGAAACGATGAAGACATCACTGTAGCCGACCTGACTGGAATTGCCACGCAAGACATCAAGATTACCTTGTCAGTGATCGAAACACTTGATCAAAGTGCATAACTGAATCTCTGTCAATAACAGTCTGCTTCCCATGGATACATCCGCTAATCGACTTTACGTTCCAGCCAGGGCATAAAATTGAAGTAGGCAAAAACATTTTTCTCCAAAGGCGTTTGCTGTATCTTGATGAGCTCTCTCTTCAGCCATTGAAATAAATGAGTATTTGGATCTTCTGGGGGCAGGTTGAGCGAATCCCTGATGAATTGCAGTACTGCCTTTTCAAATTTGAAGAGGCGTTTTCTGGACTTCAAATATCGCTGAGTAGATTCCAGCTGGTATTCCAGCAGATCCCTGTTATCCAATTCGAAGTGCAGCAATAAGTTGATGACGCGAGCTATGCAGTAAGTGTCTTGCTTAAGGCGTGGATCCGCCTTGTTGAGGAATTCATTGATAAACCGGAGCGCCTGCTTGTAGTCTTCTATGCCAATGTAGGCAGACGCTGAGTTGAAGCATACGTACATCCATTCAATGTACCAGGTGCTGTGTATATTGGGTGCTTCGACGTTACTGTTCTCTCTGGCTTCTATATGCGCTACTGCACCGCTGTAGTTTTTCTCCTCAACGAGGCTCATGAGTTTTAGCATATACATCAGATATAGCTTGTATGTTTTGCCATGTGCAGTAGGTGGATCAAATAACTGGATTGCAAGCATGCCTTCCTCAAATGAGCCTTTTCTCCTCCGTTTGGCATTCATCAGGCATTTGTTCCCAAGACTGCGCAGGTACATCATTGGGTTGGTTTCTATATTGTGAGGGAATTCGGCAAATATGTCCAACTGTTTTTCAAATTCCTGTCCACTTCTTGTCAAGTTGTTCTGGAAGAAATAGAAGAGCCCAAGAATATACCTCCTGTAGATCCTGCTCTTTGATGAAAGCACGGATTCTTCAAGGTCAAATATTGACTTGCCAATAATTTGCTTCAGGGCATTTGATTCCTGTACTGTGCGTACTACCTCTATCTCCTTGTTCCATTTCACCATGTTCAGGTATTCCAATTCAAACTGAATATCCAATTCCATAGCTTTAGCAGCCGTACTGAGTATGCCTGCACGTTCCCGCAGATGATCTTCCAGGCTTTCAAGATCTGTTTCATCCCTGTACATCGAGGTTTCCAGCTGGGATATTTTAATCAGGTCGTGGTATTTTTCGCTGGCTGAAGCCAGGTTCTTTGCCCGCGTCAGTTCTTTGGCGGCAAAAGGCTGAATGCCCTTCTGGCGCAGGATCGTGTGATAACTCACCATGGTCCCTATTTGATCGTTGATGGATCCGCCACGTCCGAAAGCAGCAAGGGATTCCAGTATCTTGGTGTAGAGGTGTCTCTTGTCTTGAGCGAAGTGAGTCGGTCTTAGAATGCCCTCCAAAGCCACCCGGTCATACTTCTTCTGTTTGCCCAGCAACTCAAACAGTCGGACATACTTATTGGTTCTATTTTCTGAATGTAAGGTAGCATACCGCTTGAAATACCGCTTTTCAGCCTGCGACATGGACTTGATCAACTCAAAAACTACATCTTTTGACATGATATGAAATATTATTAATATACTATATAATAAGAGTAAATATATTAAAAATATGTAATATGATATATTATAATAATGATATTCTTCCTTCCATGCACAGTGAGTGTGAAATAGATTTGTTCCGAAATAATAAAACACACGAAATCATGAGAAACTTTACACTGACCATACTATTTATGGGTGCAGCTGCAGCCTCCAATGCACAATTGCTGGACACACTCTTTTACGAAGACTTCAATACCTGGGAAAATGTGGAGATCGAGGACAGTATTTTCACGGATTATGATGAAGACGGTCTGGTAGCCGCCAACGGACTGCCAGGCGGTTGGTTTGTCGCAAATCTGGCGAATGGTGGTACTGATAGCCTCGAGATGGTGGCGATGAGCGCTTCCTGGCTGGAAGGTTTTGCTTACGGGAACAGGAACTGGTTGATGCTTCCCCCAATTGATCTGGCGGACACCGCTGCCACGCTGAGCTGGCGTTCAGCCCCTGCAGTTGGTGATTTGTATATGGATGGCTACACCGTTCTAATTTCAGACAATGAGTGGTTCTATTACGATATCACTCTTGCTGATACGCTCATGCATTTTGCTCAGAATATCAACGATGTAGAAACAGAATTCTCTGAAGGTGTAGTCCATGCTGACCTTGACTATGCTGTGCCGCTAAACTTAACCTCCACTATTCAGTATCCAGGGTTATTGGCTCCGTGGTCTGTGGATTTGACTCCTTACAGCAATCAAACGGTCTATATAGGGTTTCTCCATAATTCAGACGATGACAATTTTATAGCTTTGGATGATATACGCGTTATGGGCAAGGAAGGCAGCACTAACCCTGATCCAGATCCCCAGGTGGGTGTTGAAGAACGCAGCCAGACCGGCTTTGCACTTTACCCGGTGCTGGTAAAGGAGGAATTACATATATCATTGCAAGGAAAATTGAACTGCCTGACAATCACCAGTGCCTTAGGCGCACAGGTGTGGGGTGAGGAAAATATTTCAAACGAATACCTTCTGGATCTTAGTTACCTTGCACCAGGAATGTACGTGGTGCGTGTACACAATGATAAGGGGGTATTCACAGATAAATTCATCAAACAATGAAAAAGACGGCGATAATTATCGGCATTGCACTGTGTACATATTTTAACGCGGCAGCACAATCACCGCCAGTTTCTCTGGTCAGTTCTCTGGACAGCCTGGTTGCTTCTGCACTTCCCACAAACGTGTTTAACCCTGGTCTGGTCGTAAGTGTTTATGTGCCCGACCAATGGGAATGGAGCGGAGCAACAGGCAAAGCGATCTCTGGGTTTACAAGTGGGTATCCAAATGTTGTTGCTCAGCCAAATGACCGGTTCAGGGTAGGTAGCATCACAAAGATGTTCATGGCTACGGCTACACTGATGCTGGAGGAAGACGGCTTACTCTCCGTAGAGGATGACATCGCCCTGTACTTGAGAGCGTCCCTGGTGAATGACACTATTGCCAGCAGTGCACCCGTGAAGATCAGGCATTTGCTTAACCACACAAGTGGTATTGCGAATCTGGCTGATAACGACTCTTGCCGGATGGCTGCCATGGCAGACCTCACGCGGACGTTCACGTTGGAAGAAGCAATATTCTGTGGGGCAGAGCAGGGGGAGAACTTTCCGCCTGACTTCGCATGGGGGTATTCCAATACGAATTATGCGCTCCTGGCAATGATCATCAGGAACATCACCGGCTTATCAGCAGCTGACTATATTCAAAACAATATTATTGGCCCGTTGAACCTTGATGATACGGGTGTTCCAACAACTGACGAATTGCAAGGCCCCCACATGGGATGCTATTGGGAGCTTCCGCCTATGATCGACTTTACCATCGTAGATGCAACATTGTATCACGGATGGGCGGATATTGTCGCTTCTCCAGAGGATCTCAATAAGTTTTTTCATGCACTTAAATCAGAAGAATTGATCAACGCCACTTCACTGGCTAAGATGCAGGCCATAGCTGCAGCTTCCTGGGATTACGGCTACGGATTGGAGTATTACGATATTGATGGTGACGATTACTATGGGCACTCGGGTGATGTTGGCAATACCAGCGGTTTGTTCTTCTCAGATATCTCTACATCAACTTTTCCTGATGGCTACTATGTGGCATATAACTATAGCTACGAGGGAGTATCGCCCTACAATGTGCTGGACAAGCCATTGCATGACTTAATGCAGGACTTCGTTCCCGGGCCTGGAGATACGGGAACAGCTCCGGTTGCTACTGAAGAATTGGCAGGTTCTTTTAACTTGAGCGTATATCCAAACCCGGCCGATGACTATGTGATAATCCAGGCGGACCTACCGCTTACCACCAACGTAGTGGTTGAAGTAAAAGACATAAGTGGACGGATTGTAGCAGGTGCTACCGCTGTGGCTGATGAGCACAATATATCTGTTTCTCTTGCTGGCTTAAATCCAGGTATCTACCTTGTAACCCTGAGAGGAAAGATGGGATTTTGGCAGGAGAAACTCATAATTCACCATAACTGAACGGCTAAAGCAGCCGGGGTTTCGTTGGGAAAAGGTAGATTCCAATATATTTGCAGCATAGCAACTTTAATTGGACACTTTACCTATAATTGATCTCTCTCTTCCTGAGGACGAAAACGCTCTCTCAGTACATGCCGCCTTAAGGGATGTGGGATTCATGTACGTTCAAAATCATGAGGTGCCTGAAGAAATTCAGTGTTTGCTTTACAATTGCTCCAAACGTTTTTTTTCTCTAGCGGAAGATGTAAAAAAGCAAATAGCCATGGAGAAGGGTGGTGCTTCATGGAGGGGCTACTTCCCATTCAAAGGGGAACTCACTTCCGGCATTCCTGATCTGAAGGAAGGCCTTTATTTCGGTATAGAACATGGGGAGTCACACCCTGAAGTGATCAAAAAGACACCTATGCACGGTCCTAATCAATGGCCGGAGCTAGACGAAATGAAGCCTACGGTTACTGCCTATTTGAAGCATATGGCAAATCTTGGGAATAGGATTATGCAACTAGTGGCATTGGGATTGGGGTTGGAACGGGAATATTTTTCAATTCGCTATGGCGCTGACCCTACCATGCTCTTTCGAATTTTCAATTATCCATATCAGGAGGGTATGGAGGGGGAGTGGGGCGTTCAGGAACATTCCGACATGGGCTTCCTTACCATTTTATTACAGGATGAAAATGGGGGGTTAGAGATCAAGTCTCGTGGAGGAGATTCTTGGATCTCTGCCCCACCGATTCCAGGCACCTTTGTGATCAATATCGGAGACATGCTGGAGCTCTGGACCCACGGAATATATCAGGCAACATTGCACAGGGTGAGGAATACCTCCGGCAATGACCGCATGTCATTTCCATTCTTTTTTGATCCTTCCTGGAATTCAAGGCTCATCCCAATTGATAGCAGATTGCTTCGAGACGCCGATGTGAATAACGTACCCCCGTCCACTCCAAGAAAATGGGATGAAATGAATATTCGCCAATTGAGTCACGAAGTAACCTATGGTGAATTTGTCTGGGGAAAGGTAAAGGACGTGTTTCCCAGTATAACAGTGAAATGAAGTCGTCTACCTCTTCTTATTCGCCAGCTGCCCGCAACCTGCGTCAATGTCCTTCCCCCGGCTCCTGCGAATATTGGCGATGATATTCCTTGATTCAAGAAACTTGACAAAAGCATTTACCTTCACGTAATCTGCCTGCTGAAGGTCACAATTTTCGATTGGGTTGTATTCGATAATGTTCACTTTACAAGGGACATGCTTGCAGAATTCGGCCAGCTCCCTGGCATCCTCGATTTCGTCGTTGAAGTCTTTGAAGATGATGTACTCATACGTGACCCTTGTGCCTGTTTTCTCATGAAAATAGATCAATGCTTCTGCCAATGACTCCAATGAGTTCTGATCATTGATTGGGATGATCTCAGATCGCTTTTTGTCATTGGCAGCGTGGAGAGAGAGAGCCAAATTGAATTTCACATCGTCATCAGCCAACTTCTTAATCATCTTGGCAATGCCCACCGTGGATACCGTTATTCTCTTTGGCGACATACCAAGTCCTTCTGGCGAGGTAATTTTTTCTATCGAGTCAAGTACGTTTTGGTAATTCAACAAGGGTTCCCCCATTCCCATGTACACTATATTGCTCAATCCCCTGCCGTGCTCCTTTTGAGCCATCCTCGTAATGGCAACCACCTGATCGTAAATCTCCGCAGCGTCAATATTTCTTTCGCGCTTTAATTGTGCTGTAGCACAAAATGTACAGGCCATGCTGCAACCTACCTGTGAAGAAATGCATGCCGTCAGGCGCGTGCGGCTGGGGATGAGCACCCCCTCAATTAAATAACCATCATGCAATTTGAATGCAGCTTTAATAGTGCCATCTGCGGAGTCTTGACGGTGTTCCACCACTACAGGGTTAATGCAATAATGTTCCTCCAACTTTTTGAGCAGCGCATTTGGCAGATTTTTCATGGCCCCAAAGTTTTCCACCGACTTTTTCCAGAGCCAATGGTCAATTTGCTTTGCTCTAAATTTTTGTTCTCCAACAGATTCTAAAAAAGAACCAATGTCCTCGCGCGAGATCTTACGGATGTCTATCTTTTGGGTATTACTGGCCATGATAAAGCTGGCATTGTGCCTCTTGTCATGTATTTGACAAACAGAATAAAGGATGAAAATTACGGTTCTTTTGTGTTAATATGTGCTATATTTGTAATAGTGCCATCTTATAGATGGATTAATTACATGTTTTACTAATAATTATAGACGATGACTTCTGGAACAGTCAAATTTTTTAATAGTGAAAAAGGTTGGGGTTTTATTACACCTGACGAAGGTGGAGAAGATATTTTTGTACATCACTCCGCTTCTACTGATCCTCTAAATGAGGGTGATAAAGTATCTTACGAATTAGAGGACGGACCCCGGGGAGCAAAAGCGGTGAATGTTTCTAAGACAGGCTAGTCTGCATCTGTAGATACTCTTTTCACGACTAAGCACCTTTAAGGATTTAGTTACTCTCTTTCTCTTTCTTTTTCAGGCTGCCTTCAAAAACTCTGAACTGCTGGAACTTACATTCCAGCGGTCCATTGAACAATGCAAGTTTCTGAGAAGGCCGTAGACCGATATGCTTCATGGCCTCCTTGTTACCAGATAGAATCCAAGCATCAAAACCCTTGTAGTGGGCCTTTAGATGGTCCCCGATTTCCCGGTACATCGCATTGAGATCTTTTGCTTGAATGCGCTCACCATAAGGGGGATTAAAGATGAGGATACCTTCTTTACTCTTTGGTAGATGCGAATGAAAGGCAATCCTCTCGAGATTGATGAATCTACCAAGGCCGAAATCGAGTGAGCCCATCTTCGCAAGGTCTATTGATTTGCTGTCTATATCTCCCCCGTTAATTGACACCTTTGGTGATTTCTCAGCTTCTTTGCCTTCTCTGACAACTGACATCCACAGCTCCTTGTCAAAATCCTTCCAATTCATGAATAGGTATTTTTTTCGCTTTACACCGGGAGGTATTTTGGCCGCCATCATGGCTGCTTCTATCAGAATCGTCCCCGTTCCGCACATAGGGTCTATCAGGGGAATTGAAGGCTCCCAACCGGCCAGCATCAGCATTCCCGCAGCAAGACATTCATTGAGAGGTGCGGGATGGCCACTGTGCCTGTACCCTCTTTTATGGAGAGACTCGCCTGAGCTATCAAGGGATAAGTTAACCTCGTTGTTATTAACGTGAACGTTGATGCTGATATCAGGAAATTGTGTGTCTATATCAGGACGACGATTTGTTTTCTCCCTAAATTGATCTACAATGGCATCTTTGACCTTTAAAGCCACGTATTTAGAGTGCGTGAAGGTACTCGAGAAGACGACGGGATCAATTGAAAAGGTCTGGTTGAGCTGCATGTATTTACTCCAATCGATATGCTGGATTTTTCTATACAGCTCGTTCTCGTCTCTCGCATTAAATTGCTCTATGGGTAACAAGACCTTCAATGCAGTGCGGAGGTGGTGGTTGGCTTGATACAGGAATTTAAGATCTCCTTCGCACGTAATTGCCCTTCGCAGTGGAGTAACATTCTTGCCACCCAGTTCCTTAACTTCTTGTGCCAGCACCTCCTCCAGGCCGTGAAATGTCTTGATCAACAATTGCATGCGGCAAAGTTACGATTAAGTTCGTTCGCCACTGGCTCACGTTATTTTATTCGGCTACACCTCACGTTATTCTGTTCGCTCCGTTCACGTCATTCACTCGCAGTCGCTCGTGTCACTTGCTCCCGCTGGTCGCGTAATTCTATTGTTTGTATAGTAAATAACAACTGAATTACGCGCCGAAGGCGCTAATGACGGCACGCAGTGCCAAATGACATGAGCGGAGCGAACATAATAGCGCACCGAAGGTGCCGAAACACCTGGTGTTTATAACTACTGAAGTTTAACCTGTACATCAAACTGCTTCCGTAGTATATTTAACCTTCCATGTATGCTATAGTTGACGTAGAGACTACTGGCCTTGCAGCTGATAGAAGCAAGATCACTGACATTGCTATCTTCATCCATGATGGAGAAAAGATCGTGGATAAATACAGCACGCTCATTAATCCGGAGTGCAGAATCCCTCCTCGTATATCAATGCTTACGGGCATTACGGATGAGATGGTGGCAGATTCACCCAAATTTTATGAAGTTGCCAAGGACATATTCCAAAAAACAGAGAATATGATCTTCGTGGCACACAATGTTGGTTTCGACTATGCGATGATTCGCGCAGAATTCAAGCGGTTAGGAGGCTCATTTCAACGCAAGAAACTGTGCACTGTCCGGCTTAGCAGAAAAATAATTCCAGGCCTGCGATCATACGGATTGGGCAATCTCGCTAAGAGCCTTGGAATAAAGATCACCGGCCGACACCGGGCTGAGGGAGATGCAAGGGCTACTGTTAAGCTATTTGAGAAGCTATTGAATGATGATGCAGAGGGGTTCATTGAGAAATCACTCAACGTCAGGAGCCGGGAGGCCACCTTGCCACCAAATCTGCCCAGGGATGTATTTGAGGATATCCCGGAAGCGACAGGAGTATATTATTTTCGGGATGAGACGGGCAAGGTCATATACGTGGGTAAGGCAAATAATATAAAAAGCAGGCTCCTTTCCCACTTTAGCGGAGGGGAGAAGAAACCCCTGGCGATGTTAAGTAGAATACATGACATCACCTATACGCTGACGGGAAATGAGCTGGTTGCTTTGTTATTGGAATCGGATGAGATCAAGAAACATTACCCGCTTTACAATCGATCTCAAAAACGCTCCAACGACGTATTCGGGATCTGTGAATATGAGGACAAATTGGGGTACAAGCACTTTGCTTACAATAATCTAAAGCTGGTTTCGGAACCACTGGCTACGTTTTACAATATCACAGAAGTGCGCAGCTTTCTCATGACATTGAAGGAGGAGTTCGATCTATGTCCTAAATTGTGTAATCTCCAAACTTCTCCAACTGCCTGCTTTGACTATCATATTAAGAAATGCCATGGAGCCTGTTGCTCTAAAGAGAGGCCATCCAATTATAATCGCCGTTTTAAAAAAGCTCTAAAGAGCATAGGCGGTGGCGTTGATAATTACCTGATTATCGATAAAGGGCGAACCGACAGGGAAAGCTCAATAGTGATGGTTGAAGATGGGAAATATGAAGGTTTCGGGTATGTGGATAAGGAAATCCCAATTGACACATTCGAGCAAGCTCACGCCTACATCAAGCCTTATAAAGACAATAAGGACGTTCAGCGCATTCTGAGATCCTATCTTAGAAAGAGCTCGGGCAAGCAAATTATTGAGAAGCTTTAGGGTTTAGGATGACTCGTACCGGTAGCATCATGACATTAATGAAGGACGCTGTAGTTGGCAGTCAGAAGGATTATACTGCGCTGAGCATTCGCCATGCCCTATTGCTGCTCGCTATTCCGATGATTCTGGAAATGGTCATGGAATCGCTCTTTGCCCTGGTGGATGTATACTTTGTCAGCAGGCTCGGAACAGATGAAGTCGCTGCGGTAGGCCTAACGTAGTCGATCCTGATGATCGTGTCACTTTTGGCACTTATTAATATTATCATTTTTAGACGGGGAAAGTGGAAAGGCACCAGTATCTAAGCCACCCCTTCTTTTGAGATTAATTAACTACCTTGGGCACTTCTTAAAAAGCACCTACTCATGGATCTTGATGTTCCGAAAGAATCTCGTGAATTAGATTGTGCCACATTGTGGAAGTTGAACAATGAGGTAATCCTTGTGCGATATAAGGATGGTGCAAATTTGGAACTGGAAGATGCTGTTGCAGTGCGTGACGCATTTATCGAATTGGCAGGGGGTAGAAAATTTCTGGGACTTGTAGACGCTCGTAACATGGGAGGCACACTTGGGAGAAAAGCCAGTGACTATTTCGCAAAAAATGAAAAGTTCAACGCGCATATGATGGCCCAGGCCCTGGTCGTTAACAACTTGGCCTTAACACTTATAGCTCGCTTTTACATCATGATGAGCAATCCAATCAGTGAGCCTAAGATTTTCAACAACCTTGAAGAGGCGCTTGATTGGCTGGAGACAAAGAAGCACCTTCTGGAAGACTAAATGGCATTCATGCCCAATGTTCCATAAGTGAGTCTTCAGAAATTAGAATTTCTTTTCCAGCTTTCTGCCTGGGGTATAAGGCGCTTTGTACTTGTCCATCTCACCTTCCAACTCCTTAACGGTAGCGATGGCCAGTTTGAGTGAAGCCTTCACAGGTTCATATTCTTCCTTGGCGATCTTCAACGCGTCAATATTCGTTTGCGTTGGTGCTGAAGTCGCACGCCACATTCCCCATACTGCAATGGAAACACGTCCGCTTATACCTGGATATGTTTCATAGTCCCTCTTGGCCAAACTCCTATCGCCATAAAGTTTGATGCCAATCTCTTCAAGCTGACTTTCTACGGCTTTGACCTTTTTCATCAACTCGAGCGGCACTTCTGGGGCAGTTTGCACCGCCACCTTGATGTGTTTTAATTTCTTATCAGCACTTGATTTTGACTCTCCCGCTGTAATAAGAACTCTTCTAAAGTCGTCGAGTTCCCGCTGAAAAGCCAGCAGGGCTGCTTTATCCCTAGCCGGTAAGGTAGTATTGTCAAGTGTTACGCAATTGAATGACACTGGTTCACCCAAGGCTGTTATAACTCCATTTTCACTTTTGGCAATGGATACTGAGTACTTTCCTGGTAGTGCAATCGGGCCACTTGAGCGTTCTCCGTACCTTCCGACTTTTGTTTCCTTTAATTTGATCGGCGACACATCAGCATACCTAAAGTCCCAGGTAATCCTCTTCATGCCGTTAGAGGCATCAGTCTTAATTTTTCTCACTTCATTCCCACTCGCATCAGAAATGGTAAAAATGAGGTAGGACTTCTCTTCTGAATCTTCTGCCCGCATCATCGCAAAAGATGGATAAGGGACTTTTTGTCCGGCTTTCACTAATTTTTTCTCTTTCTTTTGACGCTCCTCCTTGATGGTTCTTAGCGTATCCTTAATCATATAGGTGAACGTAGCACCGATAGGTGGATTGTTCGCGGTATAGTAAGAAGCGCCTTGAGATCCTTTGCCCCTTCCTCCAAGGGGACGGGAATCCACAAACATCAGGGCATCCTTAACAGGAAAAATATGTGCTCCCTTATCAGCAATGCCTTTTCGGTATGTTCTCAAAGGGGTATAATCATCCAGGATATAGAAGCCACGACCAAAAGACGCCAGTACCAGGTCATTCTCTCGCTTTTGGATTTCAATATCCCGTATGGCGATGGTGGGCAGTCCAGCTCCCAGCTTGGTCCAATCGTTCCCTCCGTCAAGGGAGAAGTACAAACCGAATTCTGTACCTACGAACAACAGATTGGGATTAACGTGATCCTCAGCTATCGCATAAACTGACCCCCTGTCTGGGAGGTTTCCCTGAATCGCTGTCCATGATTTTCCCTTATCCACACTTTTCAGGATATAAGGTTTGAAATCCCCACGCTTGTGATTGTTGAATGCCACGTACACAGTATTGGCATCGTGCTGGGAGGTGACGATATCGTTTACGTAAGTCGTTTCAGGAACCCCTGGGAATTTATCGTACTTGATCCATGTTGTTCCGCCATTGTCTGACACCTGCAATAAGCCGTCATCTGTTCCGACATAAAGAAGATTCTCCTGTTTTGGCGACTCGTCAAATGCCACAATGTTCCCATACTTGGTGGTTGATTTGTTCTTCATTACAGCATCCATGCCCCATACGCGCCCCATCACCTCCAGCGTATTGCGGTCAATTTGCCTTGTTAAATCAGGACTAACTGCTTTCCATGAGCTACCCCGGTCTTCACTTCTAAACAGTTTATTAGCTGCGAAATACAGGCGTGTGTTCTTATGTGGGCTGATCAGAAGAGGAGCATCCCAGTTCCAGCGTAGGGCAGGCTCACCTTTCCCAGTTTGCGGTTTGATTCCCAGTCGTTCTCCACTCTTCTTGTCATATCTGGCCAGCCAACCATACTGGGCTTGTGAGTAAACGATGTTGGGGTCTGTCGGATCTATGGCTGCTTCGAATCCGTCACCACCCAAAGTGATGTACCAATCAGCGTTTACAATACCCGTGTTGCTGGTTGTTCGCGATGGGCCACCTTGCGTATTGTTATCCTGAGTTCCACCGTAAACGTAGTAGAATGGCTCTGTATTGTCAATTGCCAACTTGTAGAATTGAGTGACGGGCAGATTCGCTTTATACTGCCAGTTAGTGGCATGGTCCCATGTCTCATAAATACCACCATCGCATCCTATCCGCCAATGATCGGTATCAGCAGGATCTATCCAAATGCAATGATTATCAACGTGCTTGTCCTTTTCACCGGTACGCTTGAATGATTTGCCACCATCCTCTGTATGGTGCAGCCAGGTGTTCATGGAGAATACCTTGTCCACATCCTTTGGGTCACAGATAATTTCCTGGTAGTAGTTACCACTGGTTGAGTAGTCGCTCATTTTCTTCCAGCTGGCTCCGCGGTTGGTAGAGCGAAAGAATCCACCCTTTTTATCCGATGCTTCAATTATGGCAAATACATAGTCTGGGTTAACGGGGGAAATGGCCAGGCCAATCCTACCCACGTCAACTGACGGCAATCCACTCTTGAGTTTTTTCCATGTCTTTCCCCCGTCTGTAGATTTATGAATTCCTGACCCGGGGCCTCCACCTATATATGTAAATACGTGCCGCATTCTCTGTTCTGAAGCAGCATAGATGACGTCCGGACTTCTTGGATCCATGATGATGTCAGTAACGCCTGTATACTCATCAATGTTCAGCACACGCTTCCACGTCTCTCCGCCATCTGTCGTTTTGTACACCCCACGTTCCCCTCCTTTTTTCCAAAGGGGGCCCATAGCTGCGACATATACCACATTTGAGTTTCGCGGATCAACGATTATTTTTCCTATATGCTCTGAGGTTTTCAGGCCTTTATTCTTCCATGATTTACCGCCATCTTCCGATTTATAGATGCCGTCTCCATAGGCGACTGAGCGTTGATTGTTGTTCTCACCTGTGCCTACCCACACTACATGCTCATTCTCCGGATCTATGGTAACGCAGCCAATCGAGTAGGACCCTTGCCCATCGAATATCGGTTCATAGGTATTTCCTGCGTTGTTTGTCTTCCAAACACCGCCAGAAGCTACGGCTACATAGTATTCACTCGTGTTATTTGGGTTTACCGCTAAATCAGCAATTCTTCCTGATGTGAATGCAGGACCAATACTGCGAAATTTGAGGCCACTAAAGGTCGATGACTTATGTTTTCCCTTGGGAGAATCATCTTTCTTTTTTTGGGCAAACGATGTTACCGCATACAGGGTAAAAATGACCGATACGAATACGACTACTGCTCTACTCATGGTTTTCTGTTTAGGGATGGCTAATTTATAATAAAAGTCACACAATCTGGCCTTTGGGCCGGTCGTTGTTGAAGACCAGCTTTCTTTCGATGTTTTACATGATTTTTGTTTTATAGCGCCAACAATCATTTTCATTTGGATTTATATCTTTGACTCAACAAGAAAACATGTGCTATGAGAATATTAATGATGATTTTTTGCCTGCTGACCCTGAGGGCAGTTGCTCAAGATGCGCTCCCGGTGGGGGAGAATGGAATGGTAACTTTCGAAGACGTTGTGGAAGTGCCAAAAATGCCCAAAGGATTGTTATTTGAAAATGCAAAATCATGGATTGCGTCCTACTACAAATCTCCAAGAACGATTCAGGAAGAAGACGACATGGAAGGCACCATCTCAACAAGATCAATGTTTAGAATAAAGTCAGAGCCGGGGGGCACTAAACCTGGAGGAGTTATCAACTATACGATGGATATTAAAGTAAGAGCAGGGAAGTACAAATACAGCATCTCCAATCTGAGGCACAGTGATAAAACAGAAAAAATCGGATCTGGTGGTAAGCTGGAACGATCGGAGCCTCTTTGCGGTCATAAAGAAATGAAAGAAGAGCAATGGCAGGGTATCAAGGCACAAACAAAAAGTGAAGTTGAGAAACTCATCGAGGCTTTTAAGAAGGGTATGGAGTATACCAGTCCTGACGACTCGGATGATTTTTAAATAACTATCTCAGTTTTCGCGAGTGGCTAACGCTCGTTCACTGTTTGCAAAGTCGGATTGATTGAGCATGGCTAGGTAATCCGTGGCTCTTTTCCTAGCTATTGGATACTTGTAATCTGAAACTGTCTTTTGGGCCCATTTGATGGCCATGTCCCTTCTGTTGAGCATTTCGCACGCGACTACCATATTGAATGCTGCTTTGGCGCAGGCGGAATTAGTTCCCGAATTGGCTAGCTGATTCCATATGAGTGCTGCTTTTTTCCAGTCCCCTTCGAGGGCTTTAGCATGGCCTTCTACCAGATGCTCATTACAATAAAGATACGTGGTGCTGGTTCCTGTTGAGATAGCGCAACTCTGACAAATGCACAATGCCAGCAAGGCAAAAGAAGAGTGGTCTATTATCTTTCGATTCATAAAAAAAAGCTGTTTAGAACTTCCTTCGAAAGACAACAATTATCGTTCCATGAATAGCTTCAATTGATGAAAATGCCTCAGGCACACCCCACCAGGTAAATTACCTTCGTCAATAGCCACACTTTCTGAAGCGTTAGATGCTCTCAGATTCTAAAGGGCATTTCTTGCTAATAGGCCATTCATTGCGGCTCAACTCTAAAGAAAATATGAGTGATCCACTCAGCGGTGTCAGGCACTGCAATTGGATCGGTAACATATATTTCCCAGGGCGGCCCAACTTGCTGATAACCGTTATCGGACATATACTCCTCAATGGCATCATAACTAGCTGCCTCTTCATGATACGATCCCTTATGGATACCCATTACCGCATTTCCCGCTTCAATTAAGCCTTCCTTTACTCGCCCGGTTCCTTCAACCGTCTCATTTGCCGGGATGCCTGCTTCTATGTGGTTATATCCACCCGGATCATAATTGTGCCATATGGCAAAGGGCTGTCCAGCTGCTTCTCCACCTGTAGCGGCCATATGTGCCATTATCTCACCGTACATCTGCCCGAGTTTCTCGCCAATCTCAAAAGTAGTAGCTGAGTCTCTAATGCTGTAAATCAATTGTTCCCCAACGGTAACGTAGGAGATTGCAATGGGGTATTCTTTAGGTTCCTCCACTGGAACCGCTTCGCAAACCTCCTTGAGGTGGGCCAATCCGTACTCGAAGTCCGGGCCAAGCATGCCGTCAAAAAACAATCCAAATATCCTGTTCCAGGGAGCCATTCCCATATTCATTTCCATGCTCCAAACGACCGTAGTAACACCCTCCTCAGATTCATTGAAGTTAAATCCTCCATGAGCCGAATCTCTACCGTCAAAAACCAGGTCCGTCTTAACATAGGAGCTTGCTTCACTTTCAGAAATAGCCATACATCCTTTTCCAATTTCTGGATGTTCGCTATCCCAGCAATGTGTTGCTCCAGGTCCTTCTTCAGGACCGGTATAAACCGATCCACCCATTTCAGGTTCCCTTGCATGCCATGGATCCCAGGCCTCCCAGGCTTTGAGGTTATTAACCTGGCTAAATACGATATCAGCTGACGCATTAATTTGACCGGTTCGTTCGATAACAACTTCTGCAGGTAAAAGCATGCCTCCTCCAAGTACAACTACCGTGAGAACTCCGAGGGCAATAAGAAACTTCTTCATAATTTAATAGTTTTGATACCTGGTCTAGTTCGGAAATTCAAATAGAAGAACGCGATTCAGGCGAGTTAGTGGTTCAAACAAATCTAATAAAAAATGTAAAATTTGATGCTAGAACGTGTCGATATTGAGGCATTTTCGATATTGCGGACGGACATGCCTGTAATAGATGTTCGGTCACCGAAGGAGTATGCTCACGGCCACATACCCACTGCCATCAATTTGCCGGTTTTTTCGGATGACGAGCGAGCTGTGGTTGGCACGCTATACAAGAAAAAGGGCAGGGAGGTAGCCATGGCAAAGGCACTGTCAATCACTCAGCCTAAACGAGAGAAAAGGTTACAGCAGGTATTGGATATATCTGATGAGAACGGTAGCGAAGTACTAGTTCATTGCTGGAGGGGCGGAATGCGTAGTGGAAAGTTTGCGGAGTTTCTATCAGAGAATGGAGTTAATGTCAAATTGCTTACCGGGGGTTATAAAGCCTATCGAAACGCTATTCATGATGCTTTAAGGCTACCTTGGAAATTGATCATCCTCGGTGGTATGACCGGAACCGGTAAAACGGATATATTATTGGAACTCAAAGTGAAAGGCCATCAGGTAATTTGCCTGGAGAGCATCGCCAGGCACAAGGGATCGGCATTTGGCAGATTGGGCCAGGATGGTCAACCCACCACAGAGCAGTTTCAAAATGATTTGTGGGAGGAGTGGTCAACGCTTGATATTAGTAAGCCTGTAATTTTAGAGGATGAAAGCCAGGCAATAGGTTCAGTGCGAATTCCGGATGAACTCTTTGCAGAAATGCGGACTTGTCCTGTTATTAACTTACAGCTGATCCGGTCAATAAGGGCGGAGCGTTTGGTAGCGGAGTATGGGAAATTTGATATAGCAGATCTTAAAAAGAGCGTGCTTAACATTTCACGTAGGCTGGGACACGAGCGGTCAGTCCAGGCGGTCAAAGACCTGGACGAAGGAAATTTATTGGATGTAGCAATCTCTACCTTGCAGTATTATGACAAAGCATATACTTTTGGGCTCAATAAACGTAATAAGGATACCGTGGAAACAATTGTAATTAATTCAGGGGACGCGAAAGATAATGTGAAGATCGTTGAGGATTGTCTGCCAAATATTGAAGCGAGGTCATGGAAGAGATAAAGCTCACAGCCTATAGTCATGGAGCCGGGTGTGGATGTAAGATTTCGCCTTCCTTGCTGGAGGAGATATTAAAATCGAATAAGGTCAATGGCAAGGACTTCGCGAATACCCTCTTGGTGGGCAATCAGGGTATGGACGATGCAGCAGTTATAGATATTGGAGATGGTAGGGCAATAATAAGTACCACAGATTTTTTCATGCCCATTGTTGATGATCCGTTCGATTTTGGCCGTATTGCAGGAGTAAATGCAATCTCAGATGTCTATGCCATGGGGGGCAAGCCGATAATGGCCGTGTCTATCCTGGGATGGCCGATTAATGAACTCGGGACTGAGGTGGCCGGGCAGGTAGTGCAAGGTGGAAGACAGGCGTGCGCAGATGCTGGTATTCCCCTGGCAGGCGGGCATAGCATTGACAGTCCAGAGCCGATTTTTGGCCTCGCAGTAACAGGTATCGTGGATGATGATAGAATCCTGGAAAACTCCACTGCAGAGGAAGAGTCGAAACTGTACCTGACTAAACCATTGGGGGTAGGGATACTGACTACAGCACAGAAAAAAGGTTTGCTGGAAGATGAGCACCAGGATATTGCACGCGATCAAATGATCCAACTGAACAAGATTGGGGCGGAGCTCGGAGAGATTAAAGGAGTCAATGCAGTAACAGATGTCACAGGCTTTGGCTTGCTGGGTCACCTTGTTGAAATGTGCGAAGGAAGCTACTTGAATGCCGTGCTCTATTTTGAAAGTATTCCAATCATAGACTGTGCACCATACTATGTTGAGAAAGGCTGTGTACCAGGGGGAACGCAACGCAATTGGGAGAGCTATGGAAGTAAGATTGGTGAATTGTCAGATATTCAACGGAATCTTCTTTGTGATCCTCAAACAAGTGGGGGCTTATTGATTTCGGTAACCCCGGAGGCTGAAGGAGAATTCTTAGCTTTGTCGAAGCAAAATGATATGCAGCTCAATTCGATTGGCGTACTGAATGCCAGGGGAGAAGGGCCATATATTACTGTCAAATAAATATGATGAAGCCGGTCTTTAAGATTTTAGCCAGGTTCAATAAAGCGGTCTTGCCTAAGTACGCTTACCGCGACCTGACTAAGCTTTCCAAATTCGATTATGTGATTATTGGCTGGCGGTATTGGGTGACCACTAATTCCTTGGATTAGAGGTCCAAGAGAATCTGATTTCTCAGATTGTCGTCAAGTTCTTCTCGCTTTCTAATCAGATGATCCTCACCATTGATGATTAGAACTTCCGGTGGACGGGGACGAGAATTGTAATTGGAGCTCATTTCGAAGCCATATGCTCCTGCGTTGTGGATGGCTAAGATGTCTCCCTCTTTGATCTCAGATATTTTTCTGTCCCAGGCGAAATTATCTGTTTCACATATGTAACCGGATACCGTGTAAATGCGCTCAACTCCATTGGGATTTGAGGCGTTAACGATATGCTGGTAGGCATTGTAAAACATGGGGCGGATGAGATGGTTAAATCCAGAGTCAATGCCGGCGAATACCGTAGCCGTGGTGTGTTTGACAACATTAACCTTTGCAAGGAAGGTACCCGCTTCACTTACGAGATATTTACCAGGCTCAAACCAAAGCTCCAGCTCTTTGCCATATTCTTTACAGAAGTCTTTGAATTTCTCCGAAAGTTGGGTGCCGAGGGCTTCCAGGTCAGTCGAGTCTGCATCTGGTGCTATAGGCACCTTAAACCCGCTACCCAGATCTAGGAATTCGAGATTGGGAAACTTCTCGGCCACCCCAAATAGAATATTAACTCCGCGTAAAAACACATCAATGTCTAAGATTTCAGAACCGGTGTGCATGTGAAGTCCGGTCACATTGAGCCCCGTTGTTTCCACCACGCGCTCCACATGCCGCAATTGGTGAATTGAGATGCCAAATTTTGAGTCGATGTGTCCAGTTGATATTTGGTAGTTTCCTCCAGCAAGGATATGTGGGTTTATTCGAATGCAAATTGGGATATTCCCTCCGTGCTGATTTCCAAATTGTTCAAGTATGGAGATATTGTCGATGTTGATAACCACACCAAGCGTCGCTGCTTCATTGATCTCAGCTATGGAAATTCCGTTGGGGGTAAAGATAATTTCCTGGGGGTCAAATCCTGCTTTCAATCCAATCTTCACTTCTTGAATGGATACCGTATCAAGTCCGGAACCACAGTTCTTCAGGATCTTCAAGATGTTCAGGTTGGTCAACGCCTTGCACGCATAGCGCACCTTCATATTCGTTGCTGTAAAGGCATCGGTCAGCCGCTCGTATTGGGATGCTATCTTGTTGGCTGAATATACGTATAAGGGAGTACCGTACTTTTCCGTAAGGCTTAATACGTCAATGCCGTCAATCTGGTATGTGTCGTTATTCAGAACCATTGTAATAAAATGAACTTGCAAAGCTAGAGCATTTTGTTTAATTTAGGTACAATATGTTTAATAATTATTAAAAAGAACTACCGGTGAATAAGTATTGGATCATTTCACTGTGTTGCATTTGTCTCAATGCCAGCGGGCAGGTATCCTTTACTGATCAAACTTCTTCCCTGGGATTTCAAAGTGCACGCAGCTTCTATCCAGTAGCTATCGCAGATCTCAACGCGGACTTCCTCGACGATGTGGTTTATCTGGATTCTGGTAGGTATATGTGGACTGCGATACAAAACACAGGTGCACCATTTTCAATATCCAGCATTGGGAAGGTATCTATGAATGAACAATGGAGTATTTGTGTAGGAGATTTACAGCATGACGCCGTGAATGACATCATGGTTGGAGGTCAGCAGGATTCTTTGAAAGTATTTGTGCAGAGCGATACATCAGGGGGTTATGTGATGGAAACAATTGATCTGGCATTCTATATGCAGGGCTCCAATTTTGTGGACATTAATAACGATGGTTGGACTGACATCTTTGCGTGTAATGATCTGGGTATCAACTATCCGTTCAGGAATTACAATGCTGGGAGCTTCATATTGGATATGTCCCTCATTACGACGACTACTGACGCGGGTAACTATGCCAGTATTTGGTCTGATTACGACAATGATGGGGATCTGGATGTGTACATATCCAAATGCTACGGTTCGGCCTCTTCCCCCAGTGATCCAAGACGCATCAATCTCCTCTACCAAAATGACGGGATCAATAATTTTACTGAGGTTGGCGACTCGATAGGAGTAGCAGACGGTGCACAGACATGGGCAGCTGAATTTGCCGATATCGACAACGATGGAGATATGGACTTATTTGTACTGAACCACATTAACTCAAATCGACTTTATGAGAATCTCGGTGACGGTACTTACTCAAACATATTTGCCAGCAGTGGTATCGTTGTTGACACATCGCTGGATAATTTTCAAATGAATTTTTCTGACTTTGATAATGATGGATATGTTGATCTGCTGCTTGGTGGAGCGGCAAACAAGCTTTTTCTCAACAATGGGGATCAAACATTTTCAGTCGCAGCCAACCCGTTCCCTGGATCAGATACAATTACTTCATTTTCAGTTGGAGACTTAAACCATGATGGATTCAGAGATATTTATAGTGTTAACGGCCCTTTATTGTCGAGTATTCAGTATTACAATAAGCCGGATAGGGTATTGATCAATTCAGGTAACTCCAATAACTATTTAGTTGTAAACCTCGTTGGGGTATACGGGAATACCAACGGCATTGGGGCGCGGCTAGAGTTATATGGTCCGTGGGGAATTCAGATTCGAGATGTAAGGTCCGGTGAAGGGTATGGCATAATGAACTCCTTAAGCCGGCATTTCGGACTGGGCCAAGCCACCCAGATTGATTCTTTAATAGTTAGATGGCCAGGAGGTACAATAGACAAGGTTGTGAACCCACAGATAAATCAGTTTCTTACGGTAACTGAGGGCTTACCTGTAGGAATCGAAGAGGTTGTGTCAGATTCACCGCTCGTTTATCCAAACCCAGTCGGTCAGCGTTTGGAAATTGAGGTTAGCAATGAAGGAAGGTGGTCATTTTTTCTGGAGGATATACATGGAAGAAGGGTTGTGGGGCTAAATGGCATCTCTCAGAGTTCCTGGTCTCTGGACGTTTCTGATCTTCAGCCGGGAATCTACGTGTATCAGATTGAGGATTTGAATTCATTCCAGGTACACGGCAAATTAATAATCCAATAAAGATCCGGATTTAGTAATTTAGCTGTGCCAATAGAACGGGACTTCTGGACCTGATCACATGAAAAGATTCTTCCATTTTTTGACGCTGTTCAATGCGTGTCTTTCAATTCAGGGAAGGGAGAATTAGTACAAAAAATATCAATTAAGTAAAAGCAATGGCAGCAGGTACATTTACAATCAAGTCAAAAGATGGCACAAGGCTGGAAGGCCGTTCATGGATTCCTGAAGGGAATATGGATACAGTGGTCTGTTTGGTCCATGGACTGGGGGAGCATGTAGGCAGGTATGGCGGGGTAGGAAGTATCTTGAATAGCAAACATATTGGAATGCTGGGTATAGACCTTAGAGGGCACGGAGAGTCTGACGGAAAGCGTGGGCATACCCCATCTTACGACCATTTGTTAGATGATGTTCAGGCACTTCTGGATCACATAAAGTCAACCTATCCCAACGTACCTGTTATTTTGTATGGACACAGCCTGGGCGGCAATATAGCCACCAATTTCTTACTTCGCAGAGACACAACTGGTCTGGTAGGAGGCGTTATCTCTTCGCCATGGTACAAGCTGGCTTTTGAACCGCCTGCTTTCAAGGTGGCACTCGCGAAGATGATGAGAAATATTTACCCAGCCTTCACCGAGCCCAATGATATAGATCCCGCCGATCTTAGCACCGACCCTGAAGTGGGAAAGGCCTACACGGTCGATCCCTTGGTACACTCAAAAATCACAGCTGGAATGTTCTTTTCAGTGTTTGAGGCTGGGAATTGGGCATTGGATCACGCGAATGACCTGCAGATAAAGACCTTGGTTATGCACGGTTCTGAAGACAAGTTAACTTCTGCTGAAGGAAGTGCAGCGTTCGTCAAGAATGCCGGTGGCATTGCAGCCTTCCAATCATGGAAAGGAATGAGGCATGAACCGCACAATGAACCGGGAGACAGCGTTGCTGCATTTGTGGCCGGATGGATTCAGGGAATTAGCCATCCGACAGATGGTGGGACTACTGAACCTGTTACTGCCTAACCAATGAATAGATTTACTTTATCAGTGAAAAGCCTTTTGGCCCTCGCTGTCATTTCACTCTTTGTATATTCCTGCTCAAATAAGGGATCTATGTCATCTTTTGATATTCAAGGCCACCGAGGATGCCGTGGGTTGTATCCAGAAAATACGATCAAGGGATTTCTAAAAGCCATCGATCATGGAGTTACAACGCTGGAAATGGATGTTGTCATATCTAAGGATAACAAGGTGCTGCTTTCCCATGAACCATTCCTCTCACAAGAGATCTGTTACGATTCAATAGGGGCAGAAATTCCAGATTCCATGGCGCGCGCCTATAACTTATATCAGATGA
>JYMV01020833.1_pt1 | contig 38339 bp, 29 predicted proteins | sample 338911 | NCBI WGS metagenome assembly JYMV01 (sample SAMN03354496, study PRJNA234377) | hydrothermal vent metagenome | biome: Deep sea; feature: Hydrothermal plumes at the Eastern Lau Spreading Center, Western Pacific Ocean; material: Seawater | place: Tonga | collected 2009 | depth 2000 m m | reverse complement strand
AACATGGTTATGATTTTACTGAATAGTTTACTGATTGTTTTGTCACCTATCAGTTCAACATTTTCCATCTCTACCAGATCACTAATAGTTTTATTGGGATACCTCTTTTTTCTATTCTTTGGAAGTTTTTTGAGGGTCTGAACAAATTCCCTGCCATGTGAATGATCCAAAGTATTGACAGGAAGATCACCCACGACTTCCAGAAGTAGATCAGCAGAATTTTGACAATCCATGATAGTCTGAGGTGTTGAACCTCTATCCACTCTACTCTGTATGAAGTTTTTACATAAAACTGATAGAGAAAGAGAATTATCCTCTACTGAATCCAGTTGAACTGAGGTTGAGACCGATTCCACAGGTTCCATTCCCTCTGAATTCTCAACAACATTAGGATTCCCACTCAATAAGATTCGTTTTTGTTCGTACTGTTCCAGTTTTAATTGGATCAATCCTTCTCGTAACTGTTTGAATTCCAGAGAGTTGATCGGTTCTGGACCATACCCTTGTTCCTCTAAGATCTGATTGACTTTGGGATTCAGTTCTTTCAAGGTTTGTCTGTAATTCTGTTTCAAGTTCTGTCTGAACTGTTCTTCCTGTTCTTGATTATTAAGGAGACTTTTCAACCTATCTGTTTCACTGAATCGGTTAGTTCCAAGATAATAGTGTTGGACATGTCGTTTGGACTTTTCCAGTTCTATTTTGAGGATTTCCTTGATGTCACTGATGGTCAGTTTCTTCATTTCTGGATTTTCTCGGATTAAATTATATAGAGACTGTGTCACCCGATTAAGGTAAAATGAGAGTAATCTGGATTGACTCAAGATACCACAACTCAGAGACAATTGAAACTGTCTGGATTCAAGTAGGGGTTGAAGATCAAAGGGAACTACGGAACGGAAAAGGTAGGAACCACCCGTTTTACGGTGAACCAGATAAGAGTTTTTCATGATACGAAGTGTGTCCTTTAGTGTGTCCAAAATGGACAAATGGATGATGACTCGTATCAGGAAATTGAAATAAACCCAGTCTATGACTGAATTTTTGAAAAAGTGGAATAGTTAAATGGAATAGTCAACATCAGACTTTTGCTTGCAAAAATGAAATGATTTTGATTAAATGAAATAAACTATGTTGAATAATTAGCAATCGATATGAAGAAAAAAACCGATTACTTAAAGATTGCACATCGTGGCGCCTCTGGCTACGAACCGGGCAACACAATTCGTGCGTTTGAAAGAGCAATTGATATGGGGGCAGATATGATTGAACTTGACGTGCATCTCTGCCAAGAAAAGATACCGGTCATCATCCATGACGCTGCTGTCGAAGGAAATCTGGTTGAGAAATTGACCACCGTGCAATTGAAACAGTTTGACGTTGGTAAAGGTGAACGTATTCCTACCTTGCAGCAAGCTATTGATTGTGTGAAAGGTCGATGTCAACTCTATATTGAATTGAAAGGGAAAGGTACCGAACAACCGGTGATTGATCTAGTCAGTAAGAATAAAATGGACAATCAGGTAATTATAGGATCCTTTGATGCCGAAAAAGTTCGTCGTTCAAAAGAAATCGCACCGCACATTCTCGGATCGGTATTGACTGGAAAGACAGACATTGATTTCGTCTCCTTGGCCAAATCTGCGAAGGCAGATATAATTCATTTCTGTTGGGAACGCCATCCGTCCCCGCACGTATTGTTGACTGATGAGCTAATGAAAACCTGTGCTGGGGCAGGACTCAAAGTCATGATATGGCATGAGGAGCGACCGGAAGAGATTCGTAAGATCGTTCAACATGACATTGCCGGAATTGCTAGTAATTTGCCGGATTTATTGACTTTAGATTCGTAATCAAATGAATCGCCGATCTTTTCTCAGGCTTTCCTCACTTGCGCTAACCGGAATTCTGACGCAATCGTGTAATCCCGCGGGCTCAAAGGCCTATGATATATCGATAAAATCGGATATGCAGTTAGGGCACCTGATCTTTGAGAGTGCATCCTTTCCTGAAGGAAACATCTTTTCGACAGATTACCTTGTGGTTGGCGGTGGCGTGGCGGGGTTATCAGCGGCCTGTCAGATACATAACCGAGATTTCGTCTTGTGTGAATTGTCCGAAGATCTTGGTGGAAGTTCAAGTAGTCAATCTTATGCAGGAGAAATTTTCTCTCAGGGTGCTCACTATGATCTAGCCTATCCCGATTACTATGGTCAGGAAACCTTGCGTTTCTTAGAAAAGCTAGGTGTCATTTTCTATGATGCTAATGCAGGTTTGTGGGATTTTGTCGATAGCCAGTACCTGATTGAGGCTCAGGTCGAAAGCCAAACGCTGACCGAAACCGGATTTAGGGAACAGGTTCTGGAACAAGGTAAATTGAAAGAAGATTTTCTCAAGCTATTGTTCCCTTACCTATCCGAAATGAAGATGCCTACCCGACTCATCAGCGAGAAATTACGGTTGCTAAATAAGATAAGTTTTACCGGATTTCTACATAGATCTTTGGTACTAACATCCTCTTTTAAAAAGGGAATAGATTACCAGATGAAAGACGACTATGGGGCTGATGCTGATAAGGTTTCGGCTTTAGCTGGAATTCACTACTATATGTGCCGGCCTTACTATACTGAGGACGTTAGCTTATTCTCTCCACCAGAAGGAAATTATTATTTCATAAAAAAAATGGCGGATACATTACCTGAGGAAAATATCAGAACCAGTCATTTAGTCCGGAGTATAAGCAAGACAGGTAAACGCTTTGATGTGCAAGTTATAAATATCAAAAACGAAACGGTCGACGTCTATCGGGCTCAAAAGGTCATCTATGCTGGACAAAAGCACGCTTTAAAATACGTCTTTGCGCCAGATGGGCATCTCTTTAGTAATAATGAATATGCACCATGGTTAATTATAAATTTTGTCCTCAATGATAAGATCAAATCAGATCCGTTTTGGCAAAACGAGTTCCTAACTGAGGATCTTCACTTTATGGGTTTTACAGATAACGCTTCACAGATACGAAGAAAGGGGGGCTACAGGATATTCACAGCTTATTACTGTTTTGATTCCACACAGAGGATTCTCCTCGCTTCCATAACTGATAGAGCTCAAGCAATTGTTGCAGAGACCATCAAAACAATTAGCCTCTATTTCGATCAAGACATCTCCAATCAAGTTGAAAAAATTTTCATTAGGGTGATGGGTCATGCAATGTCTATTCCCAAAATTAATTATCTGTTCAATGATAAGAACCTCCACCGATCCGAACCAAACATGGTATATGCAGGCGTAGATAATAGTCGATTGCCGTTACTGTTTGAAGCCTTGGACAGTGGTATTCAGGCCGTTGGAGAATTAGATCATGTATGATTTGAGAAGTGTTTTTTTGTATCCGGTCAAGTTCTAGAAGTTTTATTCATAATTCCCAAGAAATATAGTTGTCTGATTGATAAATTCTTCGAGGGCATTGCGAACATACCGATTCCTGAATGTTTCCAGAGCAGGATCATGCGTGAGTTGCATCCATGATTCCAAATCTGCCCGCAAGTTATCTATTTGTTCTGTGTGTTCTGGGTCATCAATCAGGTTATGTAACGCATCTGGATCGTTTTGAAAATGGTAGAATTCTTCCGGTACACGGTAGAGAAAAAACTGAACACGGTTAGCAATAGCTTGATCTTCAGAAGATGCCTGTCGCATAGCATTTATGGTTCGCCCAGACTGAGATTCATTCTTGAAAATCCGTTGTCCATTAGACCAAGGGTTGAAGATATATCCAAATTGCTTGGTTTGTACGCAACGCATGGGATAATTCTGTCGTCCAGCGGTCTGATGAAATTGAGTGAAGACTTTATCCCTCCTTTCTTGTTGTTGGTTGCAAAGTAGAGGTAGGAAGGAGAATCCGTCTATGTCAGGTGGTGATTCAAGCCCTGTTGCCTCAAGGACTGTGGGTAATAGGTCAATGCTGGAAATAAAGTGATCTTTGTCCACCGAATTTGGTTTGATATGTTCCGGCCATCGCATAATCCATGGTGTTTTAGTGCTATGCAAATAGCAATTTGTCTTGGCGAAAGGAAATGCCATACCATTATCCGAAAGAAATATCACTAAAGTATTGTCTACAACCCCCATTTCCTCAAGAATATCTAGGAGCTTTCCTAACGTGTCATCGCAACGTCGTACGGAACTATAGTACTCGGCAATTTCGAGTCGTACCTGTGGTAGGTCGGGTAGAAAACTTGGCATTTCGACATCGTCAGCAGAAAATACGCGCGATGGAACTGATGCTGGAGGCTGTTGCTGATCGGTGTACCATTCTGTCTTATCATTCCCGTAAAAGGGACGGTGTGGATCATGTGAATTGGCCATCAAAAAGAAAGGTTGTTTCCTGTCCTTAGCATCCTGAATAAATGTCGTTGCATGTTGATAGTAAACCTTTGGATTTCGCCCCATGCCAAGTTCAACCATATCGTGGTTCATATCCCATTGAAAGCTGGAGTATGGCGTCGAATGGGTTACCTTCCCCAAAATACCCACTCGGTAACTGGCTTGACGCAACAACTCTGGGAAAATAGGCAAATCCGGTTGACGTAAATGATGGAACCCTTCTCCACCACTTCGATGAGGATAACGTCCTGTCATCAGGGCAGAACGACTTGGTTGACACACCGCGATCGTTACGTGAGCGTGTTCAAAACGAATACCCTACTCAGCTAAGCGGTCAAGGTTCGGTGTGGTGCCTTCGACCAGGCAACCGTAGGCACCAACTCTGCATCCCAGTTCATATCATCAGCCGTAACTAGAAGTATGTTCGGTTTTTTCATCCTTAAGTTCTTCTTTTTAATTACGCAACTCAAGATATAGGTACAATTTCCCCCACTACTTTGGCTCAAATTGAAAGTTGTATCAACTTATCGTTTGTTTATTTGGTGCTGGCTAATAGCAATTAGAAACAACTTAATCATCATTTCCCAGTATTGGTACCCGTTTGGCAATTTCTTCAAAAAAAACACTGATTGTCTCGCCAATTTGTGATAGAGCTGCACGGAAGTTTGCATCCTTTGCCATTTTAATCATCTGTTGATATGATAGTCCTCCAGTAATTCTGCTGAGTTCATTATCGCACATCCATTCCTGCAATGTTCTACAGATCTCCATCTGCCGGAGCAACCTATTATTTCGGACTCTTTGATACCGACGATTTTCTGTCATAACAATGTGTAGCAACTGCTGATATTCTGGAGCCCAAGCTTCAGGAACCTGAGCTCCAAGTTGACCTTTTGGTTGGGTTAGACGCATAAAATGGGCCTGTATAGGTTCCACTGGAGTTTCAACCAGGTTAAACATAAGATTTGACCAATTAAGTTCAAGTTCCTTGCGGCCAACTTCATGAAAAGAAAATAAATCCTGAATTGGTCGGTTTTGAGGTGTGTAGGTGCCATTTAATAAATATAAGTTCAGTCCTGGTTGAACAGATTTGATCAATGCATCCCCAATGATATGGCTGATCCAGCCTAATACATATGCTACTCCTCGTCGATTCTCTGGATAGAACTCGATTGTATCTGCGACTACCGCCACAAAATAATCGGTTAATTGGCTCCATTTTAAGATATATTCTTTTTGATTAGCATTCCAACCAAACACCAGATGTGTCCGCCCATAGAACATCTGGTGAATATCATTTGGCGTATACGATAGTCCATCAAACATAAGTTGATAGGGAACAATTGCTGTTCCATCATCTGGACACTTTTCTGGAGCGGATCCACCATAACCAAATTCTTCATTGCATTTAGGGCATACTCCTCCTGGAAGTGTCATAATATCAGCACCGAGATAAGATCCAGCCAAATAGCTGTCTTGGTAATGCTGAATCAACCTAGCCACAGCGAGGTTTCGTTTTGCAATAGCCTTGTGCCCTAGCATGGCATAGGTCATATGTCCGATGATACCACTCATTGATCCTTACATTGAACCCTTATGACATGGTTTTTGCTGATAACCTTGTAAAACGAATTTACTTCAACCAAATTTTATCGCTTAGCCCTGATTTCATTAATTTAATCAAGTTACTCAATAGTCCAAGTCCCTTAACTCCCATTTGTTTGTTCTCCATTCTAGGTCTCCTATTTGCAAATCATGTAGAACATATGGAGCAAATCGACTATGCGCAGATAAACCTTTGCCTGAGCTACTTAGATTCTGAATACCGGCCAAGACGCCCTTCCTTGCTACCTCACCGAGGTCTTCATTTCCTGTTAGACGATAGGCGTAGGCAATACCGAGCAACTTACGGAAATTGCCAGTCCCTTTGCTGGAATGTGGACAGGAGGTATACCGAAAACCAACGATTTCCGGCTCCCAGACATCACGGCATAAATAGTACGCAGCACGGATAATCGAGTCTTTCACCAATTCGTCACCAGTAACCTGATGGTAAGCTTTCAGTCCAGCCAACAAGATACCCACCATAAATCCGGCGTTACCAATGTGACGCGGCGGATCACATTTACAATGTCCTGGAATCATTAAGCGCGTCCACCCACCGTTCAAACGACCGTTTTCAACTAGAGGTTGATCTGGTGTTTGGCGTTCCAGCACCCGATCAACAATGATCTTAGCTGCGTTCAGGTAGTAGCGGTCGTTCGTGGCATTAAACATGGCCATAGTCATGATCAGATGCCATCCCGGGACTCTGCAATTGGTGAAATCGTAGTTTGTCAAATCTCGGGTGTTATATAGATCTGTAATTAACTGAGCTGTTTCACGTGCGCAGTTATCACCGGTTAAGCAGTAATACTCCAGTAATCCTTCAACCCAAGAATGACTTACGCTGAAACCACCCTGTTGGATAGCTGTCGATCCGACCCAATCGTATCCACCGACGTGTCCCATACAATGCGTATACTGTGCACCAACACGAAACGGTTGATGATGGTAGTGAACGGTATCGATATCCATATTGTGCCGTACTGCCCATTCAGCAGGAGCAAAGAATCTTCGATCTCCTGTACGAATATATTGCACCAATAGCGCGTGCTGTGTGTCATATTCTATGTTGCCCCAGTTGTATCCTCTCTCACCATACCAATCGCCGAAGTTCAACATCCCGTATTCTTTGCTATCCTCACGGTCTTGAAGATACCGCGCCAGACTCTCCTTCATCATCTGATCATATTTTGGATAGGCGGAAGTCTCAGTTGGTGTTAAGTCTCCGAAAGCCCCACTACGACAATACCAACTTGAAGGAGCAACGACCAAAGGAGGTTCCTGAAAAGCGGTTACTTGCGCGGTAATATCAGCAGATTCAAGATCTCCTTGATGATGTAGTAGGAACAGCTCATGGCGTTTAGTGACTCCCAACTTGAATGCGTATTCTCCATTCTGAAGATAGTAGTAGAGTTTATCCTGTGTTTGGGGATCAAAACCGGTATACGTGTCTGCTTTTATGGGTGGGCATATACCTACTGTTATCTGACGGTTATCAACCGCTAAACTCTTTGGGTACTGCTGCCAGAAGTGGCGAACTGCCACGCTAACGCCTCGCTTCCCATCACTAATATCCAACCAGCCTGAAGCGCGCTTTCCGGTTACGTCTCCTAGTGTGAAAACATTGTCGAATACCTGGTGCAATTCGGTTTGGCCATCGGCAGTTAATTTACCGGAAAGAACCTGATCTTTGATTTCGTTCCCAAAGGTATATACTCCTTCCTGCTTCATTTCAGATAAAGGGAACTTAAGGTTAAGAGAATGTATTGACGTGAATTCATTCTTATAATGGTTATTGCCGAAAGTATAGAACACTCGAGCATAGGGCTTATTGGCATAAACATGAATTTCAACAGTGTAGGTGAATAACTCTTGTCCATCTTTTCCTCGGTGAACTCCATTTATACGGATTTCAGCTCGCAACAGACCAATTTCCTGGATCTCCACCCGATGTGGAGGACTCAAGGCATTGTAAATGGTGCCATCGGTATCCGTCAGTTCGATCTGGAAAAGGGAAGTAAAAGACTGGTTTCGGTAGATAGTAAACTGTAATTCACCAGTGTCCACCTCTACCTCATTCCCACGGTCAACCACTTTCAATTGTGAGGCAAAGATCTTCGGCTGAACCTCAGTGCCATATTCCAGTGTGTACTGGATGGTTTCGTTGGCCAAAATATCAGCTTGAAAATCCAAAAGTATCCATTTAATGCTACCATCAATCCACTGACTTAGAGTTTTGATTTGACTTGGAATTTCCTGGCCAAAGGCGTTTAGAACGCGGATCTGTTTTACTGACGCAATTTCTCCTTTAGGAAATGGAATTCCTGATGTTACTGGCCAATTTTGAAGTGACATCGAATGTGTGAGTTGTAGAGGTAGGTTGTTCTTCTTGATGTCTCCAGTTTTAACGGCTGGAGGTCTAGCTTGAAATATCAAGTCAGGAGTTGTGATTGATTTCCCATCTGGTCGCTTAGCCATGATCCGATAGTGATATGTCTGTTCATAGGTCAAGCCAGTCACAATGACCCGGTGGTTATTTTGTAAAGCCCCGTAATCTGTAGTTTCTCCATATTCAATGCTTGTGGTGGTAGGCCAAGAGGTCATCCAAGTTATACGGACACTGTTACTGCCATCTGCCACAGATATCGGTTCTGTATGCACATTGGTAATGGTATATTCCCGCTCACAGATTAGAGGTTTTTGATGCAAAAAAAGAATCTTAGCGATTCGATGCGTTCCATTACCATTTCCGGTCTGCAAAACAATTTGCTCGCCACCTTCAAACCAATATGGATCTTCGAGTGTATAAATATGATTGCGATTGTTGTTGGTATTGGCAACAGCTACAGCTTTGAGCTGATTGTTAATATACAGGCCAATCCTTTCTGCACTACTTCCATCATAAATGAGAAAAGCCAAGTAAGCTTCAGGAAACCTAGGCGCGGTTAAGATTATGCGACCTCCTTGTTCCGTTCGAACAACCGAACGTTCTTTATACTCGCTACGCGTATCATCTTGAAATCCCTCCAGCTTACATTGACTGGCAAGTACCACCCGATTTCGATCATCATTTATAAGACAACGGATTAAGTCAGCTCCCCACGCAACATCTACCCCCTCTGACTTGGTGTAGGTGTCAATTTCTGCTATGTTGCTCTTCCGTTGGTGGTGTGCTGAAGCCATCGTAAAAGAATCTGTGTAGAGCAAATGGATGATTCCAAAAGAAATCATTATCCTTGTTCCTTAGTAATTGAGCAGGTTATTATCATTATATCTAAATAATATGTTCGGAGGAGATTTTTGTTTAGTAAAATAACGCAGTTTAATCTTCTATTTGCCCTGTTGGTATTGATTGTTTTCTCTGCTTCCCTACTTTCAGAAATAGATGCCATAAATTCACAAACGATTATATCCCTGTTGTTGTTTGGTATATTGATGTTTTCTCTGATGGGCATGGCAGATGTTGTGGTTATAAACTATATGCGGCAGTGGTTCAGCCAAAACCTTTTATATGCGCTTGTTCCATTAGCTGCACTTTACATTCTGACCATCGGATACATTGCTTTGGTAGATCAACTTACCATTTGGCATGCCATAATTCCTTTGATCTATTTGTTTCTCCCAGCACTTTTGTTATGGTGGGACCGCCACTCACCACAATACATAAACTGGCGCAACCTGATAGCAATACTTGTTGTTTGGTTCTTTATTGAATTGGGTTTAGTTCCCAAGATTGATATACCACCGCAAAAAGGAATATCATTTTTTTTGCTGATAGCACTTAATGGCATCATCTTTAGTTTCGTTGTCATACGTGGATTGGACAGTATCGGTTACCGTTTGCTGCCCAATGCAAGTGATTGGAGATATGCTTGTCTCTATCTTGGATTGTTTGTTGCTTTTTTCGTTATTCCAATTGGGTTTTCTTCCTCGTTTATCCGCCAAACAACTGAATGGCAACCGTTCTGGAAATTTCCAATTATTTTGCTGGGAATCTTCCTCTTTACCGGATTACCTGAAGAAATTGTATTTCGAGGACTGATTCACAATCTGCTGGCGGGTCAAATGAAAGAAAACAGATCTGAGCTGCCCGCACTCTTGATCTCTTCAGTTATATTTGGCCTAGCACATATCAACAACTCAAATCCCCCTTTTGCATTTATTCATTTATTTGATAAGGATTGGTCAATCCCGTGGGCGTATGTAATTTTGGCCACGATTGCTGGTTGGTTTTATGGACTCGCTTACATTCGGACTGGAAGCATTCTGGCACCTGCTATTCTGCATGCTATGGTTGACGGATGGTGGGTATACTTTTTCAACGGCAATTAGACTGATCTTTGATAATCTTACATCAAATTTTCCAAACTTGGTCTCGTTATCAAGCTAATGATTTCGAAACAAAGTTATGGTAAAATTAGTTTGAAATCAAATCTATAATTTGGAACTGTTTTTGCCAGTACTGACAAGATAAACTTGTGTCTTACGTAGTTTGCCTTAGAAAACCAACTTGGGAGGGAAAATGACGACACCAGAACCAACTACATCGATCGAGAGTTCCAACAGTCAACCTGTTGGTGAGTCAGTTCCTATGACTGATGAACAAAAGTTTTTTTTTGACCTTCACGGATGGATTCTGATTCCTTCTGTGTTATCGGCAATGGAAACCGAAGAGATGAAAGCTGAAGTTTATGCCGGTGCCAAGCAGAGTTATGATGGGGCACTCCAAAGGCTACTGGATCATCCGGCAATCGTGGGAATTCTATCCGAGATTCTTTCCGAGGAACCTTTTATGCGGGATGACTGCTATAGTTTCCGATGTGAGGGTTCTTTCACCACTGTCCGGCCATTTGGGTGGAGAAAATCACAACGAGGTGATATGGGTATGCCGCATGTTGTACGTCCACCACAACAAGCCAATCCCATGCGGTACCAAGTAGCAGGGAATAAAATATTTTCCGGCTTGACTCGGGTAGTGTGGGAACTTGAAGAGGTAAAATCCGGACAAGGCGGCACCACCTTTCTCAGCGGTTCACACAAGTCTTTTTTTAGCTATGGTGGGCCAGATCCATTTCGACCAAATATTAGCGATTCATCCTGGGAAGATAGCATACGAGACGCTATGTCCGAATATAGCTGTCCAGCAGGCTCGGTAGTCATCTTCACTGAAAGCCTGATCCACGCGGCAAACGACTGGACCAATCCTGACAATCCTCGGTGCGCAGTCTTTAACTGTTACAATTCCATATGGGCTCAATGGCACCGACTCAACCTCGGTCATGAGAAGATCGAAGCCATGCCGTTGAAACGCCAGTCGCTCTTCCGTGGAACCTGGGCAATTGGCGGTGGGCCGTCTGGAAACCATGAGTATTCACTGGAAAACAGAACTTGGTGATCGATTTCATTTCATTGGCAAATAACAGTCAGAGAAGCCCCAATATTGATTGTAATAAAAGAGTCAACCCAATTTAGGTTAGATAAGCTAGTTGCTGAGTAGGCATTAGATGCCATCATCTATTACAAAGAAGTACTTTATGTGGCTCTTGGTTCTACTTCTACTTTTCTGCTTTCGTGTAGCGGCGCAGCTCATTCAGGCATTCTATCCCGTCGATTTTCTTCCTCCATTTGAAGCATGGCACAGCCGTGCGCTACCATACTGGTTACTGGTAACATTTCAGTTTATCATCATTCTAGTATGCATAAATGTGGTTATCAAATTTACACGTGGTAACGTAAATCCCAATTATAAAGCAGGAAGAATCTATCTGGGTTTGGGATTTGTGTATTTCTCCATGATGTTATTTCGTTTAGTAATTGGGTTAACGTTTGTCACTAATCACGGTTGGTTCAGTGCAAGAATTCCAACGTTTTTCCATTTGGTGCTTGCGTCCTTTCTATTGTTTCTAGGCAGTTTTCATTACAAATATGACAAATTAAAGCAATAAAAAAACAGCGATGGACGCATCGAAGAGCAAGACAGCACAGATAATTTCTTGGACAGCTTATCCCACAGTAGTTGTCTCGGGTTTGATCCTGAATGGTTTTTTATTGGATTTAGACTACCCGTTGCAAGTCAGCACCTATATTCCTATCGTTCTCGGTATTGTAATTATCACGTTTTTTGAACATAAGTTTCCATACAGAAAGGAATGGCTGCCTAATACCTCAGACGTAAGGGATGACGCTACTTTCATGGTAGCAGTGCAGGTTATACTACCTAGGCTTCTCTCTTTCTTTGTTGCCATCACGCTCTTGAAATACTTGAAAGCTAAAGGCGTAACATCAGATGAATACTGGCCACATTATTTCCCACCGCTTATCCAAGCTATTCTTATGGTGCTATTTGCCGATTTCTTAAGATATTGGCTTCATAGAGCCAGCCACAAATGGTATCCATTGTGGCGCTTACATGCTGTGCACCACTCGCCACATAAACTCTATTGGGTGAACGTAGGGCGTTTTCATCCCATTGACAAAGCGCTCCAATTTTTATTCGACGCTCTCCCCTTTATCATTCTCGGTGTTTCGGAAGAAGTATTAGCCGTTTACTTCGTATTCTATGCCATCAATGGCTTCTTCCAACATTGTAATATCGATCTAAGACTTGGTTTCCTCAACTACATTATCAGTGGCCCGGAACTGCACCGCTGGCACCACTCTTTTATAATCGAGGAAGCAAACAGGAACTATGGTAACAATTTGATTATCTGGGATTTACTCTTTGGTACGTGGTTTTTCCCTACAGACAGGGAAATTGAGAAATTAGGATTGAAGAACAGACAATACCCACTGGATTTTGTAACCCAAATGCGAACTCCTTTTATCAAAGGTATAGATCAGGATCAGGTATGATATTTTCACTTATCAATATTGCACTGAATAGCCTTATCCAACTAAGGATGTTCTTAATAAAACATGTTTCATGGAGTTCTCTTATTAAGAAAACTCGCAATCCCCAACAGGCTCAAAATGAATTGCTGAAACAAATTCTCAGTAAGAACAAAGACACCGTTTTTGGTAAAGAGCATGGCTTTGAAGAAATTAGATCATATGAAGAATTTTGTAGCGCTATACCTATTCAATCATATGAAGATTTACGGGAATATATTGAAAAACAAGAAGAAGAAAAGAAGCCATATCTAACCGCTGAACAACCTATAATGTATGCCCAAACAAGCGGGACAACAGGTAAGCCGAAATTTATCTCCATCTCCAAAAGTTCAATTTCACAATATCGCAAAAGCCAGCAGGTCTTTGCTTATGTAGTGTATGCTTCTATATCAGGTGTCTACAACGGCAAAGTGCTAGGCGTCAGAAGTCCTGCTGTGGAAGGATACTTAGACACAGGTACACCGTACGGTTCCATGTCAGGACTTATTTATAAGAGCATGCCTGGGTTGGTGCGTTCAAGGTTTGTAGTGCCCACAGAAATTTTTGAAATCGAAGATTATGAGCTGAAATATTACTTGATAACGGCCTTTTCTCTCATGGAGGGCAATCTTACGCTCATGGCCACGGCGAACCCTTCCACCATTCTGAAGTTAGGCAACATCATTGGGAAGCAGGCTGATAGCTTAATCCGCAATATTAAGACAGGTACATTTGCAAATCTAGAAAAATTAGGTGCTGATCAAAAGAAGAGCATAGTACAAAGTTTCAAAAAAAATACAAAGAGAGCAAGTGAACTTGAAGATATCTTATCTGAGAAAGGAAATTTGACTTTTGCGGATATATGGCCAAATCTTAAAGCTGTTTGTACATGGACTGGTGGCAGTTGCAGTGTACTGATCCCTTCTTTGCAGAAACAACTTTTGCCATCTACGAATATTGTTGAGATAGGATACTTATCCAGTGAGTTTCGCGGAAGTATCACCGTTGATGTACTTAACAACAGGGGAATTCCGACCTTAGAGGAAAATTTTTTTGAGTTTGTAAAAAAAGAAGAATGGGAGAATGAAACTCCTACGTTTTTGACGCTCGAACAAATCGAAGAAGGTAAACAATACTATATTTTCGCAACCACGCAAAACGGTCTGTATCGTTACAGCATCAATGATATTATTGAAGTCAATGGGAGATACAATAAGACTCCTACTATTCGATTCATTCAGAAAGGAAAAGGGGTAACGAACATCACTGGAGAGAAACTTTACGAAAACCAACTTATTCAAGCAGTGAAAGCTATAAAACAAGAGTATAGTCTAGATATCAGCTTCTTTATAATGTTAGCCGACCAGAAACGTCTACAGTACCATCTCTATCTAGAACATGAGCCTGTAGAGGAATTCGGACTGTCGGAAAATCTGGAAGAGAAGTTATCCAGTCTCAATATTGAATATGAAAACAAGAGAAAAAGTGGACGTCTACAACCATTAGATCTAAAGTTCCTGAAAACTGGTACAGGTGAAGCATATAAGAAGCATTGCATTGAGAATGGTCAACGTGAGGGACAATTTAAAGTAGCATATTTACAGTATAGACAGGATTGTATTTTCGATTTTTACCAACATTCATACTGAGTAGAATATGAAAATCACTAATCTAAGGATTAGAAAACTAGAAATACCCTTCAATATGAGTTTTAAACATGCATCTGCCGAGCGTAACGCTACCGAAAGCATCTTGGTGGTAGCAGAGTCGGACAACCGCCATGAAGGTTATGGCGAAGGCTGTCCACGCAGCTATGTTACTGACGAGCACATTGACTCAACCATGGCATTTTTTGAGAAGCACAAGTCATCAGTTCAAGCCATAGAAAATCTTGAAGAACTTAGGCTATGGATAGAGGAAAAAAAGGGAGACATAGACGCTAATCCAGCAGCTTGGTGTGCTACCGAATTGGCATTGCTAGACCTGTTAGGGAAAGGGCAAGAAAAATCTATAGAAGAACTTCTATCCTTACCGATGCTTGAAGGTGAATTTCGCTATACGGCTGTTTTAGGAGCCAGCAATTATGAGATTTTCAAAAAGCAACTTCAACAATATGCTCATACTGGATTCAGTGATTTCAAGTTGAAGATTTCCGGGAAGTTGGAAGAAGATATAGAAAAGCTAAACTTACTAAAGAAGCTAAACAATAAGGAAACCAGAATAAGGTTAGACGCCAACAACCTTTGGGATACATCAAGCGAAGCGATCGCTTATCTCGAGCAATTAGACACTAACTTCTTCGCTATAGAAGAACCTGTCGAGACTAATCAATATGATACACTCCGTACTATAGCTGAAACACTACATACTAAAATTATCCTTGATGAAAGTTTTCTTCGCAAAGAGCAATTTGAGCATATTCAAGACAGTCCTGAGACATGGATTATCAATGTCCGTATATCTAAAATGGGAGGTATCTTGCGTTCTCTTAACGTTGCTGAAGAGGCAAGTCGGTTGAATATCCCTATCATCATTGGTGCTCAGGTCGGTGAAACCAGCATTCTTACCAGAGCAGCACTTACCATTGCCAATACTTATTGTAATATTCTCCTAGCTCAAGAAGGTGCCTTTGGTATTTATCTGCTTGAAAAGGATATTGTAGAAACACCACTTATGTTTGGAAAGGGTGGGGTGCTATCTACCCATTCTCTGATTGCTAAACAAGGATTAGGATTGCATTGTATCTTATAAAAATCATGAAGGCGTATGGCTGATTTTGCTAAAATGGCACCTCGGATTGGCTCGCTTAGGATTTCCGTATTCATATGCTTTGTCATCTTATTCGGCATATGCTTTGTCATCTTATCAAATTGGACATCCATCATCGATTTTATAGCCGACCAATTTTTCCTCCCAAATCAAGGGGTAAGAGAGGCCTCATATGAGACACGAACACAACGAAGCGTAGGATTTACAACGAGCGATGGCATTAAGCTACTCGCGGATGTTCACCATCCAAAGGGGTTGAAAAAAACAGCCACTATCTTGGTTCGTATTCCGTTTACCAAAACATTTGGAAACCGGGGGCGTTCGGATGTAATTGGGCGTTATTGGGCCCGCCGTGGATATACGGTTGTCGTTCAGGGAACGCGTGGCAGATATGAATCAGGAGGTCAATTCTATCCGCTAATTCATGAACGTGAAGATGGTATTGAAACACTTCACTGGTTGGCACAGCAATCGTGGTATGATGGACGTTTAGCAATGTGGGGTGCATCCTCATTTGGACACACACAATGGGCTATTGCTGATCAGACTCATCCAGGGCCAGACGCCTTATTTGTTCAGATCGCTAGCACAAGTTTCCGTAAAATGTTCTATCCAGGTAATGCATTCTCATTGGAAAGTGGCCTATATTGGGCTATAACAAGCCGAGGTAGCAGAGATCGTGAGGTGAGCATAGCAGATCTCGAAAAAGGAGTGGGAGGTTTTCCTCTCCTCGAAGCCGATGACCGTGCCATTGGAGATACAAATTTTTTCAATGATTGGTTGATTAATCAATATAATGATGCCTATTGGAAAGTGATTGACGGCACTAATCGGACACACACATTGCAGTCCCCAACACTACTAATGGCGGGCTGGTTTGATCCATTTCTTCCTACCCAGATTGAGGATTTCACAAATATAATAACCCATGCAAAAGAAGAAATTGCATCAGAAACTCGTCTGATTATTGGACCTTGGGGACACGCAACTTCTGTGAAATTACCCGGCACTCAAAAAGCGTTACCATATCGACGCGAAAGCATTGCTCCTAGCATTCCGTGGTTTGACCATCAGTTCGGTATTGGTAATGATCCCTTGAACATGTCACGCGTGAAGATCTTTGTGATGGGAGAAAACCGTTGGCATGATGAGAATGAATGGCCACTTGCACGAACTCAATATACTTCCTTTTATCTTCACAGCAATGGAGCAGCAAATTCTCTTTACGGTAACGGGTGGCTTGATGATAAAGCTCCCAAAGGTGAAGAAACACCAGATAGATATGTTTATAATCCTTTAGATCCTGTTCCTTCCGCAGGAGGTGCTATGCTTGGTGAAAGGTCTGGTATTCAACTTCAGAATACTATTGAGTCACGTCCTGATGTACTTGTCTATACAACCTCTTCTCTATCTGAATCTGTAAATGTGACTGGGCCAGTGCGCGTTATTCTCTATGTGTCTACATCTGCTCCTTCTACGGATTTTATGGCCAAGCTGGTGGATGTGCATATGGATGAATCGGCTTATAACCTCTGCGATGGCGTATTACGCCGCGATTACAAGCTAACACAAAACAGTGAGAAAGTTCCTATAAAGATTGAAATTGATTTGTGGCCTACAAGCAACATGTTTCTAAAGGGACATAAAATCAGGCTGGAGATTTCAAGCAGCAACTTCCCAAGATATGATCGAAATACAAATACGGGGGAGTTTATACCTACAGCAACTAAAGTTGTCTCTGCAGACCAAACAATATTCCACTCCACTCGGTATCCTTCACGGCTGATCTTGCCTATTGTCCCTTGTTGCACCAAGGATCAATAAGCAGAACACATTGAAGCAAACATAGAACTCTGTCTGTTAAACTCGTTTAAGAAGCCCAAAGCTTCCCACTGAATCCTAAGTTAACCGCTTGTTTCTTGTTTCGAGCATTTTTATAATTCAATTCTGGTTACTTCAATATCTACCTTGACATGTTTCTACTTAAGATCACATTGGCAGAAACATACTCTTATCCTTGTCGTAGTTTCATCATCGCAAGTTGTGCGTTCCTAATCATAGAAATCATCATTGTCAGGATAACGACGTATCCTTGGTAGACCATTTGCTTTCAAGAATTTCTTGAAGGAGGATATTACTTGTTTCCATACTTCTCAATAATCAGTCAAGGGAGTCTCCAACTCATCGTTTTAAGCGCACAAGAGTCTACCCTATAACTGATGCTCCTCCTTATATTAGGCGCACGGAGAAAATCATTTATTTAACTTCTTCCATATAGAGTTGCTGAATTTCTTCGTCAGACAGGGAACGGCTGTAAACGCGAAGCTCATCAATAATCCCGCTAAAGAATCCTCTATCTTGACGCTTGCCAATAGTTATTTCTGATGGTCTTGAATTTATTATGCCTTCTGGTTTGCCTCTAGGGATAGAATACTCAGGCAATTCCATTGATGCTTTCTGTAACTGGCCATTAATATATAATTTCATTTCACACTCATCCCAACCATATTTATACGTCGCTGCGATATGGTAGAATTCTCTTTCTGTAATCTGATTAGTACTCCGAACAGTATTCCACCCTTGGGCAAGCAAAACCGACATGTTGACAAAACCGCCTTCAACAGCAAGCGAATATGGTTCATGGGCATAAATAATCGGTTGATATCCTGAGAGATGATTCATCCAAATCCACGTTGAAACCGTTAGACCATCAGCCACATGGAGGCTCTTTTGGTAAGGAATATGCACGTAATCATTCTGACCATCGAAGGCTAGTGCGTTTCCTAATTTCCCCGATACCTGTTTCCCCCCATGAATTGTTCCATTATGATTATGTCCTGATATATCCTTGACTCCATTGTCGACTTCGCCATTAAATGGTAAATTTAGAAGTAAGGGATTACGCTTTGGTACACTTTCTTTTAATAAAACACTCGATAACCTGTAAACATTGTAGTGAGGCTCAGTAGAATCCTGATGGGTTTTTGGAAAGCTATAAGTCTCTGTACTGATAAGATAAGGAACGCCACCTTTTTCCTCAACTAGCTGAACAGCAGATTCAAGCTGTTGTCCGGTACTAAATCGAAAGTATCTGACGACAGCATCTGGATAGATTGACCAAATGCGATACGCACTACGATCCGCGTAAAAGACTAAGTAGAGATAATCAAGGCCTGAGGTTGCTGCTGTCGATTCCAAGAAAAGAACAGCGTCCTCTTCAAGTGTCTCTTTTGCATACTGGCCTATTTCCTTCAATCTATCCCGATCCAACCAAACTCCGCGATCCCTTCGCGTAATTTGTATACTTTCGTCTATCTGAGAGTAAGCAGATAATAGAAATGGAATGAGGAGGAAAAACCGTAGAACAGAAATGGGCTGTAAACCCGATTGAAATCTAGAAATTGTGCCCAGTAAATAAAATAAATACAAAATTAAGATCAGGAGGAAAAACCAGAAAACCTGATAACCAATGTCAATATGGTTGGGCACTAAAGTGGGCACAAGAATTTGCAATATCCGGTTCTGTGAAAGCCAATTCTTGATGGTATCAAATTGAAGAAAAGTCAGATACTCCCCTGAAAAAAGGAGAAATGTTAACATCCCACTTGTGTGAACTAATGTGATAATACGGTACTCTTGCTTTTCACTGTCCGGTGTGTTCTTCAATCCTTTTAGGCAGCTAATTATAGTACTTGAAAAAACGATAAGAATGGCCGGTATTATTTGCAAAGTATAATTGTATACTTTAGTAGTGGCTAGTGATAACGGGACAATTATTCCGAATATCCAAAGAGCAGTGAAAGTTTCTTGAAAGGATCGTCTTTTGACAGTCAGGATTAGTGAAAGGATAATAGTGGCAAATACGAGAATGTAAAAGTGGGGATAATGTGTTGGTATATAGCGAAACAGGTGTTCATCCTAGCCACTGCTCCAACCTTCTACATGAGTATTTAAATGAGCAAAAACCATCAATATTTCATAGAGGAACTCCTCCTTGTAACGGAAAAAGCTATAGGCAGTCCATGGAATTGCAACCAGTAGACTAACACCAAATTGGCAAGCAATATGACTGAACTTGACATCTTGGACCTTGGAGGATCTGAAGAACCGGAGTCTTTGTAAAATATAAATCGAGATAACAAGCCCAAAGGCTGTCAAGCCAAGAAAGCTTTTGGATAAATAAGCCATTCCCTGGGCAACGCCTGACAGAATATAATAGTGAGTTTCTCCTTGGTTGATGGCTTTCAACAATAGATAACAAGCCAGCTCTACCCAAAACAGGAGCGCTGTATCAACATAATCTGAAAACATATAGCCATGAATTAACTGGAGCACAAAGGGGTTAATGCCATGTAAAAAAGCAGCTAATAATCCCACATGTTTATTATATAATTCCTTACCAATAAGGTAAGTCAACCAAACGGATAGCACACTTAAAACAAGAGAAGGGAGACGAAGAGCGAAAGTATTTATGCCAAAAATGAGATAAGAAATAGCAATCTGCCACAAGGCGTAAGGTGGTTTATGCAGCCAAACATGGCTTTCATACCAACTGTCCCAACCACTAATATGGTAAGGCTGATAAGGTTGTTCATACAAAGTTGGTTTCCATAAATGCTTTGTTAGGTTTCTGGCGACGATTGCATGGCACAATTCATCGGAAAAACCTACTAGATGCGGATGCCAGAGATTATTCAGACGAATTAAAAAGACCGCCAATAATAAAGCGATTAGGAACCAGTGTATCTGAGAAAGTTTTAGTTGCTGACGCAATATCATTTCTACTTAGTCCAAATTTTTACATCCCCAAATTATTAGTATTGAGTTTGACAGATGAAGTTTTGGTGAAAAACCGACAATTTCGCAACCTAATGCTGACTGAGATACCAATGTTTAAACAAGGCACTAATATCGTTAGCCGGTTAGTTTGGAAGTAACAAAGCTCAATATGAGAGTTACTATGTCAGGATATGTTATTTCAGCTTCTAAAGGTAACAGATAAGCATTATTCTAAAGGGTGTGATCGATCCGAAATAGGGAAATAGATGCGTGACCCGGAGAGTTGGGAAACGTAAGTACCGTGAATCATCTCCAGAGCCGCCACAGCATCTGCCGCACTTGAAATAGGCTCCTTATCATTTTCGATTGCCTTGATCAGGTCAATTGCTGCCAGCTGATTTCCTTCCATCAACTGGTTATTTTCCAGTTGGAGTCTCTCCCATTTTTGGTCCTGATTTGCCGGGTTAAAATATCGGTGAGGGTAGAAATCTAAACTTTCGGATGCCCCGCCTCTCAATGAAATGATACCTTCGGTCCCAACAATGTCCATGCCGTAAGTTTGTTCTCCACCGGCACGATCTTTCTTAGACTGAAAGTAACCTGAGACGCCATTTTTGAAAGCAAAATAACTACGGATACAATCTCCGGCAATTGTGCCAACAGGTTCATTGGCTTTTCTTCCAGAGGAAGCGATAATTTCATTTCCATTTTCAGTCACGTGAGATGACATCCAATCAACGTTTCCAAAAAAGAATCGCATCATGTTAAACAGGTGGGTACCAAGTACAATCATATCTTCACCACCACCTCTGTGATCCTGTGTCCCAGTGGCACTTACAACTTCGACCTCTCCAATTTTGCCACTTTCAATTAGCTGTTTGAGTTGATGCAGACGTGGTAGATAAACTGCTTGATGTGCAACAGCAACTTTCAGGTTTTTCGCCTTTGCAGTTTGCACAATTTGATCACCATCTGCTAAGGTCATTGTCATGGGTTTTTCGCAATATACATGACAACCATTGTTCAGACAGGCTAATACCATATCCAAATGTTCAGAAACCCAGCGTGGACAAACACTAACAATATCTAGATCTTCCTCCACCAACATCTCATTATAATCAGCATAACTTGACATCGCGCCGGCCTCTTGGACGGCTTTCTCGCGGCCATCTGGATCTGGGTCTGCGATGCTGGTAAACTGAACATTATCCAGGCCTCTGTAGGCCAAATGAATTTGGTGGCCAAAATTGCCTGCACCGCTATGCCCAATCGCGCCAGCTCGATAAGTTTTTTTACTCATAATGTATGCTCCTTTATGTGTTTAGAAATAGAATTTGTTTAATTTTGGTGTATTCTAGCATTATCCCAATATAATAAATCTGTTACAGACTTTTGAGATTTCTCCAAAAAGTCACTAGATTACCGACGGAATTTACAGTGTTCGGTTTAAAGCTGTATCAAGGAACTCGCTACTATTTAGACTCATTTCCTGTGATTTTCTGCTTCCGAGGTTCACCTAACCGATATGCATAATACAAGGCGACGAGACTAAAAATAAGCGAAAGTAAGAAATTAGTTTGGAACGATAGGTCTTCCGATATCACACCACCAATGAGGGGGAAAACGGCCGTTGGTGTAAGCATAATATTCATAAAAGCAATGTAGGACGGACGACGTGCTTCGGGGGCAATTTCCAACAGGTAATTCATCCTACCAATCATCCCTCCATTATTCGTCATGGTAAAAATAGCGTACGCTAAAATCAGACAAATAAGGACTGGGGTGATAAAACCGAGCCCTGTGTTCCAACCCACCACAGCCAGTGACGTTTGCATCAGGTATCCAGACAGTAGGATCAGGACTGGCGATAGCATAAAAACAAACGTATTCATCAACAAAAGAAGGCGATTTCCATATTTGTCTCCGATGTAGCTCCAAAGGAAGTTAATTGGGAGTGTCAGGCCAGCAGAAAGTATAATTAAACTACCAACGAAAGATTCAGGTACCTGAAGTGACTTGATAGCATAAGGAAGGTAGACGACCGGTCCAATCATAGCCATCGCCTGAGCTAGATTATTTAAATATTGGAATTTAAAGTTGTCGTCTGCCTTGAAAATACCAATGCCTTTGATAATATGCAGATAAATGGATGCACGCTTGGCGTTAGCATATCCAGCAGGTTCATTAATCGAACTAAAACTGAGGACGCAACAACCGAGAAAAAAGGCTGCAGTTGCATACAGGTAAGCGTAATTATGCGGAAACGATGGGCCTGTTTCTTCCAGCATGAATCTGACATAGAATCCGCTGGCGATACCAACCAATCCACCGAAAAAACCACGTAATCCCATCAATTGCCCTCGTCTGCGAAAGGAAATGGTCTTCGCGATGATTTCGTTAAAGCCTATACTGCTAGATCCAATTCCAGCCGAATAGAAACCTAGAAGAACTAAAAACAACCATATCAGAAGATTTGGCGAGGTTGCCCCTATGGTATAAGTTGCCAAGGCGATGAAACCTAAAATGATGACGCGGAAGGTCCCTCCACCAATATAGAATATTTTCTTTCGTGACCATGTTTCAGCAATGTTTGAAATAACCAAACTTGAAATTGTGTTCCCCAGACGCATGATAACAAAGGGCAGAGTTGTCAAAACCACGGAATTTTTCAACCGAAGAATGAAAGCTGACAACACGAGTTCGGGTTGGATAACGGCTGTAACAACGTTCCATAGCGCGCCGTTGATAACGCCGATCAGGAACGCTTTTTCGTCGGTTTGATCTTGATTATTCATTCACTATGCATAGGTATGAAAAGTATTTGGTAGGATTGATGATAGGAATTTTCTCGTCATATAATTGGTACGAGGTGTTTTTTCTTTAGTACCTAGAAATTATGATAGTTTTCCGGCGTCCAATTGGGAACAGGATATCCAGGTGGCCATTCTTTACTGCCAACTATAGCCTCAAGTTTGTCCTTATTGCCGCATAGCCAATAATACATCTCAGCTGCATCATACCAGCCGCGATGTTGCTGTTGGATAGACGGAACATTGAAGTTGGCGGGTGGTCGATGATTGAAGTCAGGTTCAGTCAACCAATCCCGCTTGGGGGGATTGGTTCTCCAATATATATACTTCAACATGTTGCGTATTCCTTTAGACGTAGAAACCCCACGGCGATGCCAAATTGAGTATGCGGTAATATAGATCGATCCCGCTGGCGCAGTGGTCAGTACAGAACCGCGTATGGCCTCATAATGTCCCATCCAACTCCCTAGAGAGAAAAGAAAGTGTGAACCAGGTAACACTTCTGTTGGTCCTAATTCCTCCGGTGTATCTTGCGGATAATAGAAGACTTGCAGATTGTTCAATTCACAGCCGTAACGTGAACCACCGTCTCGATGCCAATTTTGGGAAGTCCTAGGGCACTTAATCCGATGATTTGGCAACTTGATGGGCAAGGCGAAATTAGCGCCTAAAAGAGATCTAATTATGCCAACCACCTGAGGATTGAGGAAGACATGCTCAATAAACCAATCCTCTTTCAGCAGAGGTCTATGTCCGCTTTGATCAATGAAATCAATCGTCCTTTGATTGATTTCATCTGGCACGATACCTTCTAACATCAGATACCCATCTCGGCAAAAAGAAAACACCTGTGAATCGGTAAAGGTTGGCTGGCAATCGTATACTTTGGCCATTCTAAATCAAGCCCTATCTAAATTTAAGTTATGTGCAAGTCATAACAGTGATGATACAGTCTCTTATTGTCAAATAGGATTTTCAATTAAAATAGTGAATAAATCGAAGTTCCTAGATTACTTTAGTTCCAGATCTATTAAAAAATCAGCTAAGCGAAATAGATAGACGCATTCTAACACAATTCAGGTATAGGGAGAAAGAAGCTAGTTAGCTGAAAGTAATAGGATTTGACAAATGGTTCAGGACTACTATTCGTTGAAGTCACACTTGCGGTCATCATTTTTTCAAATTGAGTGGAGATGACTCTGATGTTTTACACATATCGTTAAATAGTTTCGATCTACACCATCAGTGTGACCAATATTATGCCGGCTTCCTGTTGAGGAGTATGCCCGTAGCCACCGCTTGATAGCCGACCAACTCACTTATCATCTATAATCTTCATCAGCTCTAAGATCACCATTCTTAGTCGGATGCCACTCTTCAGCTGTTTCTGAATAGAGGCTTGATAAGCTATTTGTTACCACTACTTTGATACCCAACACAACATGTGCAACTATCCTTTTACTTGCTCTTCGATTAGGAGCAGTCTCCTTCTCATGATCTAGTCCTTTATCATACTTCCACCACGCTTTTTTAGCTGAACCAGCTACAACCTCATTGGGCTTTAGATCGCCATTTAAAATTGTGTGTCGCTCTTTAGCTATCTCTAGATGTGTTTCAAGAATACTTCTTTTAGCCATAAATCGACTGTTACCAGTCTTAGCGCTCTTTGATTTAAGCTTTAACTTGAATATAGGTAAGAGACCTATTATCCTTATTTCTGTTAGGTTAGAGCATAATTTCCCTCACCTCTAAGGACAATTTGAAAATCTCCTTAGAGGCCATTCTGGTAAGTTTGGGGTTCTGAAGGACTGGGCTTAACTGCTACTATAAACGGGCTAAACCCTTAGTTACTCTGATGTCGAATAATAGTAAATTCAATATTAATATAGAATATTATATTGACATATTTCTGTTTTTTCATAAAATTAAGGCTTAGTAATTGACCGCCTGCGTTAGCCGTATAATTTTTACTCATTGACTACGCTTTATATGAAACGTTTTTACACTGCTTGAAGTTATCCATTGGAGGTCGAAAATGATAATCAATTCAAGTTTACGTCTGGTCACAATTATCATATGCTGCGGTTTCCTGCTTACTATTGGCTGCGAAACTGATAATGATAAACCATCTATCACTAAACCTCAATTGCAAGCTATTGAAGAAGAGATAATTCAAGTAGAAGTAGACTTCGTTGCCGAAGCTGAAAAAATCAGTCAAACGCTTTCAGCTCACGCTGCTGCTCATTTATCCAGAGATGTAGGCGAAGCTATGAAATATTGGCTAAGATTAGAAAAACCTGATGTCTTTATGGGACGACATGGTTGGGGAGGTCAGAAAAATGGAGTGGGATAAAAGAATCTTTTGAAGAAACACAAAAAAAAATAGGTCGAAATCCAATTCCAGGGTTAGCTGAGAAAATCGGGATAGACTCTAGGGCTAAGAATGCTACAGTTCGTGGGAAAATGGTGCAGGATTGGGGTGGAGCCACGGGCTATTTGGCAGCGTTGCGCAAGGATAAAGATGGGGAGTGGAAAATTAGAGCGATTGATTTCTATCAAGGTAAAAAGGACCACAAACTCATCAAGGAAATCAAAACTCCTATTCAGTAAGCAATTTACTATTGAATGTCCGACCATAAGGAATTCAATTCACATATTATCTACTTGAATGATAGGTGTCTTCTAGTTTTAATCCCTTATGAGGTAATCGGAATCGTGTGGTATAAATTCTTATCCCATTCTAAAATTCACTGCCATCTTTTGGTCAGGCCCCGTTGACGTCAATAACCTTTACTTCAAGAAATTTTTCATTTTCGAACCAAAAATGGGGATAAAGCGTCCCAATAAATATATCAAGGGTAGAATATAGTAAAAACGAGGAACAAATGGCCAAAATAAAGTTGCTTGGCCTAAGCGGGTAAACTTAGCGATCAAAAAAGCATCGTCATACCAATTTGAGACGGGAAATGGGAAGCGATGCTGATGTATCGCGAGTGCGATAAAAAAAACTAGATCCTCTATTACGGGAAATAACCACATTGACCAAAAAACTGAAATCCAGTTGCGACAGAAAACAAAAGTAATTCCAACTGCTGTTAAAAGCATAAATGTCCAGTAGAAATACATGTTAGGGAAATACTTGGAGATTTTTAAAGCCCCATTGTAATTAGGACTATGAAAAGCAAAGTACTCTAGCACTCCATAAATTATAGAGTAAACTACTGTACTCACCAGAGCTATCTCTTTAAAGTACCGATTTCCTGACATTGGCTTAGCGTCCAGCTAAGGGGATATGAATGGTTATATGGGCGATGATAGATGGTACCCACGCAATTCGAGTATGGGATATGTTGACTGGTAGGGATAGTCAACATCCCCATCGGTTGGTCCTTATTCCCAAACGTCGCCCCATATTGAACAAACCATATCCATTTGGTTTGAAACTATCTGCAGTGGACTTTTCCACTTATCCTTGCCACCCTTTCCTTTATAATTGGCATAGTCTCTGGCAGCACTTTGATCATCCCCAATAATATTTTTTATCAGCCATCCACCCCATGCTGAAAATGCTCATTCTGCTTCAGTGGGAAATCTCTTCCCCGCCTATTTAGCGTAAACGGTTGCATCGTGCCAAGTGACAAAGATCATCGGGTGTTTGTCACTTGGTGAATATTTATAAATTTTCTCCCAATTGATAGGTGTGTCCGGTTTATAGTCAGACGATTTTAGAAACTTCTTAAACTGACCCACCGTCATCTCGTAAGTGTCCATAAAGCATCAGATGCTTTAACTTTATTCTCCTGGGTGATAGCTTCCCGCTCAGGGGAAACAATATCACCAAATTCGTCGTCAGTAGCCGCTATTACTTCTCGAGTAGCAGGTGTTATTTTGAACTGCTCAGGAATCCGAACTATCTTGGCTTCATCTTTCTGCCAAGTGATCTTCTTCGCCTTAATACCTTTCAACCCCTTAGCACTCCTCATGTTATATTTAGTCCTTCGAACAGACGAGTGTGTAAGGTTTCTAGTTTGATGCGCCTGAGGTTAAAGATAAGATAACGCCTTTCTTTGAGAATCTGACTTACATGGTAAGCCTTCACCTTTTCCAAGCCAGCGGCTCGATTCGTCAAACCCAATTAGCGTCATCGAACCTGTTTCTTTACCCTGATACGGCAATTGTGATAGAATGCTTCATCTGGTCGTTAAACCTGATTACCAGATTGGAGTTAAAAGACACAAAACCAATTGTCTGATGCAAACTTAGAAATATAGCTACGCCTACATCAACCTCAAGCGGATAAATTTAGAAAGAAGGGAGTGTCAAATTACAGAAGAAAGTTTGAAACTGGGAACATCTGAAACACTTAAAGCAGTCAAAGAATACGAATCCCAACAATTTAAAGAATTAGCTATTAGGTTAACAGATAATATTTTAAAAGCAAGATAGGTTTATGGTAATTCCAGATGGGGGCGTTCAATGGTCACACTAGGCAACGGCGACTACACCTACGAAGTGTCAGGAGAGAATTGGGGCCAGCTCCCAGAAGGCTGGTTCTACAAGGAGGCTACTTCTGTGGACGTGGACTCCAAGGACAATGTGTATGTATTCAACCGGGGTAATCACCCTATGATAGTCTTCGACACCGAAGGCAACGTGCTACGTAGTTGGGGTGAAGGCGGTGTTTTCACCAACCCCCATGCGGTGACCATCGCTCCCGACGACACCGTCTGGTGTGTTGACAATCAAGATCACTCCATACGCCATTTTACACCGGAGGGCAAGCTACTGATGACCCTCAATGAAAGGAATCAACACGCACCTGCCATGAGCGGCAAGCCTTTCTGTAGCCCTACCCGAGTGGCTATCGACCCCCGCAACGGCGATATTCTGGTAGCTGATGGCTATGGGAATGCCCGTGTCCATAGATTCTCGCCAGATGGGAAGCAGTTACTGAGTTCTTGGGGTGAGGCGGGCACCGAACCGGGGAATTTTAACCTTGTTCATGATATCGACGTGGACGAGGACGGCTACATATATATCGGTGACCGTGAGAACCGGCGTGTTCAAGTGTTCAACCCTGCCGGCAAGCTGGAGGCAAGATGGGTTGATCTCTCTAGGACGGCAGCGGTACATGTCTCAAAAGGTCTGGTTTATATAGGAGAGTATTACGCGGGCGGCAGCGAAGCCTATAAGGTGGCGGGACGATTGGGTCCTCGTGTATCCATACTGGATGTGAAAGGTAACACACTAGCCAGGCTCAGCGAGGAAGCCTTCGGTGACGAACCCGGCAGGTTCTATGCGCCACACGCAATAGCCACTGATTCCAATGATGATATCTACGTAGCAGAGGTTTCCTATGCTGAGTTCGGTATGCATATGGATTCCTCCAAAGAACTCCGTTCCATGCAGAAGCTGATCAAAAAACGCTAGCATGCCGACGGCGGTCCTCTTGTGAGGGGATCATACAGTTATTGCCAAACATGGAAGTTCCACTTGAAACCAATAGCACAACCATAAACCGAGATTGCCCCATAACCGCTGTCAGCCCATAGCTTTTGGTGTTCCACCAAAAAAGAAAACTTCCGAAAGTAATTCATAAGTGGAAAGTGCGCTCCACCAGTTGAGGGTCGAGGTAGATATGGCTGAATGAATTGCTATTGTTTATTTGTCAGCTCGGTGTCATAATTTCTAGGTTCCATTTTAGATTGATTCCTTATTCTAGTTTCTAATCGTTCTGACGTGGAACACTTTCAACATCAACTTTCTACTAAACAAGTTCTTAGCGAAGGTCCTGATATAGATTACTTGTAGCATATTTCGGAGGATCCTATGCGACAAAACCCAATCGTGCCTCTTGGCATCGCGTTATTGATTTTCCTCATCGGCTGCGGTAGTCGTCAAGTGGATTTAGCTTGGCAACAACCGCTCCCTTTGGGCAGAGATTTAACAACCTCAAAACCCCCAATTGCAACCTCAGAGGTAGAAGAACCAACCGCACTCCAAGAGCTGACGGGGACAATCAATCTACGCCAAGCCCTCGCGCTGGCGCTGATGCACAATCCGGATCTGAGAGCCTTCTCTTGGGATGTTCGCGTCGGAGAAGCAAGAACACTCCAAGCTGGACTTCGCCCGAATCCAGAGTTAGAAGCCGAAATTGAGGAATTTGGTGGTTCGGGAGACCTTAGTGGTTTCGGTGCAATTGAAACGGCAGTTCAACTCAGTTACCTGATTGAACTTGGCGGTAAGCTAGGCAGACGAAGACAGGTTGCCGCCCTTGAGACGGAGCTCGCGGGTTGGGATTACGAAACCGCACGCCTCGACGTGCTGACCCAGACGGCACAAGCCTTCATTGATGTGCTTGCTGCGCAAGAAACCGTCGCTTTGAACGAGGAATTGGTTCGTCTGGCGGAACAGGTTTGTAATGTTGTCAAAGCGCAGGTCGAAGCGGGAAAGGTCTCCCCTGTTGAGCAGGCCAGAGCGCAGGTTGAGCTCTCCACCAGTCGAATTGGACTGGAACGATCCAAACGTGTGCTTGAGGCGGACCGTAAAGCGTTGGCTGCCACTTGGAGTAGCACATTGCCTGCATTTGAAAGAGTGGAAGGTCAGTTTGAAATGACCAAGCCCATTCCAACCGCCGAGCAGTTAGCCAATCGGGTTTCACAAAACCCGGATATTGCCCGTTGGGTGGTGGAGATGGCGCAACGTCGTGCGGCGATCAAGCTGGAAAAGTCAGGGCGCATCCCGGACCTGTCTATCGGGGGTGGAATGAAGCACCTCAGCGAGATTGGTGACGTCTCACTCATCTTTGGGATATCCATTCCTCTTTCATTCTTTGATCGGAATCAAGGCGCAATCCGTGAAGCCGAATACAACCTCGCAAAGGCTTTTGAGGAACGTAAATCCACTGAAGTTTTTGTTCGCACGGCGCTTGCCACCACGTATCAAGTCCTCTCCGCCGCTTGGGGGACCGTCACCGCTTTGAAAAATGACGTGCTACCCGGTGCTCAAAGCGCTCTTGATGCCGCAACCGAAGGCTACCGTATTGGTAAATTCGGCTTTTTGGAGATGCTTGATGCCCAGCGGACCCTCTTTGAAGTGAGAGGCTCGTACATCGATGCTTTGGTGGAATATCACAAAGCCGTTGCCTATGTGGAGCGGTTGATTGGTGAACCACTTAATTGACGAGCGAGTGTGTGAGTATGCGATGGAGAAACTGGACGCGCTCACACGGATATCTACCTCTCGCTGACACTGAATGTTTTAAAAGGAGACAATTTGATGCCAACTCAGAGCCTGAAAAACCAAAAAACGCTCATCCTTATCACTTTAGCCGTCCTTGGACTTTTCACCGTGTGGTTGACTGCAACAAACGACCTCGTTGCTCAAGGAGATAGCGACCACGCTGACCATGAAGATGTTGCTCAAGGAGATAGCGACCATGCTGACCATGAAGATGTTGCTCAAGGAGATAGCGACCATGCTGACCATGAAGATGTTGCTCAAGGAGATAGCGACCACGCTGACCATGAAGATGTGATCAAGCTCTCAGACGCCGACATAAAAAAGTTCGGCATCGAAATAGCTAAGGCGGGGGCAGGGAAACTCCTAGTGGATGTCAGCCTGCCCGGAGAAGTCACCGTCAACGAAGACCGCATTGCGCATATCACACCGCGTGTGCCGGGTGTTGTAAACGAAGTGAGAAAAACACTCGGCGACCATGTTCACGCTGGGGAGATTTTGGCGATTCTCGATAGCCCCGAAATGGGCGAAGCGCAGATCGCATATCTCGATACGAAAGCGGCTCTCGATGTTGCCAAACTAACCATTGGTCTGACGGTAACCAAACTTGATGTCGCTAAAGCACGGCACAATGTTGCCAAGACGCAGGTTGATGTTGCCAAAAACGACTACGACCTTGCTGTGACCAATGTCACAATGGCAAAGACGACCGTTGATGTGAAGGACGCGGCAGTTGAAATCGCAGAGGCCGGCTTTGAGTGGCAAGAAACAATACACGACAATACAAGTGAACTCCTTAAACGGGTTGCGGAAAACGTGACAATAGACGAAATTACCGATACCTTCAAGGGTAAACCGATTGGTGAGAATCGACAACGCACCCTCAAAGCGTATGCTGAGCTGAATTTCGCCCAAGCGGCCTACGAGCGGGAAAAAACGCTTCGTGAGAAGCAGATCTCCAGTGAGTGGGACTACCTTGAGGCACAGAAAGGTTACACCATCGCGAGAGTGGAGTTTGAAGCCATCACCGAAGAACTTGAATTTCAGAATCGTCTGGCTTTGATGGAGAAGAAACATGCTGTCGCTGCAGCAGCGCGTGATGCCAAAGGAGCCGAACAGTTGGTCCAGTCCGCCAGAGGTGCGGTGAAGTCTGCCACAAGTGCGGTGAGCGCTGCTGAAAGCGTCGTGCAGGTAGCGGAGATGGAAGTCCGTGTGGTCGAGCAAGACCTAAAGGTCGCACGGCAGGCGCTTGAAGTGGCGTATTCATCGCTTCGTGCTGCCGAATGGAAACTCCATATTTTTGGTTTGAGCGAAGATCAGATTGATGTGTTGGCGAAAAATACCCAAGGTGACCACGCGGAGGTGATCCGCTACGAGATGCGTGCGCCGTTTGATGGTGTCATTGTCGAAAAGCATATTGTCCTCGGCGAAGCCTTGAAAGACGATACCGAAGTCTTTGTGGTCGCAGACCTCAGTTCAGTTTGGGTTAATGTCAGGGTTTACCAGAAAGACCTACCCGTTGTGCATAAGGGTCTCCCTGTTGTGCTTTCCGCTGGACACAGTATTTCCATGGCAAAGGGAAAAATTGCTTGGGTGAGTCCGCGGATTGATGAGCACACCCGAACCGCGCAGGCGCGAGTTGTTCTCCTAAACACCGATGGTAACTGGCGTCCGGGACTGTTCGTCACGGCGAGAATTGTGGTCGATGAAATCGAGGTTCCGTTGCTTGTTCCCAAGGTAGCCCTTCAGACGGTCGAAGATCGGCTTTCCGTTTTTATTAAGACGGATGAAGGCTTTGAACCGAAACCTGTCATGCTTGGACGGAGTACCGAATTATATGCCGAGGTGATAAAGGGATTGCAACCGGGGCAACAGTATGTAACGAAAGGCGCATTTACGCTAAAAGCCGAATTGGGCAAAGGGGCTTTTGGTGACGGACACGCTCACTAAATAAGGAGAAATACATGCAGAAGATAATCGAATTCGTCCTGCGTAGCCGCCTACTAATCGTCGTCATCGGGATATTGGTCATAGCGGCGGGCTACTATAGTTCCCGTCAACTACCTGTCGATGCCTTTCCTGATGTGACGCCTGCGCTCGTTCAGGTCTTCACACTCACAGAAGGTCTTGCGCCAGAGGAAGTTGAGCGGTATGTCACTTACCCGGTTGAGGTTACCATGAACGGGCTTCCTAACCTCAAGGGGATTCGTTCGGTGTCCAACTTCGGACTGTCGGTGGTAAATATCTACTTTGAGGAGGGCACGGACATCTACTTCGCCCGGCAGTTGGTGGGTGAACGGCTCCAACTCGCCCGTGAGGAAATCCCCGAAGGCTTTGGAGATCCGGAGATGGGGCCCATCACGACCGGGCTTGGACAGATCCTCTTTTACTTTGTAGAGGACTCAGACGGGGCTTATGATTTGTTTGAATTGCGGACGATACAGGATTGGCTCATCAAATTCAATCTTCAAACCGTCCCCGGTGTTACGGAAGTTCTCTCCATTGGCGGAGAGGTAAAACAATTCCATATCCTCGTTCGTCCCGAAGATATCCTGCGATACGACTTGACGCTCAACGAAATCATCGAAACGGTCAAGGCGAATAATTCTAACGTTGGGGCGCAGTTCATTGTTAAGAATTCAGAGGAGTATATTGTTCGCTCAATCGGGCTTGCTGAGAAGATCAGCGATCTCGAGCGAATTGTCCTGAAGTCTAAAGATGGGACGCCGGTATATCTCAGTCAGGTTGCCGATGTCACGATTGGCGGAGAAATCCGACGCGGATTGACAACTATCAACGGCCAGGGTGAAACCGTTGTCGGCATGGTATTGAAACTGATTGGTGAAAACACCTCGACAGTGATTCGTGCTGCGAAAGCGCGGATGGAAGAAATCAACAAGCTGCTTCCGCCCGGAGTCAAGGTCAAAACGTACTATGATCAGGGGACGCTGGTTTCCAGATGCATCAAGACGGTTACTGATGCGCTGATTCAGGGGATTATCCTTGTTGCCATAGTGCTGTTGGTTTTCATGGGGGGCTTAAGACCGAGCGTCGTTGTCGCAAGTGCCATCCCGTTTTCAATCTTCTTCGCCTTCATTCTGATGAACGCTTTCGGTATTTCGGCGAATCTGATGTCGCTCGGTGGACTTGCAATTGCCATCGGCATGATGGTGGACGGTACGATCGTGATGGTGGAAAACGTCGATCGGCACCTGCGGATGTCGGACTCATCGGAGTTACGTCTCCATGTTGTCACTCGCGCTTGCACCGAAGTCGCACGTCCGATAGTCTTTGCCATCTCCATTATTATCATTGTCTTTCTGCCGTTGTTTACCCTGCAAGGCGTTGAAGGCAAAACCTTCCGCCCGCTCGCTTACACCGTCGCACTGGCGATGGGCGGGTCATTGATTTTTGCCATCTTGCTTGCCCCCGTTGCATCGTCATTTCTCATGCGACGACCACGGCTTAGCTATGACGAAGAGGTCGGCAGGAATGAAAGCCGAATCGTTCAGATTTTGCTGATTCCATATCAACCTGTTGTGAGCTTTTTTGTGAGTTTTCGTCTATTGGCGGTGGGGTTGGCAGTACTGATGCTCGTCGTCGGTGCAGTTATATTTTCGTTTCTTGGCTCGGAGTTCGTTCCCCGTCTCAACGAGGGCGACCTGCTGATTCGTGCCACGATGGCGCCGTCGATCTCCTTAGAGGATTCCCGTGATACGATTCTGCTTGTCGAGCGCGATATGATGGCGCAATTTCCAGAGGTTGTCCAAGTGGTCTCTCGTGTGGGACGTGGGGAAATCGGGGCGCACGCCGATCCGGTGAACAACGCGGAGATCTTCGTCCAGCTCAAACCACAGGACGAATGGACCTCGGCGAAAACGCTCGACGAGCTTTACGCCAAGATGAGTCACGCCTTCGAGGACTTTCCCGGCGTGCAGTTGAATTTCAGTCAACCCATTGCCGTTGCCGTCGATGAACTTCTCACCGGCGTCAAAGCGGAATTGGCAATCAAGATTTTCGGTGCGGACATGGAAGTACTCAAAGAGAAAGCCGCCGAAGTCGAAGCCGTTATTCGCACAATCGAAGGCGCTGCGGATGTGCAGAAAGATCAGGTTACCGGAACACCGCAACTCCGCATCACTATTGACCATGCGGCAATTGCCCGTTACGGTATCAACGTCGAAGATGTGCAGCACGTCATTCAAACCGCTGTCGGCGGAGAGGAAGCGGGACAGATCTTTGAAGGCGATCGCCGTTTCGATATTCTGGTTCGCTATGCGCTCGAAAGCCGTCGCAGCCCAGAAGTCATTCGTAATATCCTGATTACCGCTCCTGACGGCGCGAAAGTGCCGCTTGATGAATTGACCATAATCGAAGAGATTGTCGGTCCGCGCCAAATTACGCGGGAGGATAACCAACGGTTCATCACAGTGCAAACGAATGTTCGCGGCAGGGATATCGGCTCCTTCGTCGAAGAGGCGCAAAAAGCCATCGACACAAAAGTTCAGTTCCCGCCTGGATACCTGCTCAATTGGGGTGGGCAATTTGAACTTCAACAAGAAGCGAACAAGCGCCTGTCCTTCGTTATACCGATTACACTGCTCATCGTCTTCTTGCTGCTGTTTTCGAGTTTTAACTCCCTGAAGAATGCGCTGCTGATTATCCTCAACATTCCGCTGGCGCTGGTCGGTGGTGTTGTTGGGCTCTGGCTGACGGGACAGAATCTCTCCGTGCCCGCTTCAGTCGGATTCATAGCCCTGTTTGGCATCGCCTTGGAGAACGGCATGGTGCTGGTCACCTATCTCAATCAACTCGTACGCGATGGTGTTCCGGTGGATAAAGCGTCTGTAGAAGGTGCATGCCTCCGTCTCCGACCGGTGTTGATGACCGCTCTCACCACGGCGTTGGGGCTGATTCCGTTGCTGTTCTCAGGTGGCACGGGTAGTGAAGTTCAGCGTCCGTTAGCAACTGTCGTCATCGGTGGCTTGGTCACTTCTACGATTTTGACATTGCTAGTAATTCCGGCGCTTTACAGATGGTTCTCGATTGCGGTTGAAGTTGAAGAAGCCGTTTCGAGTTAAACTTCTCAAAACAAAATTTCTCTTGTTAATGCAGCCACATTGTCGCAAGTCGCCACGATGGACTTCATTGCCGCCGGAGGTCGATCCAAGGGATCGCTAAGTTACAAATGTGGCTGCATTGCCGTCGATCCCCGCGGCGTACCGTATATCTTGTATTCGGCCGGAAACGAATCGACGGCTGAGATGCTCATCGTCGCGCCCGACGACCGCATTGGTTGGAAACGAATGCCTCTGGCTGGTCAGGTGGCCCGCTAGTGGCTTGGCTGGCAGATTGGACCTGCCGCCGGAATGGCCTTCGACAAACAAGGAACGATGTTCGTCACCGCCACCTTGAGTCGTGAGAACAAGAGCGACATCGTTTTGCTCGTGTCACGCGGCGGCGGCGACAGCTTCTCGATGGAACATCTCAGTAGCGACCTTCCGCGTTGATCGTAGATGGTGGCCAAATCTGGAATGTCCCACAGGTCACAATGTCATCGCCAAGCATCCCAGTGTACTTTTCACCGCTGGTAGCCGAGGCCAGACACCGCGTTATTTCGTGGAACGCTTAGAATCGCTCACTGCGAATACCGGAAGTTGGCTCAATGCCCACAGCAGAGGAAATAGCCACGGCGGTAGATACAAAGCGTCGGATAATTTTCCAGCGCAAAAGAACAACTTCCCAAACAGTGTAACACATAACATATCTTTTCCTTGATTCCCCTTATTCTTGCTTAAGCATCAGATAAATTCCGTATTTTTGCTCAAACATGAGTTGGTTATGGTATCTCAAGTGTACACCTCATTTGCTTGTTTGGGTTGCATTTGATAGTTGAATTCAAATGACACTGTATGATGATAAATGCCAGATAATGTATGAAATCAACTCGGCTATTGACAAGAAAGCGAGTTCTTTCTAGGTTGAGACTGACGAGGATATGAGATCTGAATATATGCTGACAATTGCGTTCTATTGGTCATTGGTAATGATTGCTACAGTACAGATCGACCAAAAACTAATCGGCTTTTGGCAGTTTGATGGGGGAAAAGGGAATCAAGCTACTGATGTGTCTGGCAACAAGTTCCAAGGCAAGATGATTGGAAAGGCAGGAAGATCAACTCCCGTACTTCTCGGATTGGTGCTCATGCACCTGGTGGTGACTGTTTCGATGGCATCATAGATTAGGTGGTCATGTTTGAAGTCGCCCTCTCGAAAAAGGAGATCCAGCGTTTACACAACGGAGCGTGGTTGGCGGTAGATTCTGCTGATAAGATAACCCTAACTTGGTCAGATCTAAAACAGAAATAAGTTTGCTCTGTCTGCCACTCTCGTCAGCCTTGACAGATCAACTATCGATCTCTATAGAGGATCAAAGTTGGGATATATCACAGTAGCATAAACTTTGGACACATTTGCTCCAATCAATTCCACTTCTATTCTTTGTGATGAGATTCTTTTCCCTAATTCAGTGGGTTGGGTGATCTTTAGTGATATTAGATGGGGAAGCCGAACTTACCATATTGGCTGGTAGATAGATTTTTTCTAGCTTCAGGTAATTGACACTATTTCTCGTCACTACTATAATATGATTCTTCGATATCTTCGAATTGTACCACAATCGTTGGGGTTGTGGATTTAGCGAATCGATTCTAGGAATTACTTGAATTAAAATAGAGATTAATAATATGGATCCTCAAGACTTGAAGGCTGTTGTCGTGGGAGCTGGTTGGGCTGGTGAGGGGCATACCAAGGCCCTGCAACACTGTGGTGTGGAGGTAGTTGCCATTTGCGCTCGAAGACAAGAAATTGTTGGTAAAGTTGCATCTAACTTAGGTATAGCAATAGCTTCAACCGATTGGCGACAGACTCTTATGGAGGTTAAACCCGATATTGTTGCCTTGGCCACACCCGCTATTTTGAGAACCCCAGTGATTGAGCTTGCCGTCCAATTAGGAGCACACCTTTTATGTGACAAACCGTTGGCCAACACAGCAACAGAAGCCGAACGCTTTTACCGTTTGGTTGACCAAGCAGGCATCAAACATGCTTATGCAGCCACCCATTGCTATCACCCTAGTGTAACTTGGGCGCATCAGTTGTTAAGCAACCAATCGATCGGTAATTTGAAGCAGATTGATGTGACCTTTTCCCATCCAGCATCTAAAGAACTGAAGTCTTGGAGTTGGATGAACTCACTATCTCACGGTGGTGGGATGCTCAACAACGGATTACCACACTGGCTAGGAATGCTGGAAAGAATGACAGGTAGAAAACTGGTTTCGGTCGTTGGACAAGCCCAACGAGGGCGAGAACAAGCACCTGTCTTACCCAATGTGCATGACTTCCGCCAATTCAGAGATACCAAAATCAGCTCCCAAGAAGCAGCCAATATGGAATGGCGAACTTGCGATGGGGAAGGTTCCTTCTCAGCCCTATTTGAATTAAGTTTACTTGAATCTAAAGGAGAGAGTTTTGTTCCTGTCATGATGCGGGTCACAGGTGGGATTGCTGAACCAGTTGAAACTAACGGCTGGTATTTCTACGGAGATCAGGGAACCTTGGTAGGACGAGGGATGTTATCGCTTTCACTTTCCAAAACTGTAAATTCTCAGACCAATTCCTTACCAACACCAGAAGAACTGATTGAAGCGCTTCCTCAGGTTGGTGACATTATTCAGAACATATGGGTGGCGTTGGTAATCGATTTCATCGCAGATATTTGCCATCAACCTTATCAGCATTATTTGACTTTTCGGGATGGTTGGCGTTATCAAGTGGCAATTGAGGCAATTCGTCAAGGAACTGGTTGGACTCAGATTGCGG
>JYMV01046105.1_pt1 | contig 38394 bp, 44 predicted proteins | sample 338911 | NCBI WGS metagenome assembly JYMV01 (sample SAMN03354496, study PRJNA234377) | hydrothermal vent metagenome | biome: Deep sea; feature: Hydrothermal plumes at the Eastern Lau Spreading Center, Western Pacific Ocean; material: Seawater | place: Tonga | collected 2009 | depth 2000 m m | reverse complement strand
TGGGTATGACTCCGGACCGGCAGACGGAAATTGACAGGATGATGCTGAAACTGGACGGCACCGCGACCAAAAGTAATTTGGGCGCAAACGCGATTCTCAGCGTTTCCATGGCCGCCGCGGTGACTGCAGCCAATTCTCACAATCTTCCGCTTTACGCATATCTCGGAGGCGTGGGCGGATTCCGTTTGCCGATGCCGATGATGAACATTATCAATGGCGGAGAACATGCGGACAACAGCGTAGATTTGCAGGAATTTATGGTCATGCCGATTGGCGCGCCGACATTCCGGGAAGCCCTGCGTTATGGAGCGGAAACATTTCATGCGCTGAAAAAAATCCTGCTTAAAAAAGGCTATGCCACAAGTGTTGGTGACGAAGGTGGTTTTGCTCCAAACCTTAAAAGCAATGAAGAAGCCTGCGAAGTAATTCTTGAAGCAATTCAGGCTGCCGGATTTGAATCCGGCAAAGATATTTCGCTGGCCATGGATGCCGCCGCTTCGTCCTTTTATAAAAACGGAAGTTATGATTTTTTCAAGTCCGGACAGGGCACAAAAAACTCTACAGAAATGCTGGGGTTTTACAGCAGCATGGCTGAAAAATATCCGATTGTTTCGATTGAAGATCCGATGGATGAGCATGACTGGGATGGTTTTGCCGCCATTACCAAAAAACTTGGCAAAAAAGTTCAAATTGTCGGCGATGATTTGTTTGTCACAAACACAGATTTTGTTAAAAAAGGTGTGCAGAAAAACGCGGCCAATGCGGTTTTGATCAAGCTCAATCAAATCGGAACAGTTTCTGAAACTGTAGCCACCATTCAGCTTTGTCAAAAAGCAGGCTGGAATTATATTATTTCGCACCGCAGCGGCGAAACAGAAGATACGTTTATGGCAGACTTTGCAGTGGCAATGGCCGGAGGACAAATTAAAACCGGTTCGGCATCCCGCAGCGAACGTATTGCCAAATACAATCGTTTGCTTGAAATTGAAGCAGAACTTGGAAAATCCGCTATTTTCGGGAACTGACCGAAAGTCTGCAGGGGCTGTAAGTCTGAACGCAAACTGTCAACATTGAACTACTTGACATCCATTCCTTTGAAAAATAATCCCGAGGAGTCCGGACGCATACTGAAACACGCGCGGACAGTTACAATCTTTACCATGTTATCACGAATCCTGGGAGCAGCGCGGGACTTAGTGATTGCGCATGTTTTCGGTGCAGGATGGATTACGGATGCTTTTGTGCAGGCTTTCACCATTCCAAATGTACTGCGCCGCCTGACTGCCGAGGGTTCGATGACTCTGGCTTTCCTGCCTCTCTATACAGAAATCCGTGAACGAAAAAATCCGGAAGCAGCCAGGAAATTTGCTGCAAAAACTTTAGGACTCGTCCTGGCGGCAACTACCATGCTGACCGGCCTGGGAATTATTTTCAGTTCTCAACTGGTATTTCTTTTTGCGGCAGGTTTTGCTTCAAGTCCGGAAAAGTACGAACTGACGGTACTGCTGACTCGAGTCATGTTTCCGTATTTGATTTTTGTTTCGCTGGTTGCCTGGGCAATGGGTGTACTCAACGCGGAAGGCCGTTTTGCGGCTCCGGCCGCCGCGCCGATTTTGTTAAACATCGGCATCATCGGTGCGGCTTTTGGCATTTCACCTTTGCTGGATGAACCTATTATCGGCATCGGTATCGGTGTGCTTCTGGGTGGAATCGCACAAATATTAATTCAAATTCCCTCACTGAGAAAAGTCGGACAATCCTTCAAACCAAACAATTTTCTCAATGATGAGAATATTCAGCGCCTGCTGAAACTGCTCGGTCCGTCATTGTTGGGAGTGGCGGTTTATCAAATCAATATCATTGTGCTGCGTAACCTCGCCAGTTTCATGCCCACAGGGCAGGTCACACACTATTACAATGCAAGCCGGCTTTCGGAATTGACACTGGGGGTATTTGCCTTTGCAATCACTTCTGCCGGTTTTCCGGAATTAAGTCAGCACACTGCCGCCGAAAACTGGGAGAAAATACGCAGCACGCTGCGCTTTACCATGTCCACAACTCTACTGGTTGTTGTTCCTGCCAGCGCGGGTTTGGCCGTTGCCGCAGAACCGATTGTATCAATGCTCTATCTGCATGGTGCATACGCCTGGAGCGACGTTCAGAATACCGCGCTCACGCTTCAGGCCTTTGCGTTGAGTATTCCTGCAGTGGCCATGATTCGTTTGCAGACTTCAGTATTTTTTTCACTTAAAGATACGCGCACTCCGGTCAAAGTTTCACTACTCAGTATTTTGCTGACAGGACTGCTGGGCTGGTGGTGGAGTCAAAGTCTGGAAATTTTTGGACTTGCTTTGGGACTGGCCGCGGGGACCTGGTTTCAGTGGATTTTGTTGACGCTGTTTTTGCTCAAACAAAATGAATTACGCAAAAACTGGTGGCCGCTGCGTTCGTTTCTGCTGTATGTGCTGGCTTCTGCAGGAATGGGAGTTTTTGCCTGGTATGGCAGAGGATATGGATTATGGGAAAACGGACCTTTTCTTGTTTACAACTGGCTGGTTTTTGTGGGCTTACTGCTTGGTTCTGCATTGCTTTATGGGATTTTGCTTTTAGTTTTTAGAGAAGAGCAGGTGCTGAGAATAAAAAACCATTTGCTACAAATTAACTCCCAATAATTTTAGCGTTGACACCGCCATGACTTTGGCCGCAGTAACCATGTCATCGATCACAATGTATTCGTCCGGCTGATGTGCAAGGTCAAGGATTCCCGGACCGTAAGCGATGCAGTCATGAAGATGACCGATTCTCGCGATATGTTTTTGATCATAGGTTCCGGGAGAAATTACATGTTCCGGAGTTTTTCCCAGGATGTGCTTAATTGCAGAACTGACGGCTTGAACAACCGGTGCATCCGCATCGGTCATGGTTGGTAAAAATTCCATAATGTCGCGGATTTTGTAACGAAAATTCGGGCGCGAATCAGCGAGTTCATCCAACAAATCTGTGACTTCTGCTTTGACTTCCGTGATATCTTCTTCAATTAAAAAGCGTCTGTCCATGATGAGCCTGCATGAATCTGCAACGCAGGGACTGGGCAAACCGTCAAAAGATTCGGCTTCACCTCCGTGGACGGCCTGCAGATTCAAGGTGGAACGTTTTGCTCCTTCCGGAACAACCGGCATGCGTGTTTGTTTTTTGTCCAGCGCTGGAAAAAGCCGTGACTCCAGAAGTTCCAAAAAAGCACTCATGTGCCGGATAGCGGAATCGCCGAGAAAAGGCATTGAGCCGTGTGCGATTCGGCCGAATGTTTCCACTTCCGCCCACCATGCGCCGCGGTGTCCGAGACAGACACGGTCCACATTCAAGGGTTCCGGAATGATCACATGATCGACCCGCGGTTTGGAAAAAAACCCCTTTTCTGCCAAAAAGGCAACTCCGCCGTATCCTCCGGTTTCTTCATCAACAGTTCCGGAAATTTCGATAGCACCCGGGAAGTCAATGTTTTCTTCCAGGATGGCCTCCATGGCAATCACTGCTGCTGAGAGACCTCCTTTCATGTCGCAGGTGCCGCGTCCATAAATTTTTCCGTCACGCACCAGTCCCTCAAAGGGATCAACAGTCCATCCGTTGCCCGTAACTACAACATCAAGATGTCCGTTGAAATGAACACAAGGTCCGGAATGTTTGCCTTCAAAACGTGCGATTACGTTGTGACGCGGGTAACGTTCAGAATCTCCAGGGGTATTTTTCGCGCGTTCATAAAGCAGTAAAAAACCGCTTTTCGCCAAACGGTTTCCGAGCAGTTCAGCACATTTTAAATAGTCTTCTCCCGGAGGATTGATAGTTGGAATACGGACTAATTCCTGTGTAAACGAAACCAGCTCTTCACGTTTGGAGTCGATTCTGGCAAACAGGGAGTTGAGCATCTTTATTTTCTGCATATTTGATATTAAAGTTGAATTGATAGTGACATCATAATCAACAATTCAATCAACAATCCAGAAAAAACGAAAACAATTTCAGAAATTATTTTTTATTGTTGAAAAAATATATATTAGTTGTACAAATGTCCTCATGGATATCATTGCAGACACAAATATTTTTTTGGCGATTGCCTTGAATGAACCGGAAAAGGAGCAAATCATCCAGCTTACTTCCGGAGTAAATGTCATTGCACCAGAAATATTACCTTACGAAATTGGTAATGCGTTATCAGCAATGATAAAACGCAAACAAATCACGTATGATGAAGCATGGTCTGCTCAAAAAACGGCAACTTCTATTCCAGTTAGATTGGTTGGTGTCGATATTCAGCAATCGCTAATAATTGCCATTGATTATAATATCTATGCTTACGATGCTTATTTTTTTCGATGTGCAATATACTTGAATAAACCATTAATGACGCTGGATAAGCGTTTGCAAAAAGTGGCTGACAAATTCAATATACAGGTGTTAACACGAAAGTTTTTACCTATTCAGAAGCTCGTCAAAACTTTGCCAAAATCTTAAAATTAGCGCAAAAAGAAGAAGTTGAAATTCGCAGAAGAGATGGTGCAGCTTTTTCGTTGACCTCAAAAAAGAAATCTGCAAGTTCTCCATTTGATGTTCCGGGGATCAAAACGAAAGCCACGACCCAAGATATCTTAGCTGCGATTCGAGATTCAAGAATGGGCTGACTTACCATTACGTACATGGAAAACCCTAACCCATCTTGTGTCTTTTCTAACTATATTTTCCAGCGTGAAACGCCTCAAAAATTAAAGCAAAGGCTTTGGCTCAAAACGCACAGATTAATTCAACCTGTGGAATTAAGTTACTTCGTGTTTTTGTTGGAAACGTTTTTCACGCCATTCCTCTGTTTTGAGCACGTCAGCCAAAGCTTCCGCAGCATCCCACACGTCGGTGTAGCGTATATAAAGGGGAGCAAAGCCAAAACGCATAATTCCCGGTTCTCTAAAATCAGCAATTATTTTTCTGGTAACGAGAGCCTGAATTACGGCAAAACCATTTTCAAAATGAAGTGCGACTTGAGATCCGCGTTTTTCCGGATCAAACGGACTTTGGAGAGTCAACCCAAAATTGAGACATCGTTTTTCAACAAGCTCAATAAAAAGTTGAGTCAGGCGCTGACTCTTTTTTCGCACTAAATGGAGATCTGCTTTTTGCGCAATTTCAAGTCCGGCCTGCAGTCCCCGGAGTGATAGAACGGGTTGGGTTCCAGTTCGGAAGCGTCTGATGCCTTCCGCCGCTTGAAAATCTTTTTCAAAAGCAAAAGGACGTGCGTGTCCCCACCATCCGGAAAGAGGATTTACAGCTTCCTGCTGATGCCGCTTTGCCGCATACAAAAAAGCCGGTGAGCCCGGACCTCCATTCAGATATTTGTAAGTGCAGCCGACCGCAAAATCAACACCCCATTGGTCAAGTTCTACCGGCAAAATTCCAGCGCTGTGACAGGTGTCCAAAACAAATAAAGCTCCCGCCTCGTGTGTTACTTTTACTAGTTCCGCTATCGGAAGGATTTCACCTGTGCGGTAATTTACATGCGAAAATGCGACAACCGCAACCTGATCGTCAAGTAATTCTTCCAGTGAGTTTCCATCTTTACCCAACAAACGCCTTTGAATGTTTTGCTGAGTTGAGGTGACTCCTTCCAAAATATAAAGATCAGTCGGAAAATTGTCGGCTTCGGAGATCACTACAGTTCGTTCTGGACGCAAACCCAAAGCAGCATGGACGGTTTTAAACAGGTTTAGTGTAGTGGAATCAGAAACAATTACTTGTCCGGATGCAGCTCCGACAATTGGTGCTATCAATTCTCCAAGTGTTTCCGGCAACTCCCACCAACCGGCCTTGTTCCAACTTGTTATGAGGTCTTCAGCCCATTCGTTCCGGATGGCTTGATCCAGTTGTTCGATGGCCTTTTTCGGCAGCGGTCCCAAAGAGTTGCCATCTAGATAAATGAGTCCTTTCGGCAAATAAAATTCGTCCTGCCAGCTACGCAAAGGATCATTCGCATCCTCTTTTTCACAAGCTGTTCTGGATTCAGGTAAATTAGAAATGTTGATAGGCATGGAAGGTGTTTTAGCGGTGGAGTTATGAATTCAGCAGATTTTCTTCGTTGAAGTTTATAACCCCACAGTCAGTATGTCGAACAAAATTTTTGATCGGAATGTACAGATAAATCATCCCCGCTCTAAAATTTCGAAATATATCAGACCATCCTGAAACAGAAAAATCGAGAATCCAATTAATGCAAAACCTAGAAACTGCATGATGCGTCGATACAAAATTCCATGCAAAAAACTCCGGGATTTTCCCGCAGCAATTGCCAGCAACAATTTTACTCCAACAAGACCAAGATAAAAGCTGATGAGGAAAGCAACGCCTAAACTCATAGTTTGTTGAAATGAACGAACCATCAGCGGCGCACCCACAGTAAACCAAAAAAGGTATGGGTTTGGATTTACCAGGTTTGCAATCATTAATTCTTTCAGGAAGAGTGGTCGTGGAGTGAAATCCGGAATTTCCGCATTGGCGGTTCGGATACTTTTTGTGCCCAAATAAAGTAGAAAAGCAGATCCAGCCAGAGAAATTGCCCCCAGCGGGATATTCATGTTAGAGATTTTGGTAAATAAGAATCCGGAAATTAATACAACAGGTGTATCTGTCAACAATGGAATACACGCCACTTTTGCACCGGCACGGATGCCGTGACGCAGTGTTTCAGAAATGATCAGTATCAACATTGGGCCAGGCGCGATTCCGGACGGAGCACCGAGGAGCAATCCTATGGTAAAGATTCCCCAAATACTTTCGATCATGCTGGAATCTCAAAATCCAGGCACTCTAAATCAAGTGTCATTTTACCGATTCGAGTGACCGGGCCACTCATGGTGATATTATAATTTTCGCTTACTATGATGTCGATTTGTCCGCCGGGCATTAAGACCGCGATTTCAGCATCGCACAAGCCGAGCCGGTGAGCTACGGCGGCAGCCGCACTGCTGCTGCTTCCGGAAGCAAAAGTGTATCCGGCTCCACGTTCCCAGATTTCAATTCGGATTGTGCTGCGGTTCAGCACTTCCAAAAACTGAACATTTGTGCGATTCGGAAAGTTGGGATGCGTTTCAATCAAGGGTCCGATCCGTTGAGTTTCTGCTGCAGAAATTTTTTGATTAAGAACCACACAGTGCGGATTACCGATGGTGGCGGCACAGAATGTAAATTTTTCACCATTTATTTCCAGGGTTTCGTTCAGGACTTCCCGACTTTTCCCTTTCACCGGAATAATGTCACTTTTAAAACTGACGCACCCCATTTCCACAGTTACGGATTGTCCGGAATTTTCGACCATCGCACTGACAAGACCTCCGGATGTCTTGATTTGAAACTGGGTATGATCTACCATTTTCCGGTCCCAGAGCGAACGAGCAAAAATGCGCAAACCGTTTCCGCTTTTTTCAGCCGTGCTTCCGTCCGGATTATAAATCTGGAGCGTGAAGCAGTTTCCGGAATCATCTTTTTCTCCTGCCAAAATACCGTCTGAGCCGAGTCCAAAGTTGCGGTTACATATTTTGCGAACTTGTGCGGATGTCAGTGTAGATTCCGGAAAGTCCGGATTTTCAGAAATGAGTACCAGATAATCATTTCCGAAAGCATGATATTTGAGAAATTCCATTTTTTAAGTTTAAGAATAATGCCTTCGTAGAATGTTCAAAACCGTGACATTTCGAGCAAGAAGATCTCTCTGCGTTCAAGATGAAAAGAAAGACGGTTGACATCACTGTGTGGTTTTCAAACTGTTTTAAAAGGCATTCAAGAATAAAAACATATTCAAAGTTAGGGACTAAAGCTTAACTATTATGCCTTGCAGTTTGCGTTTGGTAAAGACGTAGTTTGAGTTGATGTTCCGGATATTGTCAAAATTCCGAAATTTTCTGAGTTGCTTCCTGAGGTGTTAACGGTTTATCCAGGAGTTTGCCGTTGCTCAGCCGCAGGAGGACTCCTTCTTCAGTCATGTAAACTTGAAGGGGATCCCCGTTTTCATCCAGCATTTCCAAGGCATAAGTCGATTTTCCATCCAAAATATCCGGAATTACTTTTATGTTTTCCGGAGCATTGTCACCCATCTTTTTCCAAAGTGATTCGACATCCCTGTATTGCCGGTCAAGTTGTTCGAGCTTTTTTCGTAAATCTTCGGGTGAGGCATATTTTTCCAGCTTGCCTTTCCAAAAGAGAAATAAAGACTGCGCTTCAGAGAAAACGAATACAGTATTTTTGCCGATTTCCTGAAGGATACTGTTGGCAATATTCTCCAAAATTTCGGGTGACGCGGTAACCATTTTTTTCAGTCGCGCATTTGATTCCTGTACAGGTATGTTTGAGCCAAATCCCTGCAGCATATCTTCCAAAGTATGCTCAGACAGTTTATTTGCAGTTGAGCTTTTTGCGGTCAAAGTTTTGTTTTTTGGAACAAATTTTAAATGATTTATTATATTCTTCTTTTGAGATGGTCCCTGTTTTTGAAATAAAAATATTACAAACGCAGCCAGGAATAATAAAATCATAAAAAATATAATTTTACGCAAAGTCTTTGCTGCATTAGAATTTCCCTTTTTACTTTTTTCCGCAAAAGCATCACGTTGTTTGGTCGTGGGTTTTGTTGCTGCCCGCATTTCCGCGGAAATGATCGGCTCAGGGAAATAAGGCTGCAACTCCTGCATGAGTTGATCATTGCGTTCCTGAACCAGTTTAACTCTTTCAATCAATTCAAAACCATGCGTTTTTAGGTAAATTTTACGTAGTTCTTCCACCAGAAATATCACTCCCGGATGGGTTTCGTCTGTTGATTCTTGGTCATCAATGGATCCATCCCGATAACGTTGGCACTGGTGCAGGATTTCTATTTCAAGCGCTTTTGAACTGATACGCAGGGCATGCCAACGGTCACGTAAAAACATCGGTGGAGACACTGGAGGCTCAATATCTTTTGCAGATGAACTGTCTTTTTGAAATGTTTCAGGTTGTGATTTTGATGATTTCTGCTTGCTCCTCAGCAACTGTTTTTTCATCGTTTGGAATTGTTGCCAATCTTTCTTGTAGTCTGACCACGCCCTTTTGAAAGCATCCCAGTTGTTGCGCAATTCCTGGTTATGCTTAAAAATTTTATTAAACAATGGTGCAAGATCAGGAAATGCGAGCGGATCTTTTTTGCGGACGAGGCTGGATAATTTCCGCAACTTTTCCATTTGCTTCTTAAGTTGCTTTGACTCCTTGTCAATATGTGCCCACTCCGCATTCGTCAAAGGACGTTTCCAATGTTCAACAACCGGGAATATGAGCAGTTCCATCATTATCGTGTCCACACAAATTCGATTTAGATCAATTCTTTGTGCACTGGGAACATGTGCCTGAATCTGCTGTTGAAGTGCTTGCCAGGCCTGCTTAGTTCTTGAAGATTTGTGTTCCGGATTAGTAAGGAGCATAAAATCCTCAAAATGGTCTCCGGAGATCGGAATGATACTGGTAATGTCCATGACTCTGTAGAAAATTAATAACGTTCCAAAGAATGTTAAGCTAGAGCATTGCAAAACTCATACTTTAGTTTAATCCACAAGCAAAGCTGGAACTGTGCCGCAGACAAGTTATGTTTGACTTACATACACATTTCCAGTAATATAATCGAATCAGTACTAATTAGGTGCTGTTTCTTTGCAAATTGCACTGTATTCTGTAGCAATTAATTTTCATGTTTTAAATTTCGAACAATTAGTTTTATTTTTTTAAACGTTCAAACAGGTTAACGTTATGCAATTCAAAGTAATTTCTCCGAATGTGGAAAGCACCGGAGGGTCTGGTACTACTCCACATGCTCAGATCGAGCAAATGCTTTCCGACAGTCCGGTTTTTTTATTTATGAAGGGTACTCCGGAATCACCCCAGTGCGGTTTTTCTGCAAAAGTCACAGGTATTCTGAATGCATGGAAAGTCCCATTTAAATCGTTTAATGTGCTTGCTGACGAAAGCATTCGGCAGGGAGTCAAGGATTATGCAAACTGGCAGACTATTCCGCAACTTTACATCAACAAAGAATTTGTCGGAGGTTCAGATGTTGTTGAAGAAATGTCGAATAACGGTGAACTCGGAGAATTGCTGAATGAGGCATTTCCGGACATTGAGATCACACCTCCTCCGACTCCGGCACAAGTACAGGAAGTAGCCGCATTGGAAGCAGCTTTAATTCTGAAAAAAAATCATGAAATTCGTCTTTTGGATGTACGTACGCCACAGGAGAGGGAGACTGCGTGTCTGGAAAATTCTGTCTTACTGGATCAGGAACTGGTGGAAGAAATGCTTGACTCATGGGATCAAAACACAGCATTGATGTTTTATTGCCATCTTGGTGAACGCAGTAGACAAGCCGCTCAATATTTTACTTCACAGGGCTTTCAACAGGTTTATAATGTTACGGATGGAATCCAGGGTTGGTCAATTAACGTTGACTCTTCAATTCCTCAATATTGAGTGTACAATATGATTACAGAAACAGATAATCCACTTCCTTCAATTATTCTTACTGAGCGTGCCGCACAGGTTTTTAAAGAAGCGTGTGAAGCAGAAGGCTCGACTTTGGAAGATACATTTTTGCGTATTGGCGCACGTCCTGGTGGATGTTCCGGATGGAAATATGAATTGGGATCATGCACCCCCGAGGAGTTTGGTCCAAATGATGTAAAAATCCTTTCAAGAAAAGTTTCTGTTGTTGTTGACCGTGAAGCACTCACTGATATTTTAGGGCCGCTAAAAATTGATTTTTCGGATAAAAATTTGGTTGAACAGGGTTTTGTTTTTGAGCAGTTGAAAACCGGACATCAGTGTGGATGCGGAGAATCTTTCACTCCCGTAAAAGATTTGAAATCCGGCAAAGAGAATGGTCCATTTTCTTGAATGGCTGGCTGGTGCAACCTGCTTTGGGCTGTTTATTTACAAGTGGATCATCATCGCCGCAGTGGTGATGACTTGGGTCGGCGCCGATCCTCATAATCAAATTGTTCAATGGATCGGGAGGGTAACACGTCCTTTATGGGTCTGGTGTGAACAGCGGATGCCGGTCATGATAGCACATTTCAGTGCCTATGCCTCAATCCTGGTTGTGATCTTTGCCCAGATTGTTATACCTGCTGAAATACGCTCCCTGAGTTTGTTTTTCCAAGGGCAGACAGATGTTGCGGGTCTACTGCTTCAGAGTGGCGGACACTTGCTGCAGGGAACAAGTATTGTTGTGCAGAGCCTGTTGTTCTTTTGCATATTCGTGCTGATTGCCTGGTTTGTACTTGGACTGGTGAATCCGTCTTTAAATAATCCTTTGGTGCGGATCATTCATGTTCTTGCCGATCCGCTTATCACTCCTCTACAGCGTTATCTTCCGCGAACACGCATCGACTGGTCTCCGCTGGTAGGCGTTTTCTTATTTTATTTGATCAGTTCAACAATTATTTCTCCAATAGGATTTTACGGCAGTACTTTGTCTTTTCCAATCTCTATCTGCGCGTACTAACGTGTTACTTTTTACATTTCATATCTTCGCAATTGGAATCGTGATAGGAATCACAGCATTCTTTGCATTTTCTCTCGGCAAAAAAGAGGGTCTCAGCATCGCCCGCAAAGAGAAGGAGCAAAAACAGCAGACAGAAGTACCGCCCAAAATCGAATCCAAATAGGTTCTGTCAACGGTTTTTGAATCTTATTTATTTTCCAAACGAACTCGAATTGCCGCAGCATGGGAATATAATTCTTCTTCCTCTGCAAAGCGCATGATTTGCTCACCCTGACGTTGCAGACGTTCAGCAGAATAACTGATAACAGAACTTGTTTTAACAAAGTCCTGTACTCCTAGTGGGGACGAAAACTTGGCACAACCGGAAGTGGGCAAGGTGTGATTCGGTCCTGCAAAATAATCTCCTACCGGTTCGGGTGTGTTAGGCCCCAAAAATATTGCTCCCGCATTGCGAATACGGTGCAGATCCTCAAAAGGTTGTTTTGTCAAGACTTCCAGATGCTCCGGAGCAAGTTCATTAATTGCCTCAAATATTTCATCCAAATCCTTTGCCACAATTATGGCAGAACGGTTTGCAAAAGATGCTTCAATAATATTTTGGCGTGGAAGTGTTGGTACAAGCTTTTTAAGTCGATTTTCAACTTCTTTTGCCTGTTTTGATGATGTTGTTACCAGAATAGCTCCTGCATCCGGATCGTGTTCCGCCTGGGAAAGCATATCTCGCACAAGGTATTCAACAGGAATATCGTCACGGTCACAAACAACCATAATTTCACTCGGTCCCGCAAATGAATCAATGCCGACAGTTCCATAAACCTGCCTTTTTGCTTCTGCAACATAAGCATTTCCGGGTCCGGTAATTTTGACAACTTTCAGAATCGATTCTGTTCCATAAGCCAATGCTCCAACTGCCTGCGCTCCGCCTATTGAATAAAGCTCTTCGAGGCCCATCAAAGCTGCGCTTGCCATCACTAATTGGTGTGGTAATCCAGAAGGACCTGGGGGTGACACCATTGCAATTCTTGGCACTCCGGCAACCTGGGCAGGAATTACGTTCATCAACAAAGTTGAAGGATAGACCGCACGACCTCCCGGAATGTAAATTCCAACGCTGTCCACAGGTGTTACTTTCCAGCCAAGCACGGTGCCGTCCGGACTAAAATCAAGCTGACTGTCTGTTTTCTGGCGCTCGTGAAAATCCATGATATTATCAGCGGCTTCTTCAAAAATGTGGAAAAGGTCATGGTCCAGACCATCAAGAGCCTCTTCAAGTACAGACTTTGGCACCAGCCATGAGTCAGGCAAAACTTTATCAAACCGCTTAGTATATTCACGCAAAGCAGTATCTCCATTTTTACGGACATTTGCCAGTATTTCCTGCACTGTTCCGGATACATCCTTAGATTCTTCTGCTTTAAAGTTTTTTAAAAAAACAGCAAATCCTTCAAATATTTTTACTTGCATTTGTTTGCTCTGAGAAATTTAGCTTATTTTCAATATATTTAAATTGACTCGATCTTGAAATTATTTAATTTATATCCGGAAATTAATCATAAGACAGGAATTTCTGTTCAATTCTTTAATCAGGCAACAAGCTCTTTGCTTCTTGAAATTCGACAGACACTGTTTTGGAAATTCCAGGTTCTTCCATGGTAACACCATACAAAAGGTCGCCGATTTCCATCGTTTTTTTGTTGTGGGTGATGAGAATAAATTGAGAATCGTAAGACAAACTAGTGATTAAGCGGCTGAAGCGTACCACATTCACATCATCCAGCGGCGCGTCAACTTCATCAAGGAAACAGAATGGGCTTGGCTTAACCAAAAAAATCGCAAATATTAATGAAATCGCGGTCAATGCTTTTTCTCCACCGGAAAGCAAATTGATATTTTGCAATTTTTTCCCGGGAGGTTGTGCCACAATATCAACACCCGCATTCAAGAGGTCTTCTGATTCTGTCAGCACAAGTTTAGCTTCTCCACCTTCAAACAACGAGCTAAAAACATTTTTGAAATTTTCATTTACCAAATCAAACATTTCGCTAAAACGCCTGCGGGATTCAATGTTGATATCCTTGATGGTTTCCTTCAAATTATTTAAGGCATTTTGTAAATCGTCTGATTGTGATTTCAAAAAATCAATCCGTTCAGTCAATGCGGCAAATTCTTCCGGAGCGGAAAGATTCACGGCGCCCATTGCATTCAAACGCAATTTGAGGGCACGCAATTCCTGCCACATTTTTTTAATATCCGAATTCTCAATATCCAATTTTGCCAGGATATCTTCCGCAGAGTGTTCAGTGATTTCTGCTAATTGGTTTTCAAGCTGCTCTCTTTGTATGCGGAATTCAGTCAACCTGAGTGATTCCTGGTGGGCTACACTCACGGAGTTTTCCAGTAATCCTTGTCGTTCCTGCAGTTTTTGTGTAAGCAAAGTTTGCTCTTCATTCTTTTGTTCGTGAAGCAGAATTTCTTCGTCCAATTCCAGTTTCATCAGCGATCGTGCTTCAAGCATTCCTGCAAAAGATTCATCAATTTCTATGATACGTTTCTGACTTCGCTCAAGTCTAAGGTTACCCTCGCTTTTTGCTGTTTCAAGTTGATCGAGCCGCAAACTTATTTCTGTGTATTCACGGCGCAATCGTTCCGTAGTTTCCTCCGTATTTTTTTGTTGTTCAGTAATCTCTGTCAATGAAACACGGTGACTCAGTAATTCCTCTGCAGTTGCATCTGTACGACTTTGCTGATCCTGTATGTGTTCCTGTACCTCTTTAGTTTTTTCTTCTAATTCAGCACGTTCTTTTTCAAGAGTAAAGATTGTTGCAGTCGCAGTCTCTTCTTTTTGCTGCGAAGAGTCCATTTCCTTCCGGATATTTTCTGAATCTTGAGCAATTTGTGAAACTGTTTGCTGCGTTCGCCGCTCTTCCAACTGATGGTGTTCCAGTTCTTTGTTGCAGCTTAGCAGTTCAAATTCCAATTTTCGCGACTCTTCTTCACTCGATTCCTGTTCCTGTTTCAAAGACTCATATTCCTGCTGTATGGATTCCAGTTCTTTTTCCAGCTTTTTAATTTTGTTGTTTAAATCTTCAGCATATTCTTCAACATCGACAATTTGCTGCTGGCGCTGCAAAAATCCCAGCGATCCGGACTGAACCTTTCCCATGCTGACGGTTGAATTTGAAAGACGAATTCCGGAAGATGAGAGCCATTCAAATGGCGCTTCAGGCCAGTTCTTTTCGGATACATTCCAAAAGTTATTTTCATCTTTCAGCAGTGTAAAACGTGAAAAATACTTTTCGCCCCATTCTTTCAAAGGCCCCTTGAACTTTAGGATATATGGTAGAGGAGTGCCGTTATTAACTGCGGATTCCGGAACAGATGCGGGATGATCTAAAGCAATAAAATGGAGTTGCCCCAATTCATGCTCTGCACAAAACAATTCAAGCTGCGGAAACTCTGCCGCCCGTTCAATCACTACCCAATCCAGGACTTCTGCCACAACTGGAGAAACAGAATCCAAAATTTCTGCGGAGACAGAAATAAAATCAGCGAGAAGTCCGGAAATTCCCATTTTTTTCTTTGTTTCCGGATCATCATTCACCAACTGCATAAATATTTTTACACTGTCGCTAAATCCTTCATAGTGTGTCTGGATTTGCTGCAAGGACTCAATTCGAGATTGTGCTGTACTATGTTGGTAACGTAAATCTTCAAGTTGTTTTTCTGCTTCAGTTAACTGCGAGTGCTGACCTGCAAGACTACTTTCAAGTTCCGCCAACTTTCCCGACAATTCTCCTTTCTGCAAGTGCATAGTCTCCATTAGTTCTTCTCTGTCAGAGACCTGAAGAGTTACTTCCTGAAGCAGATTTCTGTGCGACTGTTCCTGATCCTGCAGACGTTGACTGCGTTCCGTAAGATTTTCAAGTCGTTCATCCAGAAAATTTTTCTGATTTGTATGATTTGTTAATTCAGTATGTACCGTCAGCAGACGTTTCTGCAACGCAGATGCATCTTCATTTGCTTTTTGAAGTGCAGTGTTTTCTTTTGCACGTTGCACTTCAATATTTACCAGTTTTGCCTGAATTTCACCCAAACGCACTGCAAGTTCCTTCAGTCGCGTTTCGATTTCAGACTTCTCCTGTTCACGTTCAGTTAGCCGTTGTTTTAGTTCAGCAAGCTCAGCTTCCTGATTCTGCTGAAGTTCGCTGACATTTTGCAGATTTTGTTTTTCAAGTTCACGCTGATTTTCAGCTTCTTGAATTTTTTGCTCTTTTTGAAAAAGTTGTTCACGACTTTCGCCAACCTTTGTACCCCGTTGAATTTGCTCTAACTTAAGACGTTCCATTTCAGTTTCAACTACAGACTTTTCATTTTGTAAGTCCACCTGCTGTTGTTGATGCCCCTGCACCAGATCTTGTGCTTTTTCTTCATTTATAACAGCTTGATGCAAACTTAGACAAATATGCTGCCGCTCCAGTAATCCGCACTGCTCCTGCAGTTCCAAATATTTTTCTGCATGTTCAACATGCTCCCTTAATCCATCTTCCTGCTCAGAAAGCGCTCCAAGAACGTCTGTCACACGCAATAAATTTTGTGTTGTTTCCTCCAGACGTTTTTCTGCGGTTTCACGTTTGAAGCGAAACTTGACGATGCCTGCAGCGTCATCAATTAAAGTGCGGCGATCAATTGGTTTTGAACTGACTATTTCTTCAACTCGCCCCTGCTCAATTATTGAGTATCCTGTTCCTCCAACTCCTGTATCCATGAATAATTCCCGTACATCTTTCAAACGCACCGGAGTTTTGTTGATCATGTAAACACTGTCGCCTGAACGGTAAAGTCGTCGGGTAACCGAAATTTCTGTGTAATCTGCATATTGGCGAAGAGTGTCGCCTTTGGGATTGGAGAATGTTAGTGAGACTTCAGCCATTCCGGAAGGTTTGTGATAGGAACTTCCGGCAAAAATAACATCCTCCATGCTTCCGCCCCGCAAATGTTTTGCGCTCTGTTCACCGAGAACCCAGCGGACTGCGTCAACTACATTGCTTTTTCCGCAGCCATTGGGTCCTACAACAATTGTAATTCCGTTTTGTTTAAACTGCAGATTAACAGGATGACAAAATGATTTAAATCCTGAAACTTTTATGTTCTTGATTCTCACAATTTATTTTAAAAAACTTAACTTAATTTTATTAAAATACAAAATTCCGTGCATTAAATTAAAATCTGTAGAATCTACACAGCACATACTTTATTTATCAAACAATTATGACGCAATTGCTAAACTGTGCAACTCTTTCCGATGGAGTTTCCAGTCAGGATAAAACTGATTCATCAACGCCTTGAATCTGTTGTTATGACTTGCTTCCAGCAGATGTACTAATTCATGGACGACAATATATTCCAGACATTGAGGTGACTTTTTGGCTAACTCCAGATTGAAGCGAATTTTACGTGTTTTAGGAGTACAACTACCCCATCTGGTTTTCATGCTGCGAATGTAAAAGTTACTTACAAAAACGTTTAAGATAATTTCCCATTTGTTGATAAGAGGCGGGATTAACTGCATGAGTTGCTGACGGTACCACTCATTTAAGACCGAACGCCGCATTTCAGTTTGAGCTTCTGCAGGTACGTTTAGAATTATTTCCTGATTGACAAACTCTGCAAACGGAGATTTGTTGTTTTCAATTACTCTTAAAGGATAGCTGCTGCCTCTGAAGTAATGAATTTCATGATTTAGATATTGGTCAGGAATTTGATACACCTTTTTGTGCATCTTTTGTCTCTGTTTTCTGATCCAATCAAGTTTAGCAATTGCAAATTTACTTATTTTTTCCTGGCTCAAATGTAAGGGAGCAGAAATACGGACCTTACCGTCGGGTGGGCAAACCCTCAGATTAATATTTCTGATTTTTTTGTATGTAATTTCTGCGTCAAAATCATCCAGTTTAATTGTAGTTGGGATTCGATTTTGTGTTTTTTTCATTGGACGACACTTTTCTGCAAACAATGAGTTCAGTTTAAAACTTTCCAGCATTGAAGCGAGGTCCACGGTTTTAAGTGAAAACTTCTTAAATGGCATAGCTGCTGATCTTTGTGCTATTGTATTATATTGGGGCTTGGGAAATAGCTCGGTCAATGGTGAAAATACCGACTTCACACAAATTTTGGAGAGTTGTGGGGGGCCTTAATAGTCCAAAATAATGCGAGACCCAAATTACAATTATTCCATGTACTGCAATTTAACTTATTTCAGCAAAATGGCCTGTAGAAAAAGTTAAAACGGGATATCATCTTTGATGTAATCATCACCCTGCGGAGCCTCATTTGAATTTGCAGAATCAACTGGAGCTGAAGTAACCGGCGGTGCAGATGAAGTTGCTGAATATTCAGTGGAACTGCCACTTTCAGGATTTTTTGAATCGAGAAACTGCATGGTTGTAACTACAACCTCAGTTTTGTAATGCTTCTGTCCCTGTTGATCTTCCCAGTCTCTGGTCTGCAAACGTCCTTCAACATAGACTTGTGAGCCTTTCTTCAAATAAGACTGTGCCAGATCGGCGAGCCTTTCCCATAACACAAGACTGTGCCATTCGGTGCGTTCCTGTTTTTCACCCTGTTTATCAGTCCAATAATCGTTAGTTGCAATGGTGACATTTGCGACCGCACTACCGGATTGAGTGTAACGGATTTCGGGGTCTTGTCCCAATCTTCCAATTAACATTACTTTGTTAAGGTTTGCCATTTTTTCTCCTTATTATTTGTTTTAGAAATGTGCTTCTGTTCTAACGTAATGGAGCCAATAATGAAAGTGCTTTTTTCAGTCTGACTTCAAAAGTTAAATCTGAACTGCCTGATTCCCTGAGAACAGCCATGATTTCCTTTTCTGAATAACCAAGATTTTTCAAAGCAGAAAAAATCGCGTCAATTCCCTTCCCAGCCAGAACTCCTCCAGTTTGGATGCCTCCCTCGAATCCGGACTCAATTTCGATAATTGGGTGGCGTTTCAATTGATCTTTCAAATCAAGACACAACTTTGCCGCAGTCTTTTTACCAATTCCGGGAACCTGACTAAAACTCTCGGTGCTGTTCTGGAGAACCGCATCCACCAACTGACGTGGGGAAAGTACTGAAAGCACTGCCAAGCCCAACTTCGGACCAACTCCAGAAGTTTTGATTAACATTGTAAATAACTCTTTTTCCTCTATATTCTGGAATCCATATAGAGATAAATCATCCTCCCTGACATTAGTATAAATATGCAAAGTCAGAAATTCTTCCGGAGTTGCCTTTACAGAAAGTTGTTTTGTCACATGAACTGCGTAACCTACACCACCTGATGTTTTGAGAACAATTAAATTTGCTTCTGAACGCAGGATTTGTCCTTCAAGGTAAGCGATCATGAGAGATGTTGCATAATGTGGTTCAGTTCAGGCGGTTACCAAGTTAATGCAACTGATTCAGGAAAAGCCCCAAATGGGCATGCGTGATTGCCACGGCAAGTGCGTCCGCCTCATCTTCCTGAAGTACGTTCTGTAAATTCAACAGAATCTTGACCATGTGTTGAACTTGAGATTTTTCTGCACGTCCTACACCAACGACTGTTTGTTTGACTTTCAGAGCTTGATACTCATGAACTGGTAATTGATGCTCTGAAAATTTCAGTAAAATAACTCCGCGTGCATGCCCTAAAGTAAGAGCAGACTGTGCATTTTTTGCAAAAAATATTTTTTCAACTGCTCCGCAATCCGGATGGAATTCCTCAATTATTTTTTCCAGTTCACTTGAGAGCGTAAACAAACGATCCGCAAGTGTATTTTTTGCGTTAAGTTTGATACATCCACTTGCTAAACGGCGGGTGCGGTTTCCTGACTGTTCGATCAGTCCGTAACCGGTGTTCCTGCTTCCGGGATCTATTCCTAAAATTCGCAGAGAATCAACCAAGTTCTGCCATTACGTTTTCGCTGATGTCAAAATTGGAATGAACGCTGTTCACGTCGTCATCATCTTCCAGGATTTCGATCAGTTTTATTACTTGTTCCGCTTTTTTAAGCTCATCAATTTCAACACGATTTTGCGGATTCCAGATCACTTCCGCACTAAGCATGGCAACATCTTTTTCTTCAAGGTATGAGCGGACTAGATCAAAATCTTCAGGTGCGGTTATGACCTGAAACGAATCAGGATTTTCGGTTTTTAGATCCTCTGCACCTGCTTCCAGAATTAATTCTGTCAGCGAGTCTTCGTCAATAACAGTTTTGTCGACTATGATAGAACCAAGACGGTCAAACATATATTGAACTGAATTAGCTGAACCTAAATTCCCATTATATTTATTGAAGGCATGTCGTACCGACGCGATGGATCGGTTTCGATTGTCAGTCATTACCTCAACAATAATCGCAACATTGTGTGGGCCGTATCCTTCGTAAATTATTTCCTCATATATCACTCCGTCCAATTCTCCCGCCCCTTTTTTAATGGCACGGTCGATATTGTCTTTGGGCATACTTTGGCTTTTTGCGTTGGCGACTGCAGTACGCAAACGTGGATTTGCGTCAAGTTCGCTGCCTCCCATTCTTGCTGCAATAGTGAGCTCCTTAATCAATTTTGTAAATACTTTACCACGTTTAGCATCCTGTGCTGCCTTTCGATGCTTGATTGTACTCCATTTACTGTGTCCAGACATGACAATCTTTTTTTATGAATTTGTGATGTTTGACCTGCCAGATACTCTAAAATATCTTAATACAGATTATACTAAATCAGACAATGCGTCCAATCAAATCATACGCGTGGGCTTCGGTAATTTCAACATTATGGAAAGTTCCTGGACGAGCCGTCCCTTCATTGATATAGACAAGACCATCTACATCCGGACCTTGAAATTCACTTCGGCCTTGAAGCAGCAAGTCACTTTCTTCACTTATTCCATCCAGCAGAACTTTCATTTTTTTGCCAATGTAGTTTTTATTTCTGTGGCTGCTGACTTTTTGTTGCGCTTCCATCAGTCGGTTGCGCCGTTCATTTTTTAGAGCATTTGGAACAGGATCTCCCCATTTTGCTGAGCGGATATTATCTTCATGAGAATATGAAAAAACTCCAACGTGCTGAAAATGTCCCTCAGACACAAATTCAAGCATTTCCTCGAAATTCTCTTCAGTTTCGGTCGGAAAACCAACAATAAATGTGGTGCGCCAGGCCGCATCCGGAAGATATGATTTAATTTCCTGCATCTTATTTTCAATTTGCCGACGGTTAATTTTTCGGTTCATTGCTTTCAGGACGTCATTGTTGATATGTTGAAACGGCATATCAAGGTAACGGCAAAATCTTTTGTCAGCTGCGATAATTTCCAGTGCTTCAGTAGTGAAAGTGTTGGGATAACAATAAAAAAGCCTTATCCAGAAATCACCTTCAATTTTACTGATACTTTTTAAAAGCGTCGCGAGTCCTGTGCCGTTCTTAAAATCTTTTGCGTAAGATGATGTGTCCTGTGAAATTAAATTAAATTCCTTCACACCTTTTTCAGTAAGATTCCGGATTTCTGTTACAATGGAATTGACAGTGCGGCTACTGAAATTACCTCTTAAAGAAGGAATGTTACAAAACGAACACATGTTGGAGCAACCTTCTGCAATCTTCAGATAAGCATAATGATGCGGTGTAGTTTGGATCCGCGCCTGTTCTTCAAATTGTTTGTAATGAGGTTTTTTGTGAAGAGATATTTGTGAGTTTCCGGTACCTTCGTACATTGAATGAATCAGTTCAGGAATCTTTTCAAATCCGTTTGAACCAAGCAGGCCGTCCAATTCCGGAATCTGCTTTGCAAGACTATCCTGGTAACGCTGAGTCAAACAACCTGTTGCGACCAATTTTTCACAGTTTCCGCTGCTTTTGAAATCGCTGAGATCAAGAATCCTGTTGATTGATTCCTCACTTGCCACAGTCAAAAACGCACAGGTATTGACAATAATGACTTCCGCTACTTCCGGATTCATCGTCAACTCAAAATCATGTTTTTTCAGACTGGCCAGCATGATTTCAGAATCAACACGGTTTTTGGCGCACCCCAATGTCTCCAGATAAATTCGCTTCTTTGCTTGTGAAGGCGATACAGAAACAGGATTGGAAGGCATAAACGGTTAATTTAAAGCAGTCAAAATGGAAGGAGTAAAAATGGTTCCTTGAATAAGGAGCCTTTAGAAGGAAGGGGTATTATATTTTTCAGTCGGATGTCTTTTTCTCTGAATCTATTTCTTCGTGAACAGCTTGTTCTAAAATCACCTTGGCATCATTTTGCACAGGAACAACTTCATCCGGAACTGCTGCTTCAGTTTCAACTTTGGTTTCAGCAGGTGCCGTCTCTTCCGGAACTTCTATTACTTCCGGAGTTTCTTTTACATCACTTTGATCCGGAACAGCTTCAGCCGCAATCTCATCTTTGGTTTCCATCTCGGTTTCGGCTGACGCAGTCTCTTCCGGAACTTCTATTACTTCCGGAGTTACTTCTGTATCACTTTGTTCCGGAGCAACTTCAGCCGCAATCTCATCTTTTGTTTCTACTTCATGCTCGTCTGGCGTCGTCTCGACCTGAACTTCAGCGGTTTCAGCGGTTTCGTCGGACTCGTTTTTTTCAGGATCAACTTCTTGTTCTTCCGGAGTTGTTGACTCAGTCCGGACTTCCTCACTGACTTCTTTGAGAATGGTACTTTCTTTTTTCTGGGGCTTTTTCTTTTTGCCTGACTGTGATTTTAAATCACTTAACTGATCTGCTTCACTACCAAGCAATTGTATAATTGCCATCTCAGAGTTATCACCGAGTCTGTTTTTACCCAATTTAATAATCCTTGAATATCCCCCATTGCGATCTTTGTAACGTTCAGCCAATTCTTCGAAAAGTTGAGACATAGCTTCTTTACTTTTCACAAAACGCAAAGCCTGACGTCGTGCATGCAAGTCACCCTGTTTTCCCCAACTGATCATTTTCTCAAGCGGTTTGCGGACTTCTTTCGCTCTTGCAAGCGTGCATGTGATTTGACCAATCTCCAGAATAGACGTGACCATGTTACGCATCATGGCACGGCGATGCGCCGTAGTTACTCCTAAACGGTTTCCAGCTTTTAAATGTCGCATCGTTGATTTATGTTCTAATTTTTTTCGTGAGGGTTATTCAATGGATCAAAATTTTCCAGGGAAGTTCCCAGCGACAATCCCATATCTGTCAGGATTACTTTAATTTCATTCAGGGACTTCCGACCAAAGTTTTTAGTTTTGAGCATTTCCTGTTCGCTCTTCCGGACAAGGTCACCGATGGTTTCAATCTTCGCATTTTGCAGGCAGTTGATAGAACGTACCGACAGTTCAAGTTCGCTTACACTACGATACAAATTTTCATTCAATGGTTCGTCTTCAACTTCTTCTTCAGGTTCGTCCTTTATTCTGCTTTCATCAAAGTTAATAAAAACATCCATGTGTTCTTTAATGATTTTTGCGGCATAGGCCAGACTGTCTGTTGGTTTTACTGAACCATTTGTCCACAACTCAAAATTCAAGCGGTCATAGTCTGTTTTTTGATCAACTCGCGAATTTTCAACTTCATAGTTAATTCGGGTTACAGGAGAATGGTTTGAATCAAGGTATATTGTGCCTACAGGTAATTCCTCCTGCTGATTTTCTTCCGAAGTGATGTAGCCTTTGTTGAAACGTGAATACATGGTCATGCTGACGGTTGCGCCTTTTTGCAAAGTTGCCAAAACCAAATCCGGATTCAAAACTTCTGCTTTTTCAAAAGTTGAAATGTCACCTGCTTTTATTACACAAGGACCTTCACCGATGAGTTCCAGTTCAATGATTTCATCAACAAATTGTTCAATTTTCAGTTCCTTAATATTGAGGATGACTTGTACCATGTCCTCAACTATTCCCGGAATGTTGCTGAATTCGTGCGTTACACCGTCAATCTGTACAGCAAAAACTGCTGATCCCCTGATTGAAGAAAGGAGAACCCGTCTCAACGAATGACCAATCGTCATTCCAAATCCAGGCTCTAAAGGATCAATTGTAAACTTTCCATAATCTGCTTTTAAGCTGTCTTGCTCAAACTGTAGTTTTGACGGTTTTGCAATTGCCATCCAATTTTTTGCAAAGAAGGGATTTTCTTCTTCGACACCTTCCTCACCCTCATCATCCAAGTTTGTTTCAGCTATTTGAGCATCTTCCGGAATGGCAGTTTCTGCCTCCGGATCTGCTGTTTCTATTGTTTCATTTATTTCAGACATCTGCATCCCAGTAAAGTTTTCTGGTTTTATTCAACCAAAAATACAAAACTGCTGTGGAACTAATCTTCCAAACAGTTTTGTGATTTATGACATTTTAATCAGATCCGCCGCTGCTTTGGTGGACGGCATCCGTTGTGAGGAACAGGTGTGATATCGTTGATTGACGTGATACGCATATCTTCAAGTGCAGAAATTGCACGAAGTGCGGACTCACGTCCCGAACCTGGTCCTTTGACAAAAACATCGACACTTTTCATGCCGCTGTCAACTGCCTTTCTCAGAGCATCATCTGCCGCCACTCTTGCAGCAAACGGTGTGCTTTTTCGTGACCCTTTAAAGCCATGGGCGCCTGTACTTGACCAGGCAATTACGTTGCCTTGAGCATCAGTAATTGTCACGATTGTGTTATTAAACGTGGCCTTGATATAAACCCTGCCCTGTTCAACGATTTTTTTCTCTTTTTTCTTTCTTGCCTGTGCCATCAGATACGGCTCTTTTCAGTGTTTAGGATGAATTATTTTTTCTTGCTGACTGCCAGTCTTCTTGGCCCTTTTCTTGTTCTTGCATTGGTTTTGGTCCGTTGACCTCTTACCGGCATATGTTTGCGGTGCCGCAAACCACGGTAGTTGCCTAAATCCATGAGGCGCTTGATATTCAAACTAATGTCCCGTCTAAGATCGCCTTCAACCTGGTATTCTTTTTCGATAATTGTACGTATCTGATTCACCTGTTCGTCACTCAGGTCACGTACACGGGCATCCTTATCAATCTTCGCTTTGGTTAAAATATCATTTGAAATCTTTCTGCCGACACCATAGATGTAGGTCAGTCCAATCTCCACCCTTTTAGCATTTGGTAAGTCAATACCGGAAATTCTTGCCATCCAGCTCCTTCTTATCCTTGACGCTGTTTATGTTTTGGATTCTCGCAAATTACGCGCAAGACTCCTTTTCTCTTAATGATTCTGCATTTGTTGCAGATTTTTTTTACGGACGAACGTACTTTCATGTTATTTTTTTGATTGCATCATAGTCGCAACGCACCAGATTTCAATTGCCGTCGCTTTGTTTTTTTCATGAAGCCGTCATAATTCTGATTTAACAGGAAGGCTTCAATTTGATTAACCAAGTCTAATCCTACTCCAACCACAATTAAAAGTGCTGTCCCGCCAAAGTAGAAAGGAATGTCAAAAAGGTCAAAAAGTATGTACGGGAATAGACAGACAATGGCCAAGTAAGTTGCTCCGCCAAAAGTTAATCTTGAAAGTACTAAATTCACATATTCAGCCGTTTTTTTGCCGGGACGTATTCCCGGAATGTATCCACCATGTTTCTTCATTTCTTCTGCAATCTTTACGGGGTTAAACGTAATTGCCGTATAAAAGAAGGCAAAGAAAAAAATCATCAGGGCAAACATAAAGTTGTAAAGCATTCTGCCCGGTAGCAACTGACTGCCGATTGCCTGCACCCACGGGATTGCAATAAAACCTGTGATTGTTGCCGGAAAAGCAAGGATCGAAGATGCGAAAATTGGCGGTATAACTCCCGCAGTGTTAATTTTCAGAGGAAGGTGTGAAGACTGACCTCCAAACATTCGATTCCCCTGCATTCGTTTTGCGTATTGTACAGGGATTTTCCTGTATGCAGTTTCTGCAAATATAACCAGGAAGATAACAACTATCATCAACAATCCTACTAATATCAGTACCAGGGGTGACAACACATTATCCTGAACCAGACGAATTGAATTTATGATAGCGCCTGGAATGCCAACTACAATTCCTGCAAAAATCAATAACGAGATACCATTTCCAATCCCACGTTCACTGATTTGCTCTCCTACCCACATCAAAAATGCTGTACCTGCAGTCAGGGTGATTACAGTCAGTGCTCTAAATGCCCATGGACTTAAGGTTGAAATTACGATTGGTTGTCCACTTGGAGCAGCCATACTCTCAAGTCCGACCGCAATGGCAAAGCCCTGAACTATACTGAGAACTATCGTTCCGTATCTCGTGTAACCGGTAATCTTTTTACGTCCGGCATCGCCCTCTTTAGATAACCTTTCCAGGTAAGGGAAAACTGCAGTCAATAACTGAATAATAATTGAAGCACTGATGTAAGGCATTACACCCAACGCGAAAACAGTCAGCCTCGCCAATGCACCACCAGTAAACATATCGAAAAAACGCAGTATGGAACCCTGTTGCGCTTCAAAAAATGCCGTCAGTGCCCCTCCATCAATCCCAGGTGTAGGAATATGTGCACCCAGGCGGAAAATGAAAAGCATGAAAAGAGTGAAGAAAATGCGCTGTCTTAACTCTTCAATCCGAAATATATTCTGAATAATGTTTAACATCAAAGACGTCCCGGATCTCTCGTAACTACTTCTCCACCGGCTTTTTTCACTGCTTCAGCAGCACTTGCGCTGACCATATCTACTTCAATCGTTAATTTCTTGCTCAGGACTCCCTTTCCTAAAAGCTTTACGGGTTTGTCTGCTTTTTTGATGAAACCCAATTCCTTCAGTTTGCTTTTATCCAGGCTGCTTCCTGTTTCAACTGAAACCGCATCTTCCAGGTTTTGTAAATTTATCAGCTGGGCATATACTTTGTTTGGACTTGTAAATCCAAACTTTGGCAATCTACGGCTAAGCGGATTTTGTCCGCCTTCAAAACCTCTCTTACGTTTATACCCGGAACGTGATTTCGCACCATTTTGTCCGCGTCCGCAATTCTTTCCGCTTCCGCTTCCAGGACCTCTGCCTACACGTTTACGGGGCTTGTATTTACTTGATTCAAGATCGTGGAGATACATTGTGTTTCCGTTTATTATTAAACTGCTGTCTCAATCCGGACAAGATGATTTACCTTCCGTATCATTCCACGAACTTCCGGAGTGTTTTCAAGCACCGCAGAGCTGTTTATTTTCCGTAAGCCTAATCCGCTCAGACATGCTTTTTGATTTGTTTTAGCACCAATTCGACTTCGAATCTGTGTCACTTTTATTTTAGTTGGCATCTTTAATGTTGGCTTAAATATTCGATGTCTTTACCTCTTGCCCGCGCAATCCATTCGTTACTTCTCAGATTGTATAAGCCTTCAAGGGTAGAGCGCACCAAATTGTTTGGATTTCGGGAACCTAAACACTTAACACTGATGTCCATGATACCGGCGGCTTCCATGACGGCTCGAACTGCACCGGCAGCAATGATTCCATGACCTTTTTCAGCAGGTTTCATTAAAACCTTTCCGGAACCAAATTTGCCTACAGCCAAATGTGGAATTGATGTGCCTTCCACATTAATTTTTTTCATGCATGCTGAAGCCTGTTCAACTGCTTTGCGAATTGCTTCAACAACTTCGTTAGCCTTTCCAAGGCCCAGTCCAACTTGACCGCGGCCGTCACCGACTACAATCAAGGCACTAAAGCTAAATCTTCGTCCACCTTTCACTACTTTGGCTACTCGGTTTACACGGATCACCTTTTCGATCAGCTCATTTTTTTCTGAATGCTTTTCTGCCACTATTTTACCATTTATTCAGCTTTGCCGGGTTCAGAACTTCAGGCCTGCCTCCCTAGCACCATCGGCTAAGGCCTGTACACGTCCATGATAAACATAACCACCGCGGTCAAAGACAACGGAGGAAATTGATTTGCCTAATAGTTTTTTTGCCACATCTGTACCAACTGCTTTTGCTGCGTCTTTGTTTCCAGAATAGGTCTTTTTCAAGGATTTTTTTAATTCAACTGTTGAAGAAGCGGCAAGTGTCCTCCCTGCGATATCATCAACTGCCTGCACATAAATATGGAGTGCAGATCTGAACACCGCCAGTCGAGGGCGCAAATCTGTACCGAAGATTTTTTTTCTAAGACGTCTGTGTCTGGTTTGTCTAGCCTTCAGACGATTTGCCGCATTATCCATTTCTATATGTAACTTGAGTTTTAAGTTTTGCCGCTTTTTCCGGCTTTTCGCTTAATTTTTTCGCCCTCAAATAAAATACCTTTTCCTTTGTAAGGCTCAGGTGGTCTAAATTTTTGAATCTCCGCTGAAACCTGTCCCAAAAGTTGTTTGTCAGAACTTTCAAGCAGAATCCTGGTATTGGCATTGACAGTAGCTTTTATTCCATCCGGAAGAGCGTATTTTATTGGATGAGAGTAACCTACATTAAGTTCCAGAATTTTTTGACTGACAGCTGCTTTATAACCGACACCGACTAAGTTGAGTTGTTTTTGAAAACCTTCTGTCACACCATGAATCATATTTGAGATCAATGCCCAGGTGGTTCCAAGCATTGGAGTCATAGGTGCATCCAGATCCGCAGGTGTTACTAAAATCTTTTCGGTATCAATATTCAACTCAATCGCCGGATGCGTTTTGAGCTCCAATTCACCCTTTGGTCCCTTCACAGAAAGAAGACGTGCCTTAAAGGACACCCCAACTCCCTGAGTCACTTTGATGGGTTTTTTACCAATTCTTGACATTTTCTATTCTCTTTATAATCCAGACTAGCAGACAGTGCAAAGCACTTCGCCTCCGATATTGTCGGCACGGCATTGTCGATCGCTCATAATTCCCTTTGAGGTGGAAAGAATCGAAATTCCCTGTCCATTTAAAACAGGTTTGCAATCTTTACCTTTTGTGTAGAGACGGAGTCCGGGTTTGCTGATACGTTTAATTTCGCGGATTACCGGCAATTCATCCACATATTTTAACCAGATCCGGAGTTGCGGGAACTTGCCTTTTTCGTCTAACTCCCAGTTCACAATGAATCCTTCATCTTTCAAAACTTTGACGATGCTGACTTTCATTTTGGAAGATAAGAGTTCCAAGCTCGGTTTATTCCTCATATTCGCATTGCGGATACGTGTTAATAAATCCGCAACGGGGTCACTCATTGACATAACACAATTTTATTGAGATTTTTTAATTTTTACCAACTGGCTTTTGTAACTCCTGGAAGGAGTCCTGCATTTGCATTTTTCCGAAAGCAAATTCTGCACATCCCGAACTTTCTCAAATAACCACGGGGACGTCCGCAATAACCACATCTACTGTATTGACGCACTTTATATTTTTGCTTGCGCTCGCTTTTGGCGATCATCGATTTTTTTGCCATCAAACCTATTTTCTAAAAGGAAATCCCAAGTCCTGCAGCAACGCAAGACCCTCTTTATCTGTAGGAGCGCTTGTTACTACAGAAACATTCATTCCACGGATGTGATCCACATCATCAAATTCAATTTCAGGAAATATCAATTGTTCCTTAATACCGATTGTATAATTTCCTGCTCCATCAAAAGCCTTTGGTGAAATACCACGAAAGTCCCGAATACGCGGCATGGCAATGTGAAGTAATTTATCAAGAAAATTCCACATTTGCTGATTACGTAGAGTAACCATGCAGCCGATAGGCATATCTTCACGCAGTTTAAATCCCGCAATGGAACGTTTTGCCCGTGTGATCACAGGTTTCTGTCCGGAAATCAAAGCCAGTTGTTTGCTGGCTGCCTCTACAACTTTGGGATTCTGAACGGCTTCTCCAAGACCTATGTTCAAGGTGACCTTCTTGATGGCTGGAATTTGATGCGTATTTTTGTAATTAAACTTCTTTTGTAGAAGCGGCACGACCTTTGTCTTGTAGGTCTCCAACAAATGACTTTCTGACATTATCCTAATACCTCTCCTGATTTTACACAGACCCGATTTTTAACACCTGCACCGCTGGTTTGTATTTTTACACGTACACCTCTGTTCAAAGCAGGGTTGTATAGCTGTACATTTGAGTAGTGAACAGGTGATTCGGTTTTTACCAACCCGCCCTGCTGATTTGCAGCATTGGGCTTAGTATGGCGTGTGACCATATTTACACCTTCAATCAGCAAACGTTCCCGTTTCCAATCTACAGTTATAACACGTCCCGTACGCCCTTTTTCTTTTCCGGAAATAACCATCACAGTGTCTTCACGACGAATTGTGGGTCTTCTCTTTTTTTTCTGGTTGGCTTTCATTTTTAAACTCTACAATACTTCCGGGGCAAGTGAGAGGATTCGCATAAATTTACCGGCACGTAGTTCTCTGGCTACCGGTCCGAAAATGCGCGTTCCCACCGGCTCACGTTTAGCGTCAATCACTACAGCAGAATTCTCATCAAATTTTATGTAACTGCCGTCTTTACGACGAAATTCTTTTTTGGTACGGACAACCACTGCTTTGACGACATCTCCTGATTTTACCTTGGAATGAGGCAGGCAATCCTTGATGGATGCAACAATGATGTCTCCTACCCGTGCATATCGTCTCTTAGATCCACCAAGTACTTTGATGCACATCAGTCTTTTTGCTCCTGAGTTGTCAGCAACTCCCAAAATGCTCTGATTTTGTATCATTGTGCCCGTTTATATAATCTGTAACGCTTGCGTTTGCTCAAAGGTCTGCATTCGGCAATTTGAACCAAATCACCAATTTGACATTCGTTCTTCTCATCATGAGCAACGTATTTTTTTGAGCGCTTGATGGTCTTCTTGTAAATAGGGTGTTTAATTTTTCTCTCAATCTTTACAACAATGGATTTGTCCATTTTGTTACTGACGACAACTCCGCTTTGAAGCTTTAGTTTGCTCATTTCAGCCTTCCACTCGTGATTGTTTAGCCTGTATTTCTGTCAACACGGTATTCAAGCGGGCTATATTTCGACGTGTTTTTTTGATCATAAGAACGTCCGCTAATTGCCTTGAAACGTGACCGCAGCGCAATCGCAGGTATTCCTCTTTCAAGTCGTTTATTTTTGCTTCCAGTTCATTGACCGGTAGAGCTCGTAAGTCAGAAGCCTTCATAATACTGCAGCCCTTTTTATAATTTTTGTTTTTATGGACAATTTGTAAGCAGCCAGACGCAGTGCTTCATGCGCAATTCCTTCCGGGACACCATCAATTTCATAGAGAACCCGTCCGGGATGCACAACTGCTACCCATGTATCAACTGCTCCCTTTCCTTTTCCCATCCGTGTCTCAGCTGGTCGCTTGGTGACGGGTTTATCCGGAAAAACTCTTATCCAGGTTTTTCCGCTCCGTTTTAAAGTTCGTGCAATTACTCTTCGGGCTGCCTCAATCTGCCGTGTTGTCAAGTATCCACGACCTGTTGCCTGAAGACCTATCGAACCGAAACTAATCAAATTTCCTGTTTGCGCGTCTCCTTGCATCCTACCACGCATCTGTTTACGAAATTTTGTCCTTTTTGGCATTAACATGGCTATAACTTTCTAACTGTGTGATCGTCTACCGCGGGATTTACCATAATCTTCACCTCGATATACCCAGACTTTTACTCCAATAATGCCATAGGTTGTATTTGCTTCAGCGACCCCGTAATCAATAACAACACGTAAAGTATGTAATTTTACCTGTCCTTCACGTACCCACTCAGAACGAGCGATTTCTGCACCATTCAAGCGGCCGCCTACCATAACTTTGCAGCCCGCGATATTCATACGCATTGCAGCCTGTATTGAACGTTTGACCGCTCGTCTGTAGGCAATTCGCCGCTCCAGCTGGCTGGCAATATTTTCCGCAATCAAAGTTGCATCTATTTCCGGACGTTTGATTTCTTTAATATTAATCACCACATCGTGCGGGGTACTCTTGCTAAGTTCTATTTTTAAACGCTCAACTTCATCACCTTTACGACCAATGATAATTCCTGGCCGTGCAGAAAAAATATTTACCTTTGTTTTTTTGGCTGTGCGCTCTACTTCTATTTTTGAAATTGCCGCATGCTTTAGACGAGCTTTCACAAATTTTTGAATATCCAAATCCTCTTTAAGCTGACTTGCATAATCTTTTTCTGCAAACCACTTGGAATTCCATGTTCTTGAAATACCAAGTCTCAGACCTATTGGATTAGCTTTTTGACCCACAGTTTACCTTGTTAAACGTGAATTCCCTTTCAGAAACGGGAATTGTGATTTTAATTTTATTCTCCGATTTCCAGCGTGATGTGGCTGGAGCGTTTTTTAATACCAGAGGCACGTCCCATTGCTCTCGGCCGGAAACGTTTGAGCACCCGTGCTTCATTTACGTAAGCAGTGATAACCCTGAAATTATCTACATCAGCTTCCGGATCTTGACTGTCTGCATTTGCAATTGCGGACTGCAGGACTTTCATTACCGGTTCAGCCGCTCTGTTACGCAATGTACTCAATTGCGCCATTGCCCGAACGACATTCTTTCCCCTGATCAAATCTACAACCAAACGGGCTTTTCTTGGGGCCACTCTTATATTTCTTGCTGTTGCTTGGGCAGTCATTAGCGTTTTGCCCTTTTATCGTTTTTACCAACATGTCCCCGATATGTTCTGGTAGGAGCGAATTCACCTAATTTGTAACCGACCATATCTTCTGTAATAAAAACGGGAATGAATTTGTTTCCGTTATGTACGGCGATGTTTGTACCGATAAAATCCGGTAAAATAACAGAACGGCGGGACCATGTTTTAATCAGGCGCCGATCGTTGCTGGCTTTTGCAACTGCGACTTTTTTCTCCAGATGGGCATCGACAAACGGCCCTTTTTTTAACGATCTTGGCACTTTTTATTTCCTCTTCAAAATATATTTGTCAGTATCCTTACGTTTTCTGGTCTTTGCTCCTTTTGTAGGTTTTCCCCATGGAGTTACAGGGTGTCGACCTCCGGAAGTTTTTCCTTCACCACCACCATGTGGATGGTCAATTGGATTCATAACTACACCACGTACTGTTGGGCGGCGGCCTAACCAGCGATTTCGACCTGCCTTCCCTATTTTGATATTCATGTGCTCAGGATTGCCGACAGTTCCAACTGTTGCCATACACTCGATCCTTACTTTTCTAATCTCTCCGGAACGTAGTTTCAGCTGAGCATAATCGTCGCCTTTTGCCATTAACTGTATTGCGGCTCCGGCACTTCGTCCCAGTTGAGCACCTTTTCTCGGTCGGAGTTCAATGCAGTGAAGTAGTGTTCCCACAGGGATATTTTTTAACGGCAGAGCATTACCGGTTTTGATGTCAGCCTTTTCACCTGAAAGAATGACATCTCCTACTTTTAAACCTGCAGGTGTCAGAATATATCTTTTCTCACCATCGACATAATGCAGCAAGCTGATTCTCGCACTTCGATTCGGATCATACTCAACACTGGCCACTTTGGCAGGAATCCCCTGTTTGTTGCGATTAAAGTCAATGATTCTATAGCGCCGTTTGTGTCCTCCACCATGATGCCTGACAGTTATTCGACCATTATTATTTCGTCCGCCCTTTTTCTTCAAAGGCGCCAGCAGACTTTTCTCAGGCGTAGAAGTTGTGATCTCCTCAAAAATGAAACCACTCATTCCCCGTCGTCCCGGAGAGGTTGGTTTGTGGAACTTTATCCCCATAATTCTTTAAGTTTTATTTATGCACCTTCAAAAAATTCAATAGTTTCACCTGCTCTGAGGGTGACTAATGCTTTTTTCCAACTGGACTTGCGTCCTTGGTAACGTCCGAGGCGCTTTTTCTTGCCCCGAACATTCATTGTTCTAACTTTCAGCACCGAAACTTTAAATGATTTTTCAACGCTTTCTTTGATCTGAATTTTATTTGCTTTCGGGTCAACCTCAAAAGCGAATTGATTCCCTTCCTCTTTAAGTGACAAAGTCTTTTCGGACATTTTTGGTGCTCTGATAACATCAAAAATATTCATCTGCCCAACCTTTCCTTGTATGCCTCAAGAGCATCTTTGACGAAAATCACTTTTGTGTATCTCATCATCTCATAAACATTAAGGCTACGGTAACTCAGCACATGCACGTCAGGAAGATTTCTGGAAGCAAGTCGCAGGTTGTCTGACACCTCATCTGCTACAATTAAAACCTTTGCCGGCAGTTCAAGCTTGGTCAACAGCGCTTTCAGGTTCCTGGTTTTGCTGTCAGTTAATGTGAGGCTGTCAAGCACCAGCACTCCATCCTGGCGAACTTTTTCCGCAAACACTGACCTGGTTGCCAAACGCCGTGTCTTCTTGTTCAGCCGAAATGCATGACTACGCATCTGTGGACCAAAGATAGTACCGCCATGACGCCGAATAGGCGATTTTGCGCTACCCGCTCTTGAACTGCCTGTACCTTTTTGTCGATATAATTTACGGGTACTGTAAGCTACTTCAGAACGGTTTTTTGTTGAATGCGTCCCTTGCTGATTTGCAGCTAAAAACTGACGAACCACCTCGGAAACAGCTTTTCTGTGGTAAGGCGTTTCCAGAATTGAATCATCAATTTCGATTTCACCTGCGGCTTTATTGCCTGTATCAACGGTTTTTATAGTTGCCATGATTTTAAAATTGCCTGCTAAGGCTTTATCCTTCTTGCTTGATAGCGATGTCAACTCCTGCAGAAATATCGAGGCGCATTAAAGCATCCATCGTCTGTGGAGTCGTGTCCAAAATATAGAGCAGTCTTTTATGTGTGCGAATTTCGAACTGTTCTCTCGACTTTTTATCTACGTGCGGAGAACGCAAAACAGTATAGCGGTTCTTCCGGGTTGGAAGTGGAATTGGACCGACTATCTTAGCGCCTGTTCGCTTTACTGTATGAACGATTTCGCTGATGGTTTTGTCGAGTAGTTTATCGTCGTATCCTTTAAAACGGACCTTTATTTTTTGTTCCATTTAACCGCCTGAGTTGTTTATTCAATAACTTCGGTTACGACTCCGGAACCAATAGTCCGGCCGCCTTCACGAATTGCAAAACGTACTTCTTTTTCCATTGCAATGGGGCTGATCAGCTCAATGGTGACTTCTACATTGTCACCGGGCATCACCATTTCGACTCCACTTGGTAATTTAACTATTCCGGTTACGTCAGTTGTTCGGAAATAAAACTGCGGACGATAATTGGTGAAAAAAGGAGTGTGTCTTCCACCCTCATCTTTACCAAGGACATAAACCTGACCTTTGAACTTTGTATGCGGTGTTATAGAGCCGGGTTTGCAAATTACTTGTCCACGCTCAATATCTTCACGCTTGACACCTCTCAGCAAAATTCCAACATTGTCTCCCGCTTGTCCCTGATCAAGTGATTTGCGAAACATTTCCACACCTGTGACTGTTGTTTTTTGTGTATCACGGAGTCCGGTGATTTCAATTTCCTCACCAACCTTTACAATGCCGCGTTCTATTTGTCCGGTAGCCACTGTACCACGTCCGGAAATTGTGAATACGTCTTCAACAGACATCAGGAAGTCTTTATCAAGATCACGTACAGGTTCAGGAATGAAGCTGTCAACTGCTTCCATTAACTCTTTAATCGAAGCATACGATGCATCGCTGGAATCAGTTGCCGAGCTTTCCATGACTTCCAGGGCAGAGCCTTTAATAATAGGAGTATCATTTCCAGGAAAATCGTAGGTGTCTAGTAGTTCGCGAACCTCCATTTCAACCAGTTCGAGCAGTTCCTCATCATCAACTTGATCTACTTTGTTCAAGAAAACCACAAGATGCGGAACGTTCACCTGACGTGCGAGCAAAATATGTTCGCGGGTTTGTGGCATTGGACCGTCGGCAGCCGACACAACAAGTATTGCACCGTCCATCTGTGCTGCACCTGTAATCATGTTCTTTACATAATCGGCGTGACCTGGGCAATCAACGTGTGCGTAGTGACGATTTACTGTCTCGTATTCAATGTGTGAAGTTGCAATCGTTATCCCACGTTCTTTTTCTTCCGGAGCACCGTCAATCTCATCAAAGCCTTTAGCTTCAGCCAGTCCATCCATGCTCAACACTTTAGTGATTGCAGCAGTTAGTGTTGTTTTTCCGTGGTCAACGTGGCCGATTGTACCCACATTAACATGTGGTTTTGAGCGTTCAAATTTTTCTCTTGCCATCTCGTCTCCTGTTCCTTTTCCTGTTTTGACTAATTAATAAATTACGATCAGCCTAAGCTGGTCGACTCTCCTGTGAGAGCTTTTCTGGTTGCATCAGTCACTGAAGTGTAGTGGCTGAAATCCATTGTGAATGTTGCCCGCCCCTGTGTGAGCGAACGCAAGCAGGTGGAGTAGCCAAACATCTCCGCAAGCGGAGCTTCAGCCGAAATAACCTGAAATCCACCCTGCTCCTCGATTCCGCGTATACGGCCGTGGCGAGCATTCAGGTCACCCATTACTTCACCTGTGAATGACACAGGCGTAACAACTTCTATCTTCATCGAGGGCTCAAGCAAAGTCGGACCTGCCTTCTGTACTCCCTCACGGAGAATATTCATTCCCGCAATCGAAAAGGCTACCTCGGTTGAAAGTTCCTCCAGGTATTCTGCCGCAGTCAAAGATGCTTTTAAATCAATCAGCGCAAATCCTGCAAGGACTCCGTTGCTCATGGCATCATGAATACCCTGCTCAATTGCTTCTGCAAACTTTTCGGGTAACTCCTGAGCAGTCAATCTGTTATCAAACTCAAAACCACCTCCGGCCTCCAGGGGTTCCAAGCTGATCCTGCAAAACGCAAATTGCTCTTTTCCGTCCAACAACTGCTCAAAACGCATTTCTGAGTCAGCAACTTTTGTAATCGTTTCCCTGTAGGCAACCCGTGGTGTTCCTGCTTTGCAGTCGACTCGGAACTCACGCTGGAGCCGATCTACCATTATTTCCAAATGAAGCTCGCCCATTCCGGAAATGATGTTCTGTCCTGTCTCAGCATCAATCCTGCTCCGAAATGACGGGTCTTCCTGCATCAAACGCTTCAGAGCTTCTTCCAGTTTTTCCTGATCAGGTTTTGTCTTTGGCTCAATTGCCTGATCAATGACCGGTTCCGGAAACTGCGTCCTTTCCAGAACAATCGGATGATCCTTTGGACAGAGTGTGTCCCCTGTGATCAATTCCATTCCGACCACTGCACCAATGTCTCCAGCACTTATTGCGGAAATATCCTCACGCTTGTTTGCGTGCAGTTTGACCAGATTTCCAATCCGTTCATGTTTGCGCTTGCGTGGATTGTATGCCGATTTCCCTGTTTCAAATGTTCCTGAATAAACACGAACAAATGTCATCTGTCCAGCGAAAGGGTCACTCGCAACTTTGAAAGCCAATGCGCACAATGGTTCTGATGTAGAAGCATCACGACTGATCATTTTTTTTGTTACCGGATGATCACCTTCTACTGGAGGTATATCAAGCGGAGATGGGAGGTAATGCACGACTGCGTCAAGCAGCTGCTGTACCCCCTTGTTCTTAAAAGCACTGCCACACAGTACAGGGGTAATTTGACCGCTTAAAGTTGTTTTACGTAAAACTTTGACGATCTCGTCCTCACTCACCTCCTGCTCTTCTACAATCTTTTCCAGCAGGTCATCGTTATAAAGTGACAGATGTTCCAGCATTTGCCGGCGCCATTCTTGAGCTTGTGGTTTCAGCTCATCCGTCAGCTCCCTACTTTCATATTCTGCTCCGTAATCTTCATTTTTGAAGCGGTGCTCCTGCATCGAAACCAGATCTACTACCCCTTCGAACTGTTCTTCGGCGCCAATCGGTATTTGTATCGCCACCGGATTTGCATAAAGTTGCTCTTCAATTGAAATGAGAGCTTTCTCGAAATCGGCGCCAATCCGATCCATCTTGTTGACAAATGCAAGACATGGAACGTCGTAGCGTTTTGCCTGCTTCCAGACAGTCTCGGACTGTGGCTGAACTCCTGCTACTGCGCAAAGCACCATCACGGCGCCATCCAGTACCCGCAAAGAGCGTTCGACCTCTGCGGTAAAATCTACATGGCCTGGAGTGTCAATTATGTTCAGCTCGTATTTCTGCTGATCGGTTTCCCAGTTGCAGGTTGTTGCCGCGGAAGTAATTGTAATACCGCGCTCCTGCTCCTGCTCCATCCAGTCCATTGTGGCAGACCCATCATTGACCTCACCTATCTTATGAATCCGTCCTGTGTAAAAAAGGATTCGCTCGGTGGTCGTGGTCTTCCCGGCATCAATGTGTGCCATGATGCCGATGTTACGCCGCTGCTTAAGAGGAACTGTTTTGGCCACGTTGGTTTAATGCTTGATGCGCCTACTCGTTTCAGCGGTTAGCGGTTCCTTTACCAACGGTAATGCGCAAAAGCCTTGTTAGCTTCAGCCATCTTATGCGTATCTTCTTTCTTTTTTATCGCGCTTCCACGACTGTTTGACGCATCCATAAATTCGTCTGCCAGCTTTGCGCGCATTGATAAGCCACTTCTGGAATTAGCATTTTCAATTATCCAGCGTATGGCCAGTGACTGACTCCTGCTGTGACGAACTTCCATCGGTACCTGATAAGTGGAGCCACCTACACGTCGAGATTTTACTTCGACTGATGGCATCACGTTTTCAATGGCTGCTTTAAAGATTTCCAAGGAGGACATTTCTGATTCGCGTTCAGTGATTGCATCCAATGCACCATAAAAAATATTTTCCGCAATACTCTTCTTACCGTGTCTCATCAGTGAATTAATGAATTTGCTGACTAAAAGGTCTTTATATTTTGGGTCGGGTAAAATCGATCTTTTCGCAGGGGCCCTTCGTCTTGGCA